>Ga0114956_1002076_pt1 | contig 15873 bp, 6 predicted proteins | sample MaitaG_FD_87304 | JGI IMG/M metagenome (GOLD analysis project Ga0114956, IMG submission 87304) | Marine algal microbial communities from Maine, USA - Maine_Asex2 metaG | ecosystem: Host-associated > Algae > Red algae > Unclassified | place: Maine, USA | collected 2015-01-05 | reverse complement strand
GCATCGGCAGTACCAGCGTCAGCGCCTGCATCGGCAGTACCAGCGTCAGCGCCCGCATCGGCAGTACCAGCGTCAGCGCCCGCATCGGCAGTACCAGCGTCAGCGCCCGCATCGGCAGTACCAGCGTCAGCACCTGCATCGGCAGTACCAGCGTCAGCACCTGCATCGGCGTTACCAGCGTCAGCACCTGCATCGGCGTTACCAGCGTCAGCACCTGCATCAGCGTTTCCACCAGCAGTTGTATCGGCTAGTGGAGTTGAGGGGCCGGCATCCGCGGTGCCTGTTTCATCATCTGGCTTTTCTGGATCATCACCAGTAGCGTCTGTGTCATCGTCCGGCTTTTCTTCTGAGTCAACATCAATAGCGACCGGGTCGTTGACCAGTCCGGATGAGTCGGTGCCATCAGCGGCATCGGCTACAGGATTGGAATCACCCGACGAACATGCCGATAGTGTTCCAGTTAACACGCTTACTAGCGCAAATTTCGTGTACTTTTTCATGAATAGACCTGATCGTTTATAAACGTTGGCTGCCGAGTGGCTGGCAAGCTATCGTGGCCTTGCTAACGCTCGGAATTTATTATTCTTGTTCTCGCGGCGAATGATAACATTGCCAGAATATGCTGCCGCGAGACATATATCGAAATATCGCTGTGATCAGTGACACATCAGCAACATCCAAGCGGAATTGGCGCACAAAAACAGCTTCCGAGCCCCTTTAGAGTCAAATTGCCAACAATTGTCCCAACATAGACTTAAAATCGCCGTGAACAGCCTTGTATGAGTTTCTACCAGGTAATTCGGCTGGTATAGTTGCCGGCTTAACCCGATCACTAGAACGTTGTTAAATAATGAAAGTTGCTAACCTGACTGTTGCAGACTCTTTATATAAGTTTGTAAACGAAGAAGCCATTCCGGGTACCGGAGTCTCTGCTGATGATTTCTGGGAATCGCTATCGACAATCCTCGCTGAGGTGGGTCCGCGCGATAAGGCCCTTCTGAAAAAAAGAGACACTCTGCAAACCCAGCTAGACGATTGGCACAAGGCCAACCCGGGATTGCCCGACATGGCTACTTATAAAGCCTTCCTGCAGGAAATCGGCTATCTTGTCGATGCACCGGCAAGCGTAAGAGTTGAGGTTACTAAGGTTGATGACGAAATTGCTCGTGTCGCTGGTGCGCAATTGGTTGTGCCGGTCAATAACGCTCGCTATGCACTAAATGCAGCGAACGCCCGCTGGGGAAGTTTCTACGATGCACTATACGGAACTGACGCTATTGCTGAGAGTGATGGTGCAGAGCGCGCTGGTGGTTATAATCCGGTTCGTGGTGAACGTGTGGTTGCTCATGCCAATGCATTTTTGGATAAAGCGGTGCCTCTGGCTCAGGGTTCTTATTCCGACGTCACCGCCTTGAGTATTAAAAAGGGTGCGTTACATGCGGCGCTTGCATCGGGAAGTGAAATTGGCTTGCGTGATGCGGCACAGTGCCTTGGATTTAATGGCGACGCAGATGCACCTTCTGCGATTCTTCTTTGCAACAACGGATTGCACGTAGAAATACAAGTTGACCGAACCCACCCTATCGGCAGCGAGAACCCATCGGGTATTAAAGATGTGTTGCTCGAAGCTGCGTTAACCACCATTCAGGATTGTGAAGATTCAGTTGCTGCAGTTGATGCGGAAGACAAAGTGCTCGTTTATCGCAACTGGCTTGGACTGATGAGAGGCGATTTGCAGGATGTTTTTGAAAAGGGTGGAAAAGAAGTGGTACGTGAGCTTAACCCGGATCGTCAGTATCAAGCGGTTGCCGGTGGTGAGCTTAGTGTTGCTGGCAGGAGCTTGCTTCTGGTTCGAAACGTTGGTGCACACATGATGAGTGATGTTGTGCTTGATGCGGATGGAAACCAGGTTGCAGAAACCATTGTCGATGCCATGGTGACAAGCCTGTGTGCAATGCATGATTTAAAGAAGTCCGCTTCAGATGCACGTAATTCAAGAGAGGGCAGCGTTTATATTGTCAAGCCAAAACAACACGGTCCTGAAGAGGTCGCATCCTCAGTTGATCTTTTTGCGCGGGTTGAAAAAGCACTTGGTTTGGATGCCAATACTTTGAAAATTGGCATCATGGATGAAGAACGCCGCACATCGGTCAATTTGAAAGCGTGTATTGGTGCTGCCAGCAATCGTGCAATTTTTATCAACACCGGGTTTCTTGATCGTACTGGTGATGAAATGCATACCAGCATGCATGCTGGAGTGATGATTCCCAAGGGTGAGGGCAAGAGCTCTACCTGGCTGGTGGCCTACGAAGATAACAATGTCGATGTCGGTCTCGATTGTGGATTGCAGGGCAACGGTCAGATTGGTAAAGGTATGTGGGCTATACCCGATCAGATGGCAGCTATGCTGGAAGCTAAGATTGGTCACCCTCAAGCAGGTGCTAATACGGCCTGGGTACCTTCTCCTACTGCTGCTGTTTTGCACGCAACGCATTACCACGAAGTAAATGTGTTTGAGCGTCAGGCTGAGATTGCTAAAAGAGATGCTGCCAAGCTAGACGATATTCTGACGATCCCGTTGATCGAAACTGGCAGAAATTTCTCCGATGATGAAATTCAACGTGAAATGGATAATAACGCTCAAGGCATTCTTGGCTACGTTGTGCGTTGGGTTAATCAAGGCGTTGGATGTTCGAAAGTGCCTGATATCAACAATGTTGGATTGATGGAAGATCGCGCCACATTGCGTATTTCCAGTCAGTTTCTAGCCAATTGGCTGCAGGCGGGACTTATCAGCGAAACTCAGGTGCGCGATTCTATGGAAAAAATGGCACTGGTTGTCGATAAACAGAATGCCAATGACAGCGAATACACCGCCATGGCGCCGGATTTTGACGCAAGCATTGCTTTTCAGGCGGCGCTTGATCTAGTGCTCAAAGGTATCGATCAGCCGAACGGCTACACTGAGTTCATACTGACTGAGCGTCGTCGACAGCTAAAAGCGCAAGCGTTAAGCTAATTTTTTGGTCAGGGAATCATTTGTGGTTTTACCTGTCGCATTACTGAGGTCGCGCGAAACGACCGTTTGGACTAAACTTCGGTTGTTAACCCTCGTCGAACTACAACTTCCATGCAGGAGATAAAGGTATGACTCATTCTGTTCTAAAAACTATTATTGTTGTGGGTGCTGCCAGCGCCTTTATCACCGGCTGTGCATCGGTAAATCCGTTTGCTAAGCCAGACCCTCGCTGGGCTGAGTTCAAGTCGTGGTCAAAGATCACTGAAGGCAGTTCTTCCACCGGTGATCCAACCAAGCTACTTGGTGTTGTGCACAAAGGTGAAAGTGGCTATCGTGATGTGTATGTCAATGATATTGGTAAAGAAACTTTGTATGGCGAAGCACCTTACAACTATCCAGAGGGCACTGTTGTTGTTAAGCACCAGTTTGACAACAAAGCTGATTGGGAAGCAGGTGAGAATGGTGATGTCACCGTCAGTATCAAGTCTGCAGATGACGGCACTCGCAACAAAGACAACTGGGTCTGGGCTGCGGGCATGAAAGGCAAGGCTGGACCAAGTGATTTTTGTTCTGGTTGTCATACAGCTGCATTGAGCCTGTACGATTCTGACTTTGTATTTACTACTGCAGGCTTTTTTGAAAAGCACGATTTAAAGTAACTTTAAATCTCGCTGCGCCGGTGTTTTTACGCACCGGCGCAGTTGGCAGTTCGCAATTTGTAGTTAGAACATCTGCATTTGTGCATCGGTTATCGCGCCAAAACTTGTATCCATAAACTGCAAAATTCCGTCTGCTGCAGGCGCTAATTGCTTATCCAGATAATGTTGATAGTCGGGTTGTGCCGTCATGTTGTCGGTTGGCTCCGGGCCATTTCTGGTAATGACATACGAGACCCAACTGCCTGGTTTTGAATGCATTTTACGAGCGGCTTGCACATGTGGTGGTACGTTGCGTTGATAGTCATCGATTTTTCTTCTTAGCCGTTTTTTGTAGATGATATCGTTGTCCTTATCGCCGTTGAGCAAGGCTGTTGCTGTATCGCGGACAAATGTCTCATAGGGCTGGTCATTAAATATCAATTGAAATAGAGTTCGCTGAAATTCCCTTGCTAGTGGTGTCCAATCGGTTCGTGCCGCTTCTAATCCTTTAACGAGTAATTCAGTGCGATTGTTTTCATCGATAACCAACCCAGCGTAACGCTTTTTACTGCCTGTTGGCATACCCCGAACAGTTGGCATTAGAAAACGGCTGAAGTGCGTTTCAAATTCAACTTCCAGATGACACTCAAGCCCGAACTCGTTGTTGAGTTTTTCCTGCCACCAAACGTTTAAAGTATTGGTCAGACGTTGCCCGATTGCGTGCGCACTGGCACGATTGTGGTTTTCACCCAACAATACAAACAGCGAGTCTGTGTCTCCATAAATAACGTGATAACCAAGTGTTTCGATTTTGTCTCGCGATGAGGTAATGATATCGTGCCCGCGTCGAGTAATGCTCGATGCAAGTTGATGCGAGTGAAAACGGCAGCCGTTAGTGCCAAGAACACCGTAGAAAGAATTCATTATTATTTTTATTGCTTGTGACAACGGCTTATTCGCGTCTTTTTTTGCCTCGTCACGGGCCTGCCATAGCTCATTAATAATGCCTGGCAGAATATGTGTGTCTCTTGAGAAGCTGGCCTCCATAAAGCCTGGTACAGGGTTACTTCCTGGTTGAGCAAGTCCTAGTGGGTCGATACAAAAGGTTCGGATAATGCTTGGATACAAGCTTTTAAAATCCAGCACCAACACGTTTTTATAGATGCCTGGCTCTGAATCCAGAACGTATCCACCAGGGCTGCCAAGCCCTGTGCTTGTATTATCAACATCAGTAGCAACGTAGCCGTGGCGATGCAGCCGGGGTAGGTACAAATTATCGAACGCGGCTACTGAGCCGCCGAGTCGATCAATCGCCAGTCCGGTAAGGTTAGCCCGACCAATTGCGAATTCGATCAAGTCTGCTTTACTAAAAATATCGTTAACTAACTGGCAGTCTTTTATGTTGTAGTCTGCAAGTTCTGGTTTGTTGTTTTTAAACAGATCGTTGATACGGGCTACTTTATCTTCGCCGGTGGTAATCAGCTTTCCTTCTCCAAGTAGCTCATGAGCAACGTTGTCCAGTGAAAAACTGTCGAACGCCCAGAAGCCGGCTTTAAGTAAAGCGATACCATCGAGTACTGCACGCCCGGGTAGCTTTGCGATACGAGGTTGCCCCGGGTTGCCTGGTTGAAGTATTGCTGCTGGGTCATTGCCACGACCCATGTCAAAGCGTATCCCCAGAGCACGACATTTTCTATCGATAAAACTCAAATCAAAATTTATGATGGCCCAACCTATAATAATGTCAGGGTCGACTTCACGAAGCCAAATAAAGAACTGCCCAAGTAATTCGCGTTCATCGCGGCAATAGTGTAGGTAATAACCATCGCGTTTAGTCATCTCTCCGTTACCGATCATATAAACACGATTTTGCTGTGCACCACCATGCATGACTGAGCCGGCAACGGAATAGAGTTGATCGGAGTTACCCCGTGTTTCTATGTCTAGCGATAGAGCGGTGAACTCAGGCGATACTGCTAACGGTTTAATCCTCGGGTTGATGAGTGATAGCGTGTTGCTGTTGTTTTTTTCAGGCTCACCGGTAGCTTCGAAGCCTGCACCGATAAAGCGCTCCATAAGAAAGCGGTCGCTTGGTTTGATATCTGATTCAGCCAGCTCGACCGGTTGTTGTTTGAGTGCTTGTAGATCTCTTTGATGGCGGAAGTACAAACCGTCGACAGGATCGCCCGCCAGGTTTTTTAATTTCAGCCTTTCTCGTCGCGCACGAGCCGGGGTAGCAATTTGGCTGGACCGATCAACAAAGCAAACGGCTTCCTGGCCGGTAACCAGAATTCGCACCGGGCCAGATTGTGTCGCCCCCCAAAAACAAAGCTCGATGCCCTGATCTGTGTCTCGCCAGTGTCGAGTGAGTAAATAGCCTGTAACGCTGTGTGCCATTCGCTCAGTTTACAAAGTTCATCGTGTAACATACTAGCGTCTGAATAAAAATTTTTTCACTATGCATCGTTATTTACCCGGTATTTTGCTGGTGCAGGTTGTAACCGCTGTTCTTCTTTGGATAAATCTGTCGGCTACCCCGCATGATATGGCAATCCAGTTTGGTATTCCTGCCTTGCTGATTACTCTGGTTACCGGGCTCTGGTTTGCCAGTATTGCTCGAGCAGATGCAGAGCGTGCGAATGCAAAATTACGCTTGGAGCATGCTCGGGACAGGGAAAAGTTAAACGTCGATGCTGAAAAAAGCAAAGCCAGAATTCTTGAAAAAACGAACAAAGAAATTCGGAAACAGGAAAAACGCATTGGCCGCAAGGCCAATATCAAGGTTGGGCTGGCATTTTTCGCCGCCACTATTGCTGGGGTGTTGATGTTGATCATCGAGCTTTTCACATTTGGACTGATGACAATTATGACCACAATGGGGGGGCTGGGTGGTTACCTTATGCGTGCTCGTCAGACGTATGACGCCAATAACTCCACGACCAGTGAAAGTGATGATGTTATTGACGTAAACAAGACTTTTGCAGAGCTTCCACCACCACCTGAGTCGCCTCCTTCCGATTCAAAATAACCTGTAGCAGCTGCTTGGTATGACGGGCTGTGTGAACGCCTGCGGACTTAATGAGGGTTTTTCCGCTCTATTTCTGCTGGTGGTTTGTGAGCCAGTACGCAAACTTGCGGTGTTTTGAAACCAACAGTGCATTTTACTCTTTGGTGTCGCTACTGCTATACGAGCCGCGTTACCTCCGCTCGCAAGTAGCACTGATTTCTCCGGCCGTTCTGGCCTAGTGCTTGAAACATATTTCCTACCGGGCAGTGCGCCGGCAATTCGCGCGCGCAATACTAAAAGACAATATTAAGTTGAATCAGGCTTTGTTACCAACGACGGAAATTCGAGTGATCTTGCCAGTGCTATTAGTGCTGGCAGGTTTTGCTCTGTTCGCAGGCAAAGCACGAGCACTTGTGCTCACACCGTATTTTGAATCGGTTTTGGTTCCCGGTGTATCAACTTCGTGGACCACCGTTTCGCTGGACAACACCTATGCTAACGCCATTCCCGTGTGTACCTATGTTCTAGGTACGTTTGCCGGGACCAACCCGAATTACACAAATGTTCCTGCCGTTACACGGATCAGAAACATAGGTGCGTCTTCGTTCGAATTGCGCATTCAAGGTTGGGAGAATTCCGCTGCTTCACCTGGCGATGTGCATTGCATGGTGATGGACGAGGGCGCGCATAAGCTGCCCGATGGCCGACTGGTTGAAGCCCACAGTGTTTTGTCAGACAAAACGAATGGCCAGTACTCTCTTGATGGTGGATGGGCCCAAACTCTGCCTGAAAATGTCAGTGCCAGTATTGTGCATTCCTATACAAACCCAGTCGTTGTTGGGCAGGTCATGAGCTACAACGATACCCGAGCCAGTGTGATTTATGTCTCTGACTGTGACTCCCGGCGGAATCATCCGTTTATGACCGGGATGGCAGACGGGATTTGTGTTGGTAAGCATATCGGCATGATTAACAGTTCACGTAATCCGGAAACTATCGGTTATATCGTTGGTGAAACCGGTAGCGGAACTATTAACAACGTCTTCTATGAATTGGCGTTCGGTAGCGACTCAGTTTTAGGAAACAATGCTGGGAACAACGGCTACTCCTATCCAGTGTCCAGGCATCACACCATGGCAGTGTTAACTCAAGGTGCAGAAGACGGTGGAAATGGATCATGGGCTGCACTGTACGGCAGCACGCCATTAACAGCCAGCGCTATCGGGTTGGTGGTTGATGAAGAAATATTTGCTGGTGACTCGACACGAAACCACACGAACGAGCCTGTTTACTACTGGGCGTTTGCCGGTGCTGAAATCACACTGGTGAAGAAATTAATTAATGACGATGGTGGTACGGCCACGCTGGCTGATTTTGTTTTGAGTGCAGTAGGCCCTGATTCCATTACCGGTATTAGTGGCACACCCGCAGTCACCAAAGCCGTCGTTGAACCTGGCACATACATTTTATCGGAAACGAGCGTACCGGGCTACACGGCTGGAACTTGGGTCTGTACAGGTGCAAGCGCTGTTTCGGGAAACAAGATTAGTCTCGTGGGTGGAGACCATGCAACCTGTGTCATCGTTAATGATGATGAGAAATTTTCCACGCTCACATTGGTTAAGAATCTGACCAATAATTCGGGCGGTTCTGCGGTTGTTGGTGACTTTACTCTCACGTTTTCAGGTGGTGGCAACACAGGCAGCGGTGTGACCGGCGATGCCGCCATTACTGCCGCACCCGTACCTGCTGGCAGCTACTTGTTAACGGAAAATACCGTTGCCGGCTATGCGCTGCAAAACATTAAGTGCGATGGCGCTGACGCTGATGGTAGTGATGGCGTGGATATCAAACCAGGTGAAAAAGTCACTTGTTATTTTTTAAATGATGATCAAGGTATCGATCTAGAGATCGACAAATTGGTCAACGATATAGCCCCCAATATTGGTGACACGCTCACCTTTACATTACTAATAAAAAACGCTGGCCCGGATGTGGCCACTGACCTACATGTTCTAGACCCGGTTCCAGCTGGATTTTCATACGTTGCAGCATCAATTTCAGGTGGTGATGTTCGTGATGATAGTTCGCCCACTGGTACTGGTCTGGATTGGACAATCAATACCCTCCCGGCAGGTGCGTCTGCGTCTTTGACGTTTCAGGCGACTGTGTTGGCACCTTAGTTACAGGTAGATGTTATGAGAAATAGTAAGAAGCGATGGTTAACCGGACTGTTTTACAGGTCTTCTTCTAGAGCGCGACTAGTCTTTCTGGCTGTGGGTGTGTCAGTTCCACTAACCGCCTGGTCATTGGGGCTGTCGGACTATTTGAATACGTCGACGGTAACGTCATCGTCATCGCAGTTTGAGACGAATACGACCAACAACACCGATACGGTTCAGATCGTTCCCAATGCTGAACTTATCGTTGTTAAGCAAGTGATCAACGATGACGGCGGTGATGGTAGCCTGAGCGATTTCTCTGTAGCCACTAGTGCCGGTACGTTGAACTTTGACGCAGGCGTTGCTACTGGAACAACGACAACGTTCACTGCCGACACTATTTATGTGCCCCCTGGAACCTATACTTTAAGTGAATCGGACTTTGATGGCTACACCGAAGGTGCCTGGTCTTGTACGGTTGGCAATGTTGGCAGTTCAGCGTTTGATTCTGGCTCAGTGACACTTGCGTTCGGTGAACAAACCGTTTGTACGATTATCAATGACGATATTGCGCCTACGCTGACGCTGGCGAAAACCGTTGTCAATGATAACGGTGGAATACTGGCAGATACTGACTTCTCATTGTCGGTTGATTCGTCGCCGGTGACCAGTGGTGTTGCAACAACCGTTGCAGCTAACACCGCTATTTTGATAAGCGAACTTGATGTAGACGGCTATGCCGAAGGTACCTGGGCTTGTACCGATGCGAATGGGTTAACCTCCACACTACCGGCTGCCGGTCTGGCAACGGGTGAATCGATTGTGCTTGAGTCTGGCTCAGATGTGACTTGCTCAATTGTCAACGATGATATAGCGCCAACGCTGACCCTAGCCAAGACAGTTACTAATGATGATGGTGGCGATCTTGCCATTATCGATTTTGATATTTCAATCGATGCAACCGAGGTTGCCAGTGGATCAGTAAACACGGTTCTGGCCAATACAGCCATCACGATATCAGAACTGGATATTGATGGCTACACCGAAGGCGCCTGGGCTTGTACCGATGCCAATGGCCTAACCAGTGGTTTGCCAACGGCTGGTGTGGCAACTGGTGAATCGATAACGCTGGCGTCCGGTAGTGACGTGACCTGCGCAATCTCGAATGATGATATAGCGCCAACGCTGACTCTGACAAAAACACTGATTAACGACAACGGTGGTCTGAACTCAATTGTTGACTTTGATCTCTCCGTTGACGGAACGGTTGTCCTCAACGGTACGTCCAGCACCGTTCTGGCTAACACACCTATCGTTATTTCAGAGCTTGATCTTGATGGATACACTGAAGGAACCTGGGCTTGTACTGATGCGAACAGCTTAACGACAGGTTTGCCTACAGCGGGCACCGCCACTGGCCAGTCAATTACATTAGAGCCTGGTAGTGATGTTAGCTGTGCCATAACCAACGATGATGTGGCGCCGTCTCTTACGCTCGTTAAAGTGCTTACCAATGATGACGGTGGTGACAAAACCATAGCTGATTTTGATATTGCGATTGACGGTATTGAAGTTATCAGCGGTAGCAATAACATCGTTGCTTCAAACACCGATCTGGTGATATCTGAACTGGACCTTGATGGTTATACCGAAGGTAGCTGGGCTTGTACTGACAGTACTGGGCTAACGACAACATTGCCTTCGGCCGGAGCTGCCGGTGGTGAAACCATTAGCCTGGCAGAAGGTGCCATTGTCACCTGCGAAATTACTAACGATGACATAGCACCAGTATTGACGTTAACCAAAACGGTTACCAATGATGACGGTGGCTTGTTAGCAATCGACGACTTTGATATTTCTGTTGATGGAACTGAAGTGCCTAGTGGGTCGGTAAATACTGTTATGGCCAACACTGACATAACACTGACAGAGCTTGATCTTGATGGTTATACCGAGGGCACATGGGCTTGTACCGACTCCAATGGTTTGACGACGAGCTTACCGACGGCTGGTGTGGCCACTAATACAGTTATTAATCTGTCGCCGGGTTCTGATGTGGTCTGTGCCATATCCAACGATGATGTTGCCCCTACGTTAACTTTGACGAAAACGCTGGTTAACGACAACGGTGGTGATCTGACTATTGGTGATTTCGATGTTTCTGTTGATGGTGTGGAGATCGTAAATGGTGGCTTGAATACGGTTAAGTCTAATGTGGCTATTCTGATTAGTGAGCTGGATATGCCTGGCTACACTGAGGGTACTTGGTCCTGTTCTGATTCAACCGGCCTGACGTCAACATTGCCAACAGCTGGTGTTGCGACTGGCGAGTCAATAACGTTAGCTCCGGGTGCAGTGGTCGATTGTGTTATTAGTAACGACGATGTTGCTCCAACATTGATTCTGACCAAAACCGTGGTTAATGACAATGGCGGTGACAAGCTGGTTACCGATTTTGATATATCAGTTGATGGTGTTGAAGTACCGGCTGGTGCAATTAATACAGTCAATGCCAACGTTGGCATACTGATCTCTGAGCTTTCAATTCCTGGATACACATCCGGTACCTGGTCTTGTACCGACGCTGCAGCGCTGACCAGCGGATTACCCGCAGCCGGTGCTGCCACTGGTGAGTCAATAACGCTCAAGCAGGGTTCAAATGTAACGTGCGATATTACCAATGACGATATTACACCGACATTGACGCTGGTTAAAACCGTGGTTAACGACAACGGCGGTGATAAAGCGATTGATGACTTCGATATTTCTATAGATGGAGTAGAAGTCACCAGTGGCACCGCTACTGATGTCGATGCGAATACGATTATCACCATCAGTGAACTCGATCTTGTGCCTTACTCTGAGGGTACCTGGGCTTGTAGTGATGCGAATGGGTTGACTACATCATTACCAAGTGCGGGCTTGGCAACTGGTACCGATATTAGTCTGTTGCCCGGTTCAGATGTTACCTGTTCAATAGTTAACAACGATTTGGGTATCGATCTGACCATTGCCAAGACGGTGGATGATCCAACACCAAATATTGGACAAACGATTACGTTTACTTTGGTTGTGACTAACGCAGGTCCCGATATCGCAACCAATGTAACGGTCGCCGATCCGGTACCAGCTGGCTTTACCTATGTCGCTGCATCAATTACTGGCGGTGATGCATCGAGTGATGCTGATCCAACTGGTGCAGGGTTGAACTGGACAATCAATACGATTCCGGTTGGTTCGCCCGCAACGCTTACTTTTCAAGCTGTTGTAAACGCACCGTAAGCTACTGATGAATCGTTTTTCGGTCAAGCTGCTAAGTGCTGCGGCGGCCCTGTTCTTCGGAACAGGGCTGACGTCGGTCTATGCGTTAACCGAAACCGATTTTACCAACACTGGCATTGTTCTATCAGCGCCAACTCAATACGAGAACAATGATAACAACAATGACAGTGCTGTCCTTGTTCAGCCCAAAGGGTTGATTGTAGAGAAGGTGGCAGACGGTTCTGCTTTGTCTACACCGACATCGCTTGGCGATGTTATCAGCTATACCATTTCGCTCGATAATATTGGTTTGCTGGGTTTAACGGGCATTACTCTTGATGACTCGATTATTCCAGCTGCAAACCTGACGCTAAGCTCTGGCGATACCAACACCGATAACGTGCTCGACGCTGATGAGATCTGGATTTACACCGGCACCTATGCCATTACTCAGTCCGATATCGATACCTTCGGCGGGGGTGATGGAGATATTGACAACACAGTGACCGTGTCAACCAACGAGCTTGACCCAATAGTTGACTCTGCCGATGTGCCGATAACTCAAGCACCTGCATTCAGTGTTGCCAAATCAGTGGACAATACCTCGATTTCAGCACCAACATCGCTTGGCTACACCATTGAAGTGACTAACACTGGAAACCAGACGTTAACCGGTATTGTGCTCAGCGATACATTACCGGATGCAACGGCAGGGTCAGTCGTTGGACCGGCGACTGATATTGGTACAGCTGGTTCGCTTGATGTAGGTGAAACCTGGACTTACACAGCTACCTACAGTGCAACACAGTCCGATATAGATGCTGGTACGCCACTAGTAAATAATGTGTCGGTTACAACATCCGAGACTGGTGCCACCGCACAAAGCGATGATGCACAAACCACGATTGCCAAAGCACCGGCACTGGTGGTGACCAAAGCTGTTGACATTACAGAGATTAATACGCCGAGTACCCTCACGTATACCATCACACTTGAGAATACCGGCAACGTTACACTGAACAATGTGCAGCCAATAGATGTTCTGCCTGATGGTAGCGCTGGAGCGCTAGTTGGGCCAGTTACTGATACCGGTATTGCCGGAGCATTGGATGTTGGCGAAAATTGGACTTACACAATTATCTACAACGCCACTCAGGCTGATATAGACGCCAATACAGATCTTGTAAACACCGTAACGGTTACTGCAGATGAGACCGGTGCAGATGAGGTTTCGGACACCGCCGCAACCAGTATTGCCACCGAACCCAGTATGAGTGTGTTGAAGAGCGTCGATCTGGCAACGCTGAATGCTCCCGGAACTTTAAGCTATTCGATAGAGGTTGCTAATACCGGTAATGTTAGTCTGACTAACGTTACACCTGTTGATGTCTTACCTGACGGCACCACGGCAGTGTTGGTTGGGCCATTAGCCGATATTGGCTTGCCCGGGCAACTCGATGTTGCCGAGGTTTGGGAATACACCACTTCTTATGCTGTGTCGCAATCTGAGATCGATCTTGGCCTGGTACGCACTAACACCGTAGATGTTACTAGCACAGAGACAGGCGTCGATGCTGTAAGTGATACAGCGCAGACAACAATAACCCGCTCACCTTCGTTCACTGTTGCAAAATCGGTCGATGCCACCAGCATTGCCAGCCCCGGTGTTCTCAACTATCAGATTGTTGTGAACAACACCGGTAACACCTCGTTAACCAACGTGCAGCCAAGTGACACGCTGCCAGATGGCACGCTGGCTGTGCTAACCGGACCGTTAGCAGACACTGGTGTGAGCGGTGTTGTTGATGTTGGCGAGAGCTGGACATACTTGGGTCAATATTCAGCTACGCAGGCAGACATGGATGCTGGCGCAGTGTTAACTAACGCCGTATCTGTGTCGACAGCTGAAGCCGGTGTGCAGGATGATACGGCGACAACAACCGTCAGTCAGACACCTGGTATCAACATTACCAAGGCAAGTTCAGAAAGTGACTACACCACGATAGGTGACACGGTTAACTATACGTTAGATATCGTGAATACCGGAAACGTTGCGCTGACAAATATTGTTGTTAGCGACCCGGTAGCAGATGCCAGTTCATTGATCTGTGCGTTGGCTATGCCTTTTGTTCTGTTGCCAGCTGAACAAACTACCTGTACCGCAACGCGCACGGTTATTCTTGCTGATGTTAGTTCTACCCAGATAGTTAATCAGGCGAGTGTCACTTCAAGCGATCCAAGTGGAAGCACTGTTGATGCTGTGAGTAATTTGGTGATTGTACCTATGCTGAAAGTACCGCCAGTTGCTACTGACAATGCATTTGAATCTCCTGTAAGCGCTGTACCTGTCACCCTGGAAGGCGCAACAGATGATACTGATGGCAACGGTGATCTTGACCCAAGCAGCGTGAATCTTACCGGTGCTGGTGCAGTCGATCTCGATGGTGATGGTGACAACGATAATTTGGTAGTCGCCGGTGAAGGTACCTGGTTGGTTGATGATGTTACCGGACAAGTGACTTTCACACCTATAGCCGGATTCACTGCCGATCCAACGCCAACAACTTATATCGTTAGCGATATCACTGGTTTGGTTTCCAATGTAGCTACCTTGCGTGTTGACTATCCGCAAACCGCACCAGTGGCAGAAGACGATTATAAACAGAATTTCAATGTTGAAAGTCCAAACAATCCAACCACGCTCAATGTACTGGCTGACAATGGCAGCGGTGTTGACAGTGATCCTGAAGACGATATCGATGCTCAGAGTGTCAATCTGGTCAGTGCTGCTGCGATAGATAGCGATGGTGATGGTGACAGGGATACGTTAGTTGTGCCGGGCGAAGGTAGTTGGGTTGTCGACAATGCCACGGCTGATGTCACGTTTACACCTGTTGCCGGATTTCTATCAGACCCAACGCCAATTTTATATACCGTATCGGACTTCATTGGGCTGGTGTCTAACGAAGCATCAATTACGGTTGATTATCCGCAAACCGCACCTGTAGCTAACGATGACGAGAAGCTTGATCAGCCACTTGCGCAGCCGGTAACCGTTGCAACGGTTGCTAACGATGAAGACCCGGAAAATAATCTGGATCCAACGAGCGTTAATTTGATCGACCCTGCAACTGGTGACCGTGTAACCAGTCTGGTTGTTGCCGGTGAAGGTGTGTGGAGTGTTGATCCAGTTAATGGCGATATTACGTTTACACCTGAAGTCGGTTTCATAGATGACCCGGCACCAGTCCAATATACCGTTAGCGATACGACTCAACTCGAATCGAACATTGCAACAGTGACGGTTTCCTATGAGGAACCAGCCGCATTGGAAGGCGTTGTATGGCTTGATGCTGACCGTGATGGACTAGTCGGTACAGACGAGGAACGTAAAGCCGGCTGGACGTTAAAAGTGTATGACGCCGCTGGTGTGCTGGTTGCGACAACCGTAACAGATGCTGATGGATACTATTTGATAGAAGGGCTGGTGCCCGGTGCTTTCATAGTGGAGTTCTTTAACGAGAACGGTGTATTTATGGATAGCCAGGCTACTGATGGTGTGGTGTCGGCTGGGGAGCGAGTGAATTTGCCGTTACCCGTCGACCCGGGTGGTGTGGTTTACGACAGCATAACGCGCGAGGCTGTTGCCGGGGTTACTTTAAATATGGTCAACGGCAACGAAGACTTGCTGCACGCAGATTGTCTGTTTGCTAATCAGCAATCTCAGGTAACTCTGGAAGATGGTCTGTATTCGTTTAACCTGAATCCCGGCTCGCACAGTACTTG
>Ga0114956_1002072_pt1 | contig 15886 bp, 18 predicted proteins | sample MaitaG_FD_87304 | JGI IMG/M metagenome (GOLD analysis project Ga0114956, IMG submission 87304) | Marine algal microbial communities from Maine, USA - Maine_Asex2 metaG | ecosystem: Host-associated > Algae > Red algae > Unclassified | place: Maine, USA | collected 2015-01-05 | reverse complement strand
TTAGGTGCCTATCTGATGTTTTTTGGAATGTGTATAACATTGATAGCGGGTTACCTGGGATGGAAAAGACCAGGTACTGTGGTAAAAGAATAACATTGTATTTATGGTATTAATTTATAATCGTACTCGAGCTTGAAAAGCTGTGAAACGTAAGTAAAACTAAACAAAGATGAAAAGACGAATGATTACCCTATTATTTTTAGTTGGTTTATTGGCCGCCTGTACCAATAGCCCTAAACCTGTAGTTTACGGTTCTGACAGCTGTTACTATTGTAGTATGACAATAGTAGGAAAGCAACACGCGGCGCAATTCATGACCAAAAAAGGCAAAACTTTTTCTTTTGATGCTTCGGAATGTATGCTGAACCATTTAAAAGAAGTGGATATGGAGACGATTGAGGTTCTATTGGTGAACGATTACAACGATCCGGGTAAGTTCGTCGATGCCACAAAAGCCACTTATCTAATAAGTAAAAACATTCCAAGTCCCATGGGTGAATTTTTAACGGCATTTGCCACCTTGGAAGAGGCCAAAACCGTTCAAGCAGAACAGCTAGGCGATATGTTTACCTGGGAGAAACTAAAGAAAAAATTTAATCTATAAAATTATTGCCATCATGATTAACGATTTAGGCTTATTGGATTGCTCAGAGGTACTTAATCAAAATTATTTGGGTCGACTAGCTTACATATCCGGCAAGCATCCATATGTCCTTCCTATCACCTATTTTCATGATACCGAAGAAAAATGTATTATAAGTTACTCTTCCGAAGGACATAAAATACAGGCCATGCGAAAATGTGAATGGGTGTCCCTGCAGGTAGATGACATTGAATCTATCCAAAGATGGCGTTCGGTACAGGTACATGGAAGGTTTGAAGAATTGGAAGGAAGTACGGCTAAAAAGTATTTGCAAAAGTTCGCCGAGGGAGTTCAAAATACGATTAGCAAGCTAAACGGTGAAAAACCTAAATTCATTCAAGATTTTTCCAACAGGTTACAACATCAAAAAATTCCTATTGTGTATCGTATTGTTATCAAGGATATTGTTGGGAAAATAAGACATTCTTAATTCGGAAAATTAACTTTCTCTCTTGTAAAATACTTACAGATTAAAAGCACTTATATAAAATGTACACTATCAATAACGAAATTAATGACCAGACCTATAATCAGTTACAGGTGTTGAAGGTTCAAAAAACCGACAGACTTGAAGTATTGAGTATTAGCTTGGAAAAAGATGCTGTTTTTCCTGAACACATTTCTCCTTCAGATGTGCAATTGATTATATTAACAGGGAATATGGTTTTTCACATAAAAGGAGAAACCTTTCAACTTAAGCAAGGTCAGCATTTTAGTTTTGCCAAAGACGAAAAACATTGGGTCAAAGCGATTGAAAATTCTAAATTCCTTATTATCAGATAATGAGATACCTGCAAAGCTTATTAATTGTATTTATTTTAATTTCTGGATATTTTCTTTCGGCAAGTACAATTACAATTTGTTCTTCATGTGAGGTTAAATCTTTAAAGGAAGGAGTGCTTACAGCAGCTGATTTTGATACCCTTCTTATTAAGAAAGGCACCTACAAAGAGTTCAATATTTTAATCGATAAGCCTTTAACTATTATTGGGGAGAATTATCCTGTAATAGACGGTGAGAAGAAAGGGGAAATTATTAGAGTGGTATCCGATAATGTAACCTTAGACGGTCTCTTTGTTATAAATGTGGGGGTAAGTTACACCTCGGACCATGCAGCAATAAGAGTTGTTAAAAGTGAAAAATTCGTCATTCAGAATATCGTATTGGAGAATCTGTTTTTCGGAATCTATTTGGAGAAAAGTAGCAACGGAAAAGTATATCACAACAAAATTATAGGGGATGCCGAAGATGAATATAACTCCGGTAATGGAATTCAACTTTGGTATTGTAAAAATGTAGTCGTCGACCGTAATATCGTACAAGGGGCACGCGATGGAATTTATCTGGAATTTTCTGACCACATTGTCATCAACAACAATCTCAGCAGTAATAATTTAAGATATGGATTACATTTTATGTTCAGTAATGATGATGTGTATTCCAATAATACTTTTGAAGATAATGGAGCGGGAGTTGCCGTTATGTTCTCAAAGCATATAGCAATGACCGATAATACTTTTCGAAAAAACTGGGGTCCTTCGGCGTACGGCATGCTGCTCAAGGAAATTGGTGACGCAGAAATTGTTGGGAACACTTTTGAAGAAAATACTATTGGCATTAAGATAGAAGGATCTAATCGGATTAATTACAAGCATAACGATTTTATCCATAACGGATGGGCGGTAAAGGTATTGGGAGCCTGCTATGCTAATACATTCGAGAAGAATAATTTTCTATATAACAGTTTTGATGTTTCCTATAATAGCAAGTTGAACGATAATAAAATTGTAAGCAATTATTGGAGTGATTATACGGGTTATGATTTGGATAAAGATGGTGTAGGAGACGTGCCATATAGACCTGTAAAACTCTTCTCTTATATTGTTAACCGCACACCGGAAACGATTGTGTTGTTGCGAAGCCTGTTTATGGATATTATAGATTTCTCTGAAAAAGTATCACCCATTTTTACTCCAGATGATCTTATGGATAAAAATCCGTTAATGAAAAAAATAACTAGAGTTAAACTGGCTGAGGAAAAGTAGAAAGAACCTAATTAATAGGTTTTAAATATAAGGGTTAGTAATATTTGAGGTATCGAGTAAAGAAAAGAACCTTCGTTAATTCGCAGTACAGTATAGATATGATACAAGTACAAAATTTACATAAAAAGTTCGGAAAGAACCTAGTATTGTCGGGACTTGACCTTTCTATCAAAAAAGCAGGTGTTTTCGCCGTTCTTGGACCTAATGGGTCCGGAAAAACTACATTGATAAAAAGTATTTTGGGCATGGTGGTGCCGAATGAAGGTATAATTTCTGTAAAAGGACAACCCATTAAGAACAAATGGAAATACAGGCAAGAGATTGAATATCTACCGCAAATAGCCAATTTTCCAGGAAATTTAAGGGTTAAGGAACTCATTCGTATGATTAAAGACCTACGTCAGCAGCCAAGTGAAGAAGCAAACTTGATTTCTCTTTTTAAGTTAGAACCATTCTTGGGTAAGAAATTAGCGACCCTCTCAGGAGGCACTAAGCAAAAAGTGAATATTGTATTGGCTTTTATGTTCGATAGTCCATTGCTTATTCTTGACGAGCCTACTACAGGATTGGACCCTACATCGCTAATTAATCTAAAAGCTCTTATTCAAAAAGAAAAGAAGAAGGGAAAGACTATTTTGATTACCTCTCATATCATGCAATTCGTTGCCGAGGTTTCAGATACAATAATATATCTGCTTGAAGGGAAAATTTATTTTAAAGGTAGCATAGACGAATTGCAGGAAAAGACCCAACAAATCAATTTAGAACATGCCATAGCGGCAATAGCAACAACCCCAGCCGATGCTTAAAATTCTCAAATACAGTTTTTACGACCTCATTCGCAGTCGATGGAGCTATGTATACTTTTTATTTTATCTCCTATTGGGTTTTGTACTGCTCTTTTTAAACAATGATGTTTCTAAGGCGGTAATTACACTTATGAATATTATCATTGTTCTAGTTCCTTTGATAGGAACCATTTTCGGGGTAATGTTTTTTTATAATTCCAAAGAGTTTACCGAGTTACTATTGGCGCAACCCATTAAAAGGTCTTCGATTTTCTTAGGCCAATATTTAGGCGTGGCAGGTTCTTTAACCCTTAGTTTGGTTCTAGGATTAGGTATACCCTTTTTGCTATATGGACTATTGCGGAGCGATGCTATTTTTGATTTTTCCATGCTCTTGATTGTAGGTGCTTTTCTTACCCTAATTTTTACTGCGCTGTCCTTTAATATTGCGTTGTCTAATGAAAATAAAATCAAAGGTTTTGGTTACGCCGTACTATTATGGCTGTTCTTAGCGGTTATTTATGATGGGCTGTTTTTAATGTCCCTTATGTTTTTTGAAGATTACCCCTTAGATAATTTTTCATTAATAGCAACTATGTTTAATCCTATAGATTTGTCAAGGACTTTAATTCTTTTAAAATTGGATATTTCTGCATTATTAGGATATACCGGAGCTGTTTTTAAGCAGTTTTTCGGTACGAATCATGGCTTGATTATTTCTATCTTAATGTTAACATTTTGGACTGTAATTCCTGTTTGGAGGTTGTCATTTAAATCAAAGCGCAAGGACTTTTAGACATAAACGGTGACTACCATGAAAATTGAGTTTCTATAGAATTCAAAGGTGATTTAAAGAACTTTGAGTGCTGATATTTATCATATTTTCCTCGTTGTTTTAGTGCTAAATTAGAGTAGAAATTATAAATAAATAGACATGAAAAAGCGTGTTCCAGTATCTCAAATAATGACTAAAAATGTTATTACGTTAAGTACAAAAGATGATCTAGCAACGGCAGAAGAGTTGTTCAAGAAACATAGAATTAGACACATACCGGTAACGTCAGGAAGCGAGGTGATAGGTATGCTTAGTTATACGGATTTAATGCGCATCAGTTTTGCTGATGCAATTGACGAAAAAGAACAGGAAGTGGATAGTATGGTCTATAATATGTTTACTATTAATCAGGTAATGGCTAAAAATGTTGTTAGTGTATCGGCGACTACCACTATTCAAGAGGTTGCCGAAATCTTGGCAAAAAAAGAATTCCATGCCTTGCCTGTAGTCGAAAATGAAGCATTGGTTGGTATAATTACCACCACAGATTTAATCAATTACCTATTGGAACAATATTAGTCTTTGAACAGTTTTATCTTAGCAATTGTAACTGTTGCTTATTGAAAAGGGAAAACCATGAATTGGTTTTCCCTTTTTATGTTACCTATAATTAAAAACAATATTATGCTCTAAATCGTTCAAACGATGCTTTGGTCAATGCTTCCCGATGTTCAGGGTGTGCAATTGAAATCAAAGCATTGGATCGCTCCTTCAAGTTTTTTCCAATTAGATTCACCACACCGTACTCGGTTGCTACATAATGCACGTGTGCTCTTGTCGTAGTTACGCCTGCCCCTTCTTTAAGAAACGGCGTTATTTTTGAAATTCCTTTTGCAGTTACCGACGGCATTGCGAAAATAGGTTTTCCGCCATGCGAAAGAGAGGCTCCACGAATAAAATCCATTTGGCCACCAACTCCAGAGTATTGCTTACTGCCAATGGTGTCAGCACAAATTTGCCCCGTTAAATCGATTTCAATAGCGCTATTAATAGCTGTTACCTTCGGATTTTTTCGAATAATAGCCGTATCATTGGTATAACCAGCTTCTTTAAAATGGACTAAGGGGTTGTCGTCGACAAAATCGTAAATTTTTTGTGAACCTACCGCAAAACAGGTTACGATTTTTCCAGTTTTTACTTCTTTGTCCTCTCCCGTTATAACGCCGGTTTCAATAAGAGGTAGTACGCCATCAGAGAACATTTCGGTATGAACGCCCAGCCTTTTGTGATTTCCCAAATTACTTAATACTGCATTCGGAATATTACCAATACCCATTTGTAAGGTAGCACCGTCCTCGATAAGCGAAGCAACATGAATACCTATCTGTTTTTCAATTTCTGAAATTGGAGCGACTCCGTGAGTATGAATGGGTGAGTTCACTTCAATAGCATTATCTATATTTTTTATATGAATGATACCATCGCCATGCGTTCGCGGTACCATCGGATTGATTTGTGCAATAACTTTTTTAGCCGTCTGAATCGCAGGAAGTGCAATGTCTACTGAAACGCCCAACGAACAAAACCCATGTTTATCAGGAGGAGAAACCTGAACAAGTGCAACATCTAAAGGCATAATATTTCTCCTAAACAACTGATGAATCTCACTCAAGAAAATTGGAATATAGTCACCCTGTTGGGAGTTCACCGATTCGCGCACATTACCCCCCACAAAACAACTATTCATTCTAAAACTCTTGTTGTAAGGTGCTTGAACGTATTTTGCATTACCTTCAGTATGTATCGAAATTAGTTCTACATCTTGCAGTTCGGAATGTCTGTCGCACATTGCATCAATTAACACATTAGGGGTCATTGCAGCACCTTGCAGAAACACACGATCGCCCGATTTTATAATGGAAACAGCCTCCGCCGTTGATACTATCTTCATATTTTTATTTTGTTGCAAATATCGTTTGGTTAGCAACTAAGAAGCATGACAATCATCATATTTTTTACTGGAATCCCATTTTATCGATGAAAATCTTCTCAATCTGCGTTATTGGTGCTCTATTTTTTGAGTTTAGAAAGTACTACATATAGAATTGCAAGAAATATCTTAAAATTAAAGGTTTGACTTTTCAGCCAACAGCGTTTCCATGATAAATCGATAGAGTTGTCTCATTTGCGGTTTTCCTTTATGTTTTCCAGTCCTGCCAAAGAAATACAGCACTAACCATATGAGAACTAAAAACATCATCAAGCCCAATTGTAGTGAGTAAGGTTTATCCAAGATTGAGCTAGAATACGCCCATATTGTGAGAATTATAAATAAAGTCGCGACAGCGAAGTGAAGAAACATAAAAAAAGTCCAAAGAGTTGGATTAGGACCGAATACCCCAAAAAGTTTAGTTCCGTTATTATTGGTTTCTTCAATTTCTAAATGCAACTGTGGAGACCAAAAGTGATTTTTCTTTGCATTGAATTTGATAAAAATATGCTCATCGATACGTTTTACCAAGAAGGGTTCTATTGCGGATTTTTCAAGGGATTCCAAAACGCTTTCCTTGGTATCTGTTAACTCTATTCGAAACCTTGGCCTTAAAACGATATCATTTGGAATTTTTTTCACATTTATATCATTAATGACATTCCATTTCAGCTGATACTATTTCGACAACAGGTTCTGGAGAGATATAAGGAATACCCAACCCCATTCCGCGGAGGATAAACAATGTACCCAATAGCACCACAAAAACTGGAATCGCCCTCTGTACTTTTTGACGTAGACCGCCTTTCAGCATATCACTAAAATATATAGCCGTTGTCATCAGGGGAATTGTTCCTAATCCGAAAAGTACCATGTATATTGAACCTTCAAGGGCATTGCCCATTGCAATCGAACCAAAGAGTGCTATATAGACCAATCCGCAAGGTAAAAAACCATTTAAGAAGCCTATGGTCAAAAAAGTGTCAGGTCTTTTCTTTTTCAATTCTTGACCTAGCCTATTCTTAACTCTTGAAATAACTTTGAACAGCGGTTTGGATAGATTGTATTTGCTAAATGTGTTATAAGGCAGTAAAACAACCACTATCATCAGAATGCCAATGGCAATGGATAGTTTTTGCTGCATACCAAAGACATAAAGACCTTTACCTACTAGACCGAAAAGTAGACCGATAATTCCATAGGCTAATAGTCTGCCAAAATGGTAAATGAATATTTGACTGAATTTTTTATACGAATTGTTTTTATCTACCGGAAGCATAAAGGCTATGGGTCCGCACATGCCCACGCAATGAAGACTTCCCATTAATCCTAATATGATGGCTGATAATAGCATTTTAATATGTTATACTCTCCTTATGCAAATATTCCTCTCCCTTGTATTCCCAAAAAACTTTAATATCCCAACGACCATCCAACAAATGTTTGTCAGGTATGAGCAAATGTGCATTGGACAGATTTAACACTAAATCAAAGTCCAAGTGTTTGTTAGATGGTCTGTATAGGGATATTTTTCCTGTTACTTTTTTAAAATCAACCTTTGCAGGAAAAACAACGAGTACACCTTCTTCGTTCTTTTTAACCTTCAGTTTCATTGAATTTACTACGGCCTTATTTTCCGCATCGATTTCCTTTTGATAGCCTAGTTCAGCCTTGTAATATTCTTCGGTAACCAAATCGTGATTCGCCTGATTATCAGAACTCATGCGTATAACAAAGAAAAGGATGAAACTGATAAAGCCAACTATTGCGATTACGATTCCTGTTCCCCAGTTTATTTTCATGAATAATAATTTTAATATCATTTCCTCGTAGGAGGAAATCTGTTCAAGTATTCCTTATTGTTCCATCAAAAAATAGGCCTTGACTAAGCTCGACAAGTCAATATTACTTATAACTTCTCGGCGCCATAAACGCTGTCATAGTAGTTTCAATTAAGTCATCACCACTATAAACACCCACTTTAATTTTTTCTTTATCACTTTTAATTGCTGCATTATTAATTTCTATGAACAAAGTTCCTTCGGCCAATTCTTGGGCAGGTACTTGAAAATCTTCATGGCGCACCAGTTTTACAATTCCTTTGTGAGATAACAGTTTAAAGTTCACATCTTCTACATCTTGGGTGGTTTTATTCATCAGCTTATAGGTGTACACGTTACTGATAATATTTCCTTCCTTATGCTCATACAATTGACCTGGCAGTCTTAAAATATTGGCTTCCAAATCATTTCTAAGAAATAGCATTCCTACTAGCACTCCGGTTAAAATGGTCAGCACCGCAGTATATCCTTTTAATCTCGGGGTGAATTTAAATTTTTCCTTTTTTGTGATTTCGTCCTCGCTGGCATAGCGTATCAATCCCTTCGGAAGGTTGACCTTTTCCATAATAGTATCGCACTCGTCAATACAAGCCGTACAATTCACGCATTCTAATTGTGTTCCGTTTCGAATATCTATTCCTGTTGGACACACATTGACACATTGAAAGCAATCGATACAATCGCCATGGCCTAATTCAGCTCTATCTTCATTTTTACGAAATTTCTTTCGTCCATTTTCTGCCTCGCCTCGCACGTGGTCATACGCCACAACTATTGATTTGTTGTCCAATAAAACGCTCTGCATTCGTCCATACGGACAAGCGATAATGCAAACTTGCTCTCTAAACCAAACAAAAACCCAATAGAATACTGCAGTAAAAATCAGCAACGAAATCATGGTGCTGACATGCTGTAGAGGTCCGTCTGTGATGTATTGAATCAAACGGTCGCTACTAATCAAATAGGCTAGAAAGACGTTAGCTATTAAGAATGAAATAATAAAAAAGATAATCCACTTGGTAATGCGTTTCCTGATTTTTTCAGCGTTCCACTCTTGTCTATCCAATCGTATTTGCGCGCCTCGGTCTCCATCAATCCAATATTCTATTCTTCGGAATACCATCTCCATAAAAATTGTCTGTGGGCACATCCATCCACAGAAAATACGACCGAAAGCAACTGTAAATAAGGCTACAAAAATTACACCAGTTATCATTGAAATCACGAACAAATGAAAATCTTGAGGCCAAAAAGGGAATCCGAAAATATTGAATCTACGTTCTAATACATTGAACATCAGAAACTGATTGCCGTTTATTTTGATAAACGGAGCGGAAATCAGAAATGCCAATAGAAAGTAGCTGACATAAGTGCGATACTTCCATAATTTACCACTAGGTTTTTTAGGAAATACCCATGCACGCTTTCCCTCTTCATTTATGGTTCCGATGGTATCCCTGAAATTATCTTGGTCTTGTGCCATTTTATTCCTCCCTCAATCCCTCCTTTTTAGGAGGGAAGTTACCCTCTTGTTAATTTACAGCTACCTTCGTTGAATCCGTGGCAATAACTGTTGAATCTTTTTCTACTTCTGGCGGTAGTTCTTTTTCGGGAGCATTTGGGTCTACCCAAATCTCGCCTTCAGCTGCCTTGGGTTTTGCAGGAGTTTTTCCGTTTATCGCTATCAATATATAACTGGAGACTTGTGCCATTTCTGCTGGTTTTAAAATTTGTTTCCAAGCGACCATACCCTTGCCATCTCGGCCACCTTCTGAAACGGTATTGAAAACGTTTTTAATGCCTCCACCTAAAATCCAATTAGGGTCCGTTAGGTTGGGGCCGATTCCGCCTCCGCCATCTGCCATGTGACAGGCAACGCAATTGGTTTCAAAAATTGTTTTACCAGCACTAATATCACTAGCATCGGTCAACAATTCTACGGTACTCACATCTACCAAGTCTTTGGCTGTTTTTTTATACTCTTCAATTTCGAGCTGCGCGGCGGCCACTTGCTGGTCATATTCCATATCTTGGGTATAGTCATTGTAAATGTGGAATCGAACTAGATAAACAACTCCGAAAACTATAGTGGCATAAAACATATATACCCACCACGGTGGCAGTTTATTATCTAATTCTCTAATACCATCATAATTATGGTCTAAAATGATTTCACCCTCTTCTTCAATAGGTTTGGAACCCAATAGTTTTTGATAGGTTTTTTTGCCCCAAGCCCAGCCGCCCGATTCTAATTTAGAGGCTAAGTATCGCTCTTTAGCTTCTTCAGAAAGTGTCTGAAACATTACATTTTCTACCGCCTGAAGTATGAGTTCAATACCAATCAACAGTAATAGGATTAAGACCATAAACAACTGTGCCATGGAATTAGAAACAAATGCAGGCTTATCGCCAGAATCGATAAAAAATTCCATCAAGCCGAAGATGGTAAAAAATAGTACTAGGACTCTCAACCACGAAATTGAATTTCTCATATCTCTAAATTTTGTTGGTTATGATTATCTAACGGCATTTCGCTCATTTCTTTAACATGTTCTTTAGAGGCGGTAAACACCCATATAAATAGAACCACAAAGAAGACGAAGAAAATAAGTAGTGATATCATCGGATATGTCGCCACATCCTCAATACTTTCCATATAACCTTTTACGAATTTCAACATAGTTCTTAGTTTTGTGATAAGGTTTCGTTTGTCTCTTTTATTTTGATATCGGTGCCCAAACGTTGCAGGTATGCGATTAAGGAGACAATTTCTCGATCACGCATCTCTATAAATTCCTCCTCGTTTTCAGCAGCATATTTTTTATCGGCCTCATAACTTTTTGCGAAGTCGGGGTCGGTGTACAAATTCTTTTCTATTTGTGTTGCCTGTGCATCCATATTTGCCATAGCGTTCGCGATTTCATCTTCGGTATATGGAACGCCTAGGGTAACCATGGCTTCCATTTTTCCTTGTATTCCACTTCGGTCATGTTCATTTCGAACCAACCATTGATAGGCTGGCATTATAGAGCCTGACGAAGTACTTTGCGGGTCATACATATGGTTCAAGTGCCAGTTGTCGGAATATTTTCCTCCTATTCTAAGTAAATCTGGACCTGTTCGCTTACTGCCCCAAAGGAACGGATGGTCATACACAAATTCCCCCGCTTTTGAGTACTCACCGTACCGTTCCACTTCACTTCTGAATGGGCGTACCATTTGAGAATGACATCCCACACAACCTTCACGAATGTAAAGGTCACGACCCTCAAGTTCTAAAGGTGTATAGGGTTTGACACTCGTTATTGTTGGAATATTCGATTTCACTAGGATAGTTGGTACAATTTGAACGATACCGCCAATCAATATAGCTACTGTAGCTAGAATAGTTAATTGGATAGGCTTACGCTCTAACCAAGTATGATAGGTCTCACCGGCTGTTCTCTTTTTAGATACTCTTGTTAGTGCTGCCGCTTCTGCCAATTCATCTTCTACTTTGCTTCCTTGTCGAATAGTAATGACTACATTGTATACCATTACACAAGCACCAATGATATACATACTGCCACCAATAGCACGCATCCAATACATGGGCATAATCTCGTTAACGGTTTCCAGGAAGTTTCCGTAAACCAAAGTACCATCAGGGTTGAAGTCCTTCCACATTAAGGCTTGAGTGAATCCGGCAACATACATGGGTAAAGCATAAAGGATGATTCCTAATGTACCAATCCAAAAATGGAAGTTGGCCAAGCCTTTAGAGGCAAGTTTCGTTTTAAACATTTTAGGTACCATCCAGTATATCATCCCGAAGGTTAGAAAACCATTCCAAGCTAAGGCACCAACATGCACATGAGCAATAATCCAATCGCTAAAATGCGCAATTGCATTTACATTTTTAAGAGATAACAAAGGCCCCTCAAAAGTTGCCATTCCGTATCCGGTTATCGCTACCACCATAAATTTAAGGGTTGGGTCTGTTCGCACTTTATCCCATGCGCCCCGAAGGGTAAGCAATCCATTTATCATACCACCCCAAGACGGGGCAATAAGCATTATTGAAAAAGCAACCCCTAAATTCTGAGCCCAATCAGGCAAGGAAGAATATAGTAAATGGTGAGGACCGGCCCAGATATAGATAAATATCAGAGACCAGAAGTGAACGATTGATAATTTATAGGAATAAACAGGTCTGTTCGCTGCTTTTGGAACAAAATAGTACATGAGTCCCAAGAACGGGGTGGTTAAAAAGAATGCGACCGCATTATGACCGTACCACCATTGTACCAAGGCATCTTGAACTCCCGCATAAACCGAGTAACTTTTTAAAGCTCCTACTGGAAGCGCTAGACTATTGAAAATATGCAGTACCGCAACTGTGACGAAAGTTCCTAAATAGAACCAAATCGCAACGTACATGTGTCTTTGTCTTCGTTTGATAATAGTTCCGATAAGATTGACTCCGAAAGCTACCCAAACTAAGGCAATAGCAATATCAATAGGCCATTCTAATTCAGCATATTCTTTGGAACTGGTATATCCTAAGGGTAGCGTAATAGCAGCAGCAACGATAATCGCCTGCCATCCCCAGAAATTGAACTTACTGAGCGCATCGCTAAACATTCGCGTCTTTAGCAGTCGTTGGGTAGAATAATAAACCCCTGCGAAAATCGCGTTACCAACAAATGCAAAAATTACCGCATTGGTATGTAGAGGACGCAAACGGCCAAAACTCAACCAAGAAATACCATCGGTCAAGTTTGGAAACATAAACATAAAGGCCAATAAGAGTCCGACGGACAACCCTACAATCCCCCAAAGCATGGTGGCATAGAGGAAGTTATTTACGATTTTATTATCGTAATAGAACTGTTGTACTTCCATAATTATTCTTGTTTATTTAGTTGGTTTTTTTCTAATTCTTTTTCATCAGAGACCATTTGGTGCCTTTCGATATAAGCCGACGCTACCAGCTCATCTTCAAAAAGCATACGCACTGATGGTGTGTAAGAATCATCATATTGCCCTTTCTTCACCGAAACGATAAAGGCTATGAAAAAGAAGACCGCCACAACTATGCTGATGGCGAGTAACACATATATAACACTCATACCTACCTGAATTATGAAGTAAAAATACCTTTACGTTTATGTATTAAATATGACATTTGTCATGTTTGTTAATTATTTGATTTCCCTCCCCAAAATATTCGTCATAATCGTTGCAAAAACTACTACGCTTATGGAACTCAAAGGCATCAAAATAGCTGCTATTACAGGTTCTAACTGTCCTGAAATAGCGAAATAAAGTCCAATAACATTATATAAAAGGGAAAGGATAAAACTTAGTTTTATGATGCGCATCGCTTTTCTTGAAGCAAGTATATATTGATATAATTGCTGAAATTTAGTAGCATCTAAAATACCATCACAAGCTGGGGAAAACACATTTACATTTTCTGATATAGCAATACCTACATTGCTTTGTGCCAAAGCACCTGCATCATTTAAACCATCACCTACCATAAGCACTTTTTTGTGTTGTTCTTGTAACGCTTTGATAAAGTTCAATTTTTGCTCGGGTTTTTGGTTAAAGTAAAGAGGAGTCAATTTTGGAAGCAACTTTTTCAAACGTGCTTTTTCCCCTTCGTTATCTCCTGATAAAATGGCAAGTTGGAGTGTTTCAGACATGGCTTTGAAAACTTCTGAGACACCTTCGCGGTATTGATTGTGAAAAACATATCGCCCTTTATAACTGTCATTACTACTAATATGAACGGATGTTGTAAGTGCATCAAAACTTAGATTACTCCCAACGAATTCCGCAGAACCAGCTTTTATATGGGCATCATTTTTGGTACCTTCAACGCCCTTTCCAAGATGTTCTTCATAGTCGTCCAAGGTCTCTATATTTTGTTCGGAAAGGATATCATATAAGTTTCGGCTTAAAGGGTGATTTGAAGCTCGAATCGTATTTTTAAGGAGTGATTCCTCTGCTGCAGTCAAAGGCATACCTTCATAGGTGACTTCACTTTTCTGTGAAGTTGTTATTGTTCCAGTTTTATCAAAAATGGCCGTATCAATTTGGGCAAGTTGTTCTATTGTCTAGGTGTCTTTTAAATAGAATCTCTTCCTGCCAAAAATTCGAAGCATGTTCCCTAAAGTAAATGGCGCTGCTAAGGAAATAGCACAGGGACAAGCAATAATCAACACCGCCGTAAAAACGTTCATTGCTTTGCTAGGGTCGTAATACAACCAAAAGGCCGTCGCAATGACTGCTATTGATAAAACGGCAATGGTGAAACGTTTACCAATACTATCCGTCAAGGTTTGAAACGTATTGCTTTTATCATCTTGAAAAACGGAATTGCCCCAAAGCTGCGTTAAATAACTTTGAGATACTTTTTTTAAGGCTTCCATTTCTAGGGCACCCTGCATTTGCTTCCCTCCGGCAAAAACTTTATCTCCAGATTCTTTTCGAACCGGTTCAGATTCACCTGTTACAAAGCTATAATCGATTCTGGCATTTCCATCGACAAGAATTCCATCCACGGGAATCAATTCCTCATTCCGAATTAGTAATCTATCTCCTCTTTTAATATCATGGACTTGCGTGGTTTCCTCTTTTCCTTCAGATGTTATCCGAGTAACCGAAATCGGGAAATACGATTTATAATCCCTCTCAAAAGAAAGAAAGGAATAGGTTTTCTGCTGGAAGAATTTCCCTAATAATAGGAAGAATACCAATCCCGTAAGGGAATCGAAAAATCCGGGGCCTAAACTAAAAACAATATCAATAGTACTTCGTAGAAAAAGGACTACTATGCCCAAGGCAATGGGAACATCTATATTTAAAAGTTTAGAACGGAGTCCTTTATAAGCGGAGATGAAATAATCCTTTCCGGCGTAAAAAACCACAGGAAGAGAAAACATAAACATCAACCACCGAAAAATAGTTTGATATTGGTTGAGCCAGAACTCTCCTCCCGATGCCGAACTTGAAGACAAGTCAAAGTAATCTGGAAAGGATAGAAACATCACATTGCCAAAAGCAAAACCGGCAACACCCAGTTTGTAAATCAAACTACGGTTAACGGTTTTCTTTTTATTGTCGTAATCGTCTAATGAAATGTAGGGTTCATATCCAATTCGAGCTAAAAGAATTACAAGCTCTTTCAATGTAATATCGGAAACCCGATAGGTAATCCGTACCGTTTTTTTTGGAAAATCTACCTGTGCATTATTAACCGAAACATTTATCTTATTAAGGTTTTCAAGCACCCAAATACAAGAACTACAATGAATATGCGGAATGTAAAGATTGACTATTTGTAGGTCTCCGTCATTGAATTCGGTCAGTCTCTCAATAATAGAATCTGTATCGAGAAAATCATACTTTCCTTCAAACGCTATAGGAGTGGCTCCCGCAGCAGATTGTAGGTCATAATAATAGGATAAATCGTTACTAGAAAAAATTTCGTAAACAGTCTTACAACCTTTACAACAGAAGTTTTTTTTGTCAAAGTTGATAATCATGTTACCACAATCATCACCGCAATGGTAACAGTTGGTCCTATCCATATACATTTACTAACATACCTGATACAAAGTTGCAGGATAGTATTTTTTTAAAACATGACATCTGTCAGCTTTTACGGTTTTCTTTGGAATTACATTTGTTATGAAATTAAAATGATTCCTTATGTCAACCTGTGATTTTTGCCAATCAAAACAACTCAATTTTCTATCGAATATGAGTGCGTCGGAACGTGAAAAAGTAAAAAATGAGACTGAATCGGTACATA
>Ga0114956_1002071_pt1 | contig 15887 bp, 17 predicted proteins | sample MaitaG_FD_87304 | JGI IMG/M metagenome (GOLD analysis project Ga0114956, IMG submission 87304) | Marine algal microbial communities from Maine, USA - Maine_Asex2 metaG | ecosystem: Host-associated > Algae > Red algae > Unclassified | place: Maine, USA | collected 2015-01-05 | reverse complement strand
GGTGCGCAGGTAACCCACGTTGCCTTTGTGCCTGACACGCTTCCAACGAATCTTGAACTCTCAGCACGGACCTGGACAAATGTCGTCAAAGCTGTCGAGCAACTAGGCCGCCTCGATGCCGTAACCTCCGAGCTGGGCGTGGATCCGGTCCTCTTATCGCGACCAACAATTCGACGAGAAGCAATGAGCACCTCAGCGCTGGAAGGGACCTTCGCCCCCGCAGCAGAGGTATTGACAAGCGAGGTCGATGAGGACCTTCCTCGCAGCCCGGCGATCGTTGAGATTCTGAATTTCATTAAGGCCACAGAGCATGGGGTGCAACGCCTCGCTGAGCTTCCTATCGGCACGCGACTTGCTAAGGAGCTCCAGGACATTCTGATTAGAGGAACCCTGACCGACGACTGGCAACGTGGCGAGATCCGCAGGACACAGGTGATAATCGGCCCTTACAAAGGTTGCTCAGTCCGCGAAGCCACATACGTGCCGCCGCCGCCTGGCCCGATCCTGGAAGCTGGACTGGATAACTGGGAGACATGGATCCATGCAGAGTCCGACTTACACCATGTGGTGCGCATCGCAATGGCCCACTACCAATTCGAGGCAATCCACCCGTTTACTGATGGCAACGGCCGGATCGGTCGACTCATCGCCATCCTGCAACTCATCGAAACCGGAATCCTCGCGCAGCCACTGATCAACCTGTCGCCATTTTTCGAGGTTCGATCTGACAAGTACAGGTATCTCCTTCGCCAAGTCAGCATCACCGGATCGTGGGATGACTGGATCAGCTTTTTCTGCGAGGCGCTAGCGAATCAGGCGATCGAGGCGGCGCACCGGGTCCGACAGCTGCTCGCCTGGCGGGATACGACCACGAACAACCTGCGCTCCCAGCGAATGCGGGGAGTTGTCATGGAACTTGCCGCATCCCTTATTGAGTACCCGACCGTGAACGTGAAACAGGTGGCCGAACGATTTAACGTGACCGTGACCTCGGCTAACACAGCAGTGAACAAGCTTGTAGATGAGGGAGTCATCTCCGAGATAACTGGTGGAAATTACAACCGCGTATTCCAAGCCACCGACGTCATCCGCATCTTCTTTGACGCCCGCTAGACAAAGCCGGTAACGGTGCAACATTGCACAGGTTCAGCGAGACACCTGAGTGAATCAGCCACGTTGGACGACACGCGATGACATCAGATCCGCCTATTTCAGCCGGGTCGCCACATTTGCAAGCAGGGGGTCGTGGGTTCGACACCACCAGCTCCACGCCGTTCGCTGCGCTCACTAACGGAGTTGCTCGCTGCGCTCGCAACATCGCTGATAAGCGTTTCATGGATTCGCTGAAGCGCCTTGGGCTCTGCCCGCAGGTCCACAACCACATCAACGTCGTCCGTTGGTCGCACGTCCTGAGCCTGGCGCTCAACCTGGTGCAGGAAGACCATTTGGCCGCCAACGAGCAGCCAATTCTCGCCGAGCAGCGGTGCTAACTCGATCAAGCCTCGCCACGATGCTGCTTGAGCCCCGAATAACGCTGGCATCCGAATCGTCTCAGTCATGCACGCAGGACAAGTTCGTCAGCGGCTAACCAGAGTCGTGGATCCGCGCTCTCCATGAGATCCAGCGCAACGGCTGCCGCAGGAGCGAATCGGCCGTCATCGCTGTCGAGAGCAAGCTCGGCAACCTTGCCCCACAAGTCATTCGGAACGACGCGAATGATGACCGCTCCGAAAGGGTCTGGAACGAGTGCAATCACGTCGCTCAACTCATCCATGACCCTATTTGGCGCGTAGATGTCGGCCTGCCCCGGCGGACTCATGAGGGGTTCGCCGTAGGCCACTGCTGCTGAGCCGCCGCTTTGGAGAGAATCTTGTTGCTGGATCACATAGTCAAGATCCCGAGGACGCACAGAGAATCGACGAAGCTCTGCCCGGTTGCGGTACCTGCTGGCATTTGAGAGTTCGATGTCGCCCGCTCCAATTGCCTCCCAGGCTCGGATCGCACTCAGTGGCCGGCCCCTTCGATTCGAAGCTCTCCCGCGAGCAGCGACAGCGTCGCTAGGAACTGCCCATGCATTCCCAAATCGCACGCCGGGTAAATCGCCCGCCACTACTAGCTGGCGTACCCGCTCACTTGTGACCCCAAGCAGCTCCGAAGCATCTGCGAGTGAGAGAAGGTCCGAAGCCATAGCCCTAATATATATTGGAATAGTCCAATATTTACAAGGTCTGCGTGTATCCATCACTAGTAGAGGTGTGCAACCTTGCACAGGCCCGACGTGACACCCGAGTGATCTAGCTGCACCTGACAACACGCGATACTTTTTGCTGCGATGTGGTCGGGCGATTGCACCGGTTCCGAAGCAAAGTTGCACCGCCAACGACCGTTGGACAGTGTTGCGGCCATAGGACAGTGTTGCGGCCATAGGACACTCGCTGGACAAACGGCGTATTTCACCGAGAAGCGGTCGAACTGCAATATCTATATCCGTGAGGTTGCATTTTCTATAGCAAAACTGCTGCGTTTTCTTTAGCGGGATAGGGTGCTTACATGCTGTATCTGCCTCGCATCGTCGACAATGAACTCACTGAACGTTTGGCCGCGTCGGGGGCTGTCGTGGTTGAGGGTCCAAAAGGATGCGGCAAGACAGCCACCGCAGGACAACTTGCTGCAAGTGAGGTGAGACTAGATATTGACAAAGAAGCCCAAGCAGCCCACGCCATTGACCCTGCCTTGGTGCTCGATGGCAAACCGCCAAGATTGTTGGACGAGTGGCAGGTCGTCCCAGCGATATGGAATGACGTCCGACGCTATGTTGACGACTCAGGGGGCGGTCCTGGGCAGTTCATCCTTACGGGATCATCCGTGCCAGACGACGATGCCAACCGACATACTGGCGCTGGCAGGATTTCGTTTCTGCGGATGCGACCCATGACGTTGTTCGAGACGGGCCACACCAACGGAGCCTTGTCTCTTGCGGCTCTTCTCGCTGGCGACCGCCCGTCTTCAACCGACCCAGGTCTAACGGTTAGAGATGTTTCAGAACGCATCGTGACTGGCGGATGGCCTGCGCTTCATGACTCCGCGCCGCAGCAGGCGATGCGATTCAATCGGGACTATCTGAGACAGGTGCGAGAAGTTGACGTGAGCCGACTTGCTGGCGGCCGCCGAGATCCCCAGCGAGTGGGAGCAGTCATGCAATCGCTTGGGCGAAACGTAGCGACAGAGGTAAAGCGTGGCGTGCTGGCAACTGAATCTGGCCTCAACCCTCTTACCGTCGACGATTACCTGGATGTCCTTGCACGATTGCTGCTCATCGAGGACCAGCCAGCATGGTCTCCAAGTATGAAGTCGGCAGCACGTCTCAGAAAAACTCCAAAGCGACACTTTGTTGACCCATCGTTGGCAGTTGCCACCTCAGACACCGCCGGCCCTGAATCGCTCCTCCGCGAACCGTCACACATGGGCTCACTATTCGAATCGCTAGCGATACGCGACCTCCGAGTGCTTTCACAGCCTCTTGGCGGCACAGTGTTTCACTACCGCGATAGCAACAAGCTCGAAGTGGACTCGGTGGTTCAACTGGACGGCAAATGGGCCGCGTTCGAGATAAAGCTGAACCCGAACAAAATCGACGACGGCGCACAGGCACTCACTCGACTCGTCGAGAACATCAACACGGACGCCTGGGGCATGCCCGCGTGCCTGGGAGTAATCACCGCCACTGGCTACGCCTATGAGCGACCAGACGGCGTGATGGTGATTCCAATCGGCACACTTGCCCCATGACGCCCCGTGTGTGCAACATTGCACAGGTTCGTGGTGACGCCCTGACAGGTCGGCGAGGTGGTTCACTCAACAAGCTTGGACGGAAAAAGTATGCTGGCATACCATGAAGAGGACGACCATCAAACTGCCTGAAGAAGTTGACGCCAAACTGCGCCACGAGGCAAAACGACGGGGCATCACGATCTCAGAGCTAACTCGCGAAGCGATCGAGCTCCATCTCAACCCAAAGCGACGACTGGGTGCTGCGGCCGCAGGACGAAGCGGCCGAAGCGATATCTCTGAACGCATCGAAGAGATCCTGGCAAGCGAGGTTGCACCATCGCTCTGATTGTTGACGCTGGCCCGCTCTATGCATACGTCGATGCGGATGATCGACATCACCAGGCAAGCCTCGACCTTCTGCTCCGCTATCCGGAACCACTTCTGGTTCCAACGTTGGTCATAACCGAAGTCACCCACCTGATCCGGACCCGGCTCGGCGCTAGCGCAGAAGTGAAGTTGCTGGGTGATTTGGCGAGCGGCGACCTTGGCGTGGAACCAGTAGCGCCCGCTGACTGGCTTCGAATCGCCGAGGTGGTGCACAAGTACGGCGACTTGCCGCTGGGCACCGTTGACGCCTCGGTGATCGCCGCAGCCGAGCGGCTCGACATCACCACGATTGCGACAATTGATCGTCGTCACTTCTCCGTCGTGCGACCCAACCACGTCGATGCCTTTGCCCTCTTGCCCTAGTCAACGGCTGCCGAGTTTCTGCGAAACCGAGACATCGCGCGGAAATACGTCAGCGGTCCGCGATGCGTCCAAATAGGTCCGCTAAAGAAGATCCGTTGTTGCGAACTCGGTTGGAACGTTGGGTGCGAAAGAATGCGACACTTGCCACCAGTTTCGATCCCACGTAGGAGAAGCCATGACTTTTGACGCCATGCGCGCCGGCTACTTTCCCTTCAGTCCGATCGCTGGTTGCACGGTGCGCGCCGTCGACGAGGCTTCCTTCTGGGATGTGGCCGGCGAACTGACCGCCCAGGTGTTCACACCGATGGGCGATCTTGGCCTCGCCACGTTTCAGCCACCGCCCGAAAGGTTGGCGCAGGCATGGAACGTCCATCGCGAGTTCTTTGTGTTCTACGACGACGACAGCCCGATCGGCTGGTCGTTCAGTGAACAACGCGAGCCAGACACACTCTTCATGACCTGGACCGGCGTGCTCCCAGCGCATCAGAACAAGGGCATCTACTCCGCGTTCCTACGCCACTATCTGGACTACGCGAGCGCGTTGGGCTACCGCCGGGTCACCAGCAATCACATGGTGAACAATCGGCGAGTGCTCGTCGCAAAGCTCAAGGCCGGGTTCGTTGCTTCGGGCATGACGCTCGACGAACGCTGGGGCGCCATGATTTTGTTGGTCTGCCATCTCGACCAACAGCTCGCAACAACCTATCGAAGCGCATTCAGCCTCGAAAACTACGAGTGAGCGGGTGCAGAAGCGCAGGTACGCCGAGTCCCCGCGACTTAGCCGCCGAATTCGACGGCTAACACGAGCTCAGACATCGTTTCTCGTCCGACGATGTCTTGGCTGGCCCAGTCGTAGATCGAGACCCCGATCGCCGAAGTATCGATGGCGGACTGCACAAAGTCCTCGAGGTCAGCGGCCAGGGCCAGGGGTTCTCCCCCACCCTCGTCAACCCCGTTGACGGCCCCAATGCCACCGATTGCGTGCACCAACGCGCCGGCGTCGCCCAGGTTGTTGCGAAGTCGTCGAGTGGCGTCCGCGTTGTACGCGTACCCATCGGCAAACGGCGAGTCGTCACTGCGGAACGACCAGTAGCTCATCGGGAGCCAAACGTCATACAGCGGCGCAAGTTCGCCCCAGGGGAAGTCGGGCCAGTACTCGGTGTTCACCACTTCGATGAGCGTGGGCGGCAACACGATAGCTCCGAGTGCTCGATCGCCGAGGTGTTCTCTCAGCTCGGTGCTGAGCGTTACGAGGCGACGATTCCAGTCGGCTCGTTGCTCGATGGTCGGCACGCCCTCGATGTCAACGGCGACACCGTCGAAACGCTGGCCACCGACTTCGAAGTCAGCGATTGCTACTAGCCGGTCGAGATCGTCAGCGGGGTCTTCCCACTTGGGCAGGAACCACCCGACCACGGCGATGTCGAGTTCGTGTGCGCGGGCGAGAAACTCTACGACCAGCGGCACATTCTGGATGGTTCCGCTGCCCGTGTCATCGAGACGTGATGCCTGGAAGTAGAGGGTCGACACGCCCTTTGCTGCCATGTCCGCCAGATCGTCGGGAGTGACGGCGGGCCCCGCCGGGCCAGCGTATGCGGGTGCCCAATCGAAGACGTCAACCCAGGCACCGAGGCCTCGGTACGCGTCGACACCCGCCCGGTGTGTCGGCGCCGAAGCATCCTCGACCGCCGCAGGAGCCGGTGGCATTGGGGTTGGTGGCATTGGGGTTGGTGTTGGGTTCGGGGGTCCTGGCGCCCTGCTCGGTGCCGGCACCGTGGTTGGGCTTGTGGCCACGGCAGTCGGTGAGCCGGCGCCAGAAGTGCAGGCGGTCGCGATCAGCACGACGCTCACCACAACAGTGCAGAGGCGAGCCGAGATTTGTAACCAATGTGTGACATTGCAGTGCATGTAACCAATGTGTGACACCGTGGCTATGTATCGCATTGATGCAATCTCAGACCTGCGACAAACACTGCGCAATATTCGCAAAGACAAGGCGCTCTCGCAATCAGATCTCGCGCAAACGGCCGGAGTCAGCAGGAAATGGATCGTCGAACTCGAAAACGGCTCGCGCTCGGTTCGCCTGGACACGCTGTTGTTGCTGCTCAACGCTCTCGATGTGCGCCTTGCCATAGAGCCAAACTCACCGCGCTCGATTGATCTTGACGAGCTTCTCGACGAAACCCTCGACGCATGACGCCACTTGTCGTCATGCTCGACGGCTAAGAAATCGCAACGATTACCGACGACTCGCTGCATTACAACGAGTCGTATCTCGGCGACGTCTACCCACATTCTCAAGCCAGCAGTGCCTGGCTTCGACAACCAAGAAGTCAACGAACACCTCTGCCTCAGCGCGGCCCGGAATCTGGGACTACGAGCTGCAAAGACCGAGGTTCGCACCTTCGGCTCCGAACGAGCCATCGTGGTGACGCGCTTCGACCGACACCGCGACCCACGCACCGGCAAGTGGCAGCGACTGCACCAAGAAGACATGTGTCAAGCCTTAGGAGTGCATCCAACATCGAAGTATCAGTTCGAAGGTGGCCCAGCAGCTGCGTCGGTGGTTGCGCTTCTCCGCCGCGTCTTGCCAGCACCGGTCGCCGTTGCAGAAGTGTGGCGCTTCGTTGACGCGCTCATTTACAACTGGCTGATCGGCGGCACCGACGCTCATGCGAAGAACTATGGACTGGTACATTCGCGCGACCAGACCCGACTGGCCCCTCTCTATGACATCGCGTCGATACTCCCCTACGACGATTCCAAGGGTCACAAACCCAAGCTGGCAATGAAGATCGGCGGCGAGTACGAGCTCAAAGGCGTCGGGCCCAAACAGTGGGTGAAGTTCGCCGAAGACATCGACCTCGACCCCGACGACGTGCTGCAACGAACGATCTCGTTGGCTGAGCGCATCGCCCCGGCGTTCGTTGATGCCGCAGCGAGCACCGAGCATGCGGCTGAGTTTGCGACGCACCTCGCAGCCTTGGTGGCAGAACGGGCGAACGCCGTCCTTGCAGCAATGTGAACTACCTGTCGTTGCGCGGCCGTCACCTATTGAGCTCACTGGCGCCAAGGGCGAACGTGTGTACGCTACGTGTGTGAACGGGCAACGTGTCGATCGGGACATCGCCGCAGTGCTCGACCGAACGTTCACATTCGTGCCCGCCGATCCTCCCCGACATTCGTTCTTCGCGGCGTGGAACCCTCACAGCCCGGGCGGGCTAGACGGCTCGCTTCCGGGTGTCACTTCGACCAATGTCGAGCTGACCCTGCCCGCTCGTCGGGGAACTGCGCGCACCATGGTCGCAGCCCAGCGCGTTTCGATGGTCGACGCGATCGATCTTCTTGCACCACTCGCGCAGTCTCAGGTCGCCTCGCCTTCGGTGCACGCGTGGGCCGCCATTGTTCGGGCTGCGTTGGCGTTCATCGCTGATGCCAAGGTCCTGCCATGGGTGAGCCCCGACGGCTGGGATACCTGGCGGGTCGATCCGCTCGACGCCGTCGGTCACCAGGGCCTGACCGAACTCGCACAGGCGTTGCCGACCGCAGCGCACGCCACGCCGGTCGAGGGAAGAGGCCGAATCAGCGACCCGATGTTCGCAGCCCGATCGGCTTGCGACGCCATTGCCGACGCCTTCATACGATCGCCAGCCGCACATCGGGTGAGTGGTCTACGCCTGTTCGCTGACCCCGCGCCGACCCGGGTCCCCCAGCTGGCCCCGTGGGTACAAGACGTAGCAGCTACGCACTGCTCAACGGCGCGACTCGTGCTGCGTATGACTCCCCCAGCCGACACCACCATCGACACAGACTCCGAGACCGAGACCGAGACCGAGGCCGAAGCCACGCCGACAGACCGCGACTGGACCGTTCACTTCGAGCTGCAGAGTCGGCTCGATCCCTCGCTCATCGTTGGGGCTCGCCAGTACTGGGAGTCACCAATCGAGGTGCACGATCGGTTCGGCGTTCAGGCTGAGGTGGTGCTGCTCACGGGACTGCGCACGGTTTCGACACTCGTCGAGCCGCTCGCCGCCGTGCTCGATGATCTCGCCCCCACGTCGGCACGCCTAGCAGACGAAGACATCGACGAACTGCTCGACGCCCTCGACCCGCTGACCGAAGCCGACATCGAGGTGCGCTGGCCCTCGGAACTCGTCGCGCCGAGCATCGAGCGGCGTCTCGTCATGTCGGCCGGTTCGCCGCCGTCTGGGCTCGCTCCCCTGCTGCAGCTCGAGGGCCTACTCGACGTCGACTGGGAATTTCTGCTCGACGGCGTGCCACTTACTGCCGAAGAACTTCGGGTGCTCTCGACCGCGAAGCGGTCGGTCGTATCGCTGCGAGGTCGGTGGGTCCGCCTCGATCGCGCGACCGTGGACAAGTTGCGTCAACCAGCGCCAGAGCTCACGCCAACAGCTGCCTTGGCCGTAGCGCTAGGCGCAGAACTCGAACTGCCCGACGTAGACGACGGCGAACTCATCGAGGTGCGGGTCGCCGGCTCACTCGACGATCTCGTCGCCAAGGTGCTCGCCTTGTCCGGCAGCCGAGAAGTCCCCGAACCAGCAGCCCTGCAGGCCACGCTGCGCGGCTATCAGCGTTGCGGCGTTGCTTGGATGGCAGACCTGTGCGAGCTCGGGTTCGGCGGGTGCCTGGCCGACGACATGGGACTCGGTAAGACGATCCAAGTCCTGGCGCTTCATGCACTCCGCTGTGAGAGCCCTGACCAGCGCGGACCAATGCTTGTCGTTTGCCCGACCTCGCTGATGAACAACTGGATCCGAGAGGCCGACAAGTTCCTGCCCGGTGTTGCCACACGCGTCTTCCACGGGCAAAACCGTTCGATCGAAGAGCTGGCCGATGATGAGATTGTCATCACGAGCTATGGCGTGGTTCGCACCGATGCTGCGCAGCTGGATTCGGTCGACTGGTCGATCGTTGCCGCTGACGAGGCGCAGAATGCCAAGAATCCCCGGTCACGCACTGCTCGTGCGCTGCGAGAGATCAGCAGCGGTGTGCGGTTGGCGCTGACCGGCACACCCGTCGAAAATAAGCTCAGCGAGCTGTGGTCGATCTTCGATTGGGCCGTGCCGGGTTTGCTCGGCCCGCTCGAAACGTTTCGGCGCACGACTGCGCTTCCGATCGAACGCGACGGCGATCGCTCGGCAACCGACCGACTGCAGAAATTGGTGCGCCCGTTCCTGCTTCGACGACACAAAACCGATCCCGGCATCGCCCCCGAACTGCCACCCAAGATCGAACGCGATGTCATTGTTCCGCTTACCGCCGAACAGATCACGCTCTACAAGGCCGCCGTCGAATCGTCGCTAGCCGAGGTCACTGAGAGCGAAGGCATCGCCCGCCGCGGACTCGTGCTCAAACTGCTGACTTCGTTGAAGCAGATCACGAATCACCCAGCGCATTTCCTGGGCGAAGACGGGCCTCTGTCCGACCGGTCCGGCAAGCTAGAAGCGCTTGATGAGCTGATCATGACCACTCGCCAAGGTGGCGAATCAGCGCTGGTCTTCACGCAGTATGTCGCGATGGGTCGACTACTCATTGCCCACCTGGCCGGAGCCGGTCACCGCGTCGAGCTACTGCACGGCAGCCTGTCCGTCGCAGCGCGCCAGCAACTCGTGGATCAAATGCAGGCCGGCGAACTCGACGCGTTGGTGCTGTCGCTCAAGGCCGGTGGCACCGGGTTGAACCTGACACGGGCGACCCATGTCGTGCACTACGACCGGTGGTGGAATCCAGCGGTCGAGGACCAGGCGACCGATCGGGCGTACCGCATCGGCCAGGACCAGACCGTCACCGTGCACCGGATCATCACTCAGGGCACCGTCGAAGATCGTGTAGCTGAACTACTGACCGCAAAGCGAGCACTGGCGGCCTCGGTCACCAGTGGCGGCGAAAGTTGGATCGGTGAGCTCGACGATGAACAGCTCGCGGACCTCGTCAGCCTGAGAGTGGCCTGATGGCGCGGCGCACGTTCGGGGGAACCTGGTGGGGCAAGGCGTGGCTTGACGCGCTCGACAAGCGCGCCCTCAAGGACCCAAATCGGCTCCCACGTGGTCGCACCTATGCACGGCAGGAACGCGTCACCGACCTAGAACTCAGCCCAGGCCTTGTTCAGGCCAAGGTCTGGGGCACCGATCGCTACCTAACACAGCTGAGCGTGCGAGTGCTGACTAGCGCTGAATGGGACCACGTGTTGGACACCATCATGGCAAAGGCTGCGAACTCGGCGGCGCTGCTCGCTGGCGAGGTACCGCAAGCGATCGGCGACCTCGTGCTGCCGGATCGAGGTGACCTCGGTCCCGATTGCAGCTGCCCTGACTGGGCCGAGCTGTGCAAACACGCTGCCGCAGTCTGCTACACGATCGCTGACCTGATCGACGAAGACCCATTCGCTTTGCTGACGCTGCGGGGTCGAGGCCGAGAAGAAGTCCTAGCCGAAGTGCGCAACCGTCGCAGCGCTGCCCTCGGTGTCGCAGCGGTTCAGGCCACCCAACTTCCCCGGGGCGTCGATCCGGGCGTATCGGCCGCCGCTTCGTATCGGCGCGAGATCTCACCTGCCGATCGCTCTGTGCCGGTGCCTCGTTCGCCCGCTGTGCGGTACCGTTTAGATGTGTCGGCGCCAGCCGATGCAGGGATTGTCCCCCAGGACCTTGCAGCTTTGATCGCTGATGCCGCCGACCGCGCCTGGCGAATGTTGGCTCAAGGACAAAAGAGTGGTCTAGACGCTTCGGTTGGCGATGATGTGGTGCGCCGAGCTGCTCGCAGCCCCGACATTGCCGAGATCGCAGTAACAACGGGGCTGGACCCGGCCGAGCTGCATACCGCTGCCGCAGCCTGGAAGGTCGGGGGTCGCGACGGGTATCGGGTCAGCCGCGACCGGTGGGAGCCGCCACCGGGTGCGCTTGCTGCGGGATCCGAGGCGCTAGGCAGCGGAGCCAAGATCAGAGGCAATCGAGTGTCGATTGGGCCGCGACAGTTCCGCCTAGACCCCGATGGGGCGTGGTGGCGGTTCGACGCCGATGATCACAAGGGGTGGGTGCTGACCGCTGGGCCAGCGACCGACCCTGGTGACCTGCTCGATGTCGGCCCGGATGCACGACTGATGCGCAGCGACTAGGTTCTCCATCGCTGTGACGACATCATGGGTTCGGACACCCAAGAGCAGCTGTTCTCGGCCGCCAGCAACCCCAACGCGGCGTTGTGCGTCGGCGTGCTCGGCGCCGTATTAGTGCAGTCATCGCCAGCGTTGACGTCGGTCATCGTTGGCCTCGCGCGGACTCGGCGTCGGCTAGTTACTCGCGACCTCTTCTGCGATTGCGATGTGCATCGGCACATTCGACAAGCCGTCGAGCCCGAGCTTGCGCAACAGCTTGACGAGGGCTTTGACGTCGCCTCCTTGCACCGCGACAGTGTGCAGGCGGGTGTCACTGCGATGCACGTCGATCTTGGTTGACTCAGCCCGAATGTCGCCGATCTCGAAACGACGACGGCGCTTGGTCACGAAAACGGCATTGACGTCATCGTCGTCGAGATTTCGCACTGCCTTGGTCAGGTCGTAGCGCTTGCCACGCTGCGGGCGGTCGAGTGAAAGATCTTCAAAGACGACATCGAACGGCGATGGCGTGCCATCGACATCTCGGTGCCAATTGCTGTCCCACCGCTCGAATCCCTTCTTTGTCTTACCGCGTTCCTTGAGCTTGAGCGTGTCGTTGCGAACCTTGGCGTTCCAGTCAGGGTCGTCGCCCAACAGGTAGCAGTCGTCGAAGTTCTCTTTGGTCTCGAGCGCGGCCATCTTGGCCAGCGTGTGCACCGCCTTGCGGTGCTTACCCCATACTCGGTATTCGTACCGAGCGGTAGTGGGCGGGCGTTTCGGCGATTTCGTGTTCTTGGACATCACACACCTCATTGGTGGTCCAGCTCAACAGCATACGACACCAACACCAGCCATACGCATTCCACGGCAATCCTCTGGGTGGCCTGCTAGTCATGACGGGTCCGCGGCTGCGAAACGACGAAGAACGAAGCGAACGCAACACCGAAAACCGGCATCGGAAACACGATCAGCATCGTTGCCGCTATACCAATGTGCATCAGCCATGCGGCGATGACCCATACAACCGTGAGCCGGCGAGTCAGCAGAGCGACCCAGGCCCCCAGCTCGATCGCGACGGTAGCGAGCGCAGCCGGGGCAAACATCCATGGCTGACTAACCATGAATCGCCCGATCGGCGAAGACGTCTGGCCGAGTAACTCACGACGCACGTTGGCCGAGGCAACATGGTTGCGCAGCGTGTCGCCGAACAGCCACGAACCGCCACCGAAGCGCAACTTGGCCCAGCCCGCGAGCATGTAGGTGACGACCACGACGATCGTCAATAGACGGATCGGCCACCCCGGCACGAGATCTAGGGCACCGGTGCGATCAGACCCGCCACGTCGGCCAGCACTAGCGATTGAGATCAACGCCACCTGCAAGAACATGACGTTCTCGAAGTGCAACAACTGACCCCACGAAGTTCGGTAGGTGAACAGCGCGAGTAGCACAACAGCAAACGCTGGGCCAACGACCCGAAAGCCAACCCCACTCGCAAACAGCACCCCCAGAATCAGCGCACCGAAGACGAGGGCGTAGACACCAACATCGGGCCATGGCGCGTCGAACCAATGGAGCACGCCCACCGGTTCCCAGAACGCTAAATCGGTGTTGGTGAGATCAATGAAGAACGGCAGACGGATTACGAGATACAGCGCGATGAACCCACCAGTCACTGCCCGAAGCAGCTGCAGCCGCTTGCGTGAGACTTCGGCGAAGTACCACTCGCCGACTCGACCTACGAAGCGCGACATGTCGCATGCACCTCTACCTGCAGCGGTGTCGTCGACCCGTCGAAGTACGCAATGAGATCGTGGCGCTCTTCGACGACTTGAACCGTCCCGACCCGGTCGAGTTCGCCAACCCGGGCCGCTATTGCCTCACACACCAAGTCGGCCCGGTTCGAGGCAATCGCATCTCGCAGCAGCGACGCCGCTATCAGTGGGTCGTCGGTGTTCGCGATCTCACCGATGTCGAGACGCTCGCGCTCACCGGCCGGAGTCTGCAATACGGCCGTCGGCAACACGAAGACCTCGCTGCGGTCCGCGGCGTACATCGGGTACAGCGAGAGCGGGAAGCTGTCTGCTGAGCGCGGCAGCACTGCGGGCAGAGCGACGGCCACGACGACCATCAGCGAAAACAGCGCCACCAGAGGGCGCTTCATCGGCAAAGCCTGTTGAGCGTTTGGCTCAGGTGATCGGCAGCGCAACCAAACCGTCGCCGGTGAGTTCGCTGCGAGTGTCGCGGCGATTGATGCCCATCAGAATCGCTTCGGCGGGACCGCTGACCAACTTGCCGTTCGCTGCGTTTGCTTTCCACGCCTTGTCGGGGTCGAAACCACCCTTGGCCATGCTGAACATCAGTGTCGGCAACGACATCTCGATGAAGCTCACGACGTGGCCCGCCACGTCACGTGCCGACCAGCCCTCGCACAAACTTGGCGATGCCAGTTGCTCTTCGCTCAGGCCCTCGATCAGCGTGGCGAAGTCTCGCCGAGCCTGCGCCGCGTTGTCCCAATCCGAAGCCACGTCTATCTCCCCTTATCCAGCCTGTAGGTGCCCAAACCTTAGGCCGGATCAGCGATCAGCCTCAGGAAACCCGTCGGCGGAGGTCCTCGAGCAGTCGATCTCTTGGGGAAGAAATTGCGTGGCCCGCAGTCCCCTGCAGAGGCGGGCCTCAACCGTGCCTCTTCCGAATTCGTCCGCTCTACTGTCGGTCACGATCAGCACGCGCTCGCCGTCGTAGGCGTATCGGTGGTATATCGGGTCGCCCTCGCCGGTCGGGGTCACAATATCGACGGTGACCGGCCGACCCGCTGCGATCTCGGACCTGAGACAGTCGACCACCTCGGCCAGCTTCGCCTGGTCGCTTTCTTCGTTGGCCAACTGGGTGCTGACACAAGCGGTGTCTTCAGTGCCGAAGATCGGCACGCCCGGTTCACCAGAGCAGCCTGCCGCAACTGCGCATGCAACCAGGAGCACAGCGACTCGCCTCATTGGTTGTCGCCACCCTCGAGCGTCGCATTCCAGTCAGTCGGTACAACGCAGAGTCGTTGCTGTTCGACCCCGGTCGTTGGGTCTCGCAGCGCAACCATGGCGGTGCGGTCAGATTGAGTGAACCGGTAGCGCAACCCATCGATGAGCTGGCCGGTCGACACCGCCGGGGCATCGATCGGCATGGTCAACCACAACGGCTTCTGGGTGATCGTGGCCACGTGATCTGACCACCGCTCTTTGATCAGATGCAGTTCGTCGGCTCGAATCCAGCTGGCCTGCAGGTGGTCGGCCGCCATGCGATCGGGCAACACCTCTGGCTTGGCGACAAGTGGGTGGTAGAAGATGCGGCCGCGCACCAGAGCACCGCGCTGGGAAACCTCAGGGTGCGACTGACGACTGAGCTGCAGTTGATGCTCAAACAGTCGAGTCGACTTCCGCTCGAAATTGTCTCGGGTGTTCGGCCCGGGAAAGTGACTGGTGTCGGCGCGGCTCGGATCATGCAGGAAGAATTTCACTGCTGCTTCCCAATGGTGCAGCACTCGCCCCTCATCTCGGAACAAGAAATCGAGCTCGCCGACCGTGCGCTTGCCGTCTTTGATCTGAACGCCGGCACCGACCACCTCGACGCCTCGCACATGCTGCAACCAGAACAGCACCAGACGCTCGAAATAGTGACCGACGCGCCGTGGCAGCGACTCGCCCATGAATGCGGCCAAAGCGTCGCCATCGACCTGAGTGCGATCGACCGTTCCGATATCAACAATGCCGAGATCCGCGACCTCATCGCCGGTGACAAGACTCGGGCTGCCGGCCGCCCATACGAGATCATCGATGAGCTGGCCGATCGGCACGCCGCGCCTGCCATCGCGCCGGGCGATGTGTCGCTCGCCTCGGGCCTGGGCGAGTTGTTCTTGCATCTGTCGTTCGCGGCGACTGGCGCGCTTGTCGTCGTCGAGTTCGCCAATGCAGTGGCGACACGAGACGCCTTCTTCATACGCATCGCCCGAGCGATCATCGACCGATAGCGAATGGCGACAGCCGCGACACAGCGTGTACGAACCCGGCGCCAGGTCATGGTCGACGCTGACCCGCTCGTCGAAGACGAAGCACTCGCCCTGCCAGAGCGATTCTGATTGCGGCACCATCTCGAGGTACTTCAAGATGCCGCCCTTGAGATGCATGACCTCACCAAAACCATGCTCGAGCAGGTATGACGAGGCCTTCTCACAGCGAATGCCGCCAGTGCAGAACATTGCGACCCG
>Ga0114956_1002069_pt1 | contig 15899 bp, 18 predicted proteins | sample MaitaG_FD_87304 | JGI IMG/M metagenome (GOLD analysis project Ga0114956, IMG submission 87304) | Marine algal microbial communities from Maine, USA - Maine_Asex2 metaG | ecosystem: Host-associated > Algae > Red algae > Unclassified | place: Maine, USA | collected 2015-01-05 | reverse complement strand
TCAAAACTGCGCCGCACCCTACAGCGACAAGCTAATTGCAGACCGCTAACACAGCTGCTATCTCGAAATTAACGTTCGTCGTCTTTTCCCACATCGATTGGATCCTGCAGATACATCGCTAGAATGCTACCACCAAAAACCAGTAATACTATAGACAAGAGAACAATTCCAAATACGTTTTCCATACCGTGCTCCGCAACCTGTTGAAGGGATCATCGACGTTAACTGTACCTTGAACGAGACCTGATTCTCAAGCGTGTAAAATATACATACAGACAGATCCATCTGTCTGTGTATGCTCGTTTTCGTGTTAGGCGCTTGAGCTATCGGCACTGGACACGTCAGTGATCAGGTCCTGAATCTGTGGTCTGCGCCGGCGGCGTGTCTTCTCAGGCACCATGCCACGCATGGATTCAAGCTTGCCGTAGCACAGCAATTTATCATCCGCCTCGAGAACACGACTTGCCTTGGGGTTAGGTATGACCTTGTTGCCCCTGTACAGCGTCAACACGTTGAGATCCTGCTCGGAAAGTTTTGTTTCTGTGATGGTGCAACCGACAAAATGTGAGCCTTCCGGTATGTATATCTCGCTGACACCGTACCCTTTGCTGATCGTCAGGCGTTGTCTAATATCGATTTCCGGGAAATCTACCTGCGCGGCAATGTAGTCAATTACGCTACCGGCTACGTCCAGCCCAGTACAGGTTTCGATGCCTTCAAGACCCGGTGAAGAATTGACTTCCATGATCTGAGGGCCGTTCTTGCCCTCCAGCATGTCCACGCCTGCTACCCGCAAGCCTAATATCTGTGCCGCCCGAACAGCCGTCTCGGTGTACTCAGCCGACAATTCGACGCCTTCCGCAACGCCTCCGCGGTGTACGTTGCTACGAAACTCCTGGCCCTGAGCTACTCGACGCATGGCTGCAACCACCCGGTCACCCACCACAAAAGCACGAATATCCTTGCCTTTGCTCTCAGCGACAAACTTCTGAATAAGCACATTTTGCTTCTGGCTTTGCAGTAACTCAATGATGGACTCGGCAGCCTTTGTCGACTCTGCCAGCAGCACACCGATACCCTGTGTTCCTTCAATTAATTTGATGACCACGGGCGCGCCGCCAACTCGTTCTATGGCTGGCAAGACGTCTTTTTTGTCACGCACAAACGTGGTTCTGGGGATACCCACGTGGTGCCTGCTCAGGATCTGCAAGCTTCGCAGCTTGTCGCGCGAATTGGTGATACCTGCCGCTGTATTGGCGCAGAAGATATCCATTTCCTGGCATTGCCGAACGACTGCAGTGCCGTAATAGGTAATGGATGCACCGATCCGGGGCAACACAGCATCGTAAGTACTGAGCACTTTCTGGCGATAATACAAATCTGGCACACCCTGTTGCAGATCTATTGCAAATTTCAGCGTATTCAGCACTTTTACGGTGTGGTCACGCTGCTTCGCTGCTTCTACCAAGCGCCGCGTACTGTACGAGTTAGGTCCGCACGATAAAATACCGAGTTTCATAGGTCAGTTCCAGTAAGCATAATCAGGGGGCCAAAATATCGCGTCCGCAGCAAATCAGTCTGTTCTCGGACAGCCTCTTAGTATAGGGCATGGGCCGACACCAATCACTGACCAGAAGACATATTCGTAACGCGATACAATCTTGATAGCTCGCCCTCACCCAACATGAAGACAACTGACATGCACAACTTTACCCCCTACTCATCCATCATTGGAGGATTTCTTATAGGCATGGCTGCTGTCATGCTGATGGCATTCAATGGACGAATTGCCGGCATTAGCGGCATCAGTGCCGGTGCACTGACGGGCAAAGCCGGTGATCGCCTCTGGCGCATCACATTTGTTGCAGGCCTGATAGCGGGCCCGTTACTCCTGATGTGGGTAAGCGGGAATGAGCTTGCATTTGTACAAGTGACCAGCCTGCCGATGATCATCGTAGCTGGACTCCTCGTGGGTTTTGGAACTCAACTTGGCTCAGGGTGCACTAGCGGTCACGGCGTTTGTGGCATATCACGACTCTCGGCAAGATCAATCACCGCAACCGTAGTGTTCATGGCTGCTGGTGTCGCGACTGTTGCGATAGTTCGTGCAATATCAGCAACATTGTCATGAACAAGCTGCTTGCAGCCCTACTCTCAGGTATCGTTTTCGGCATTGGTCTAAGCGTTTCGCAAATGACCAACCCTGAAAAAGTAAAAGGGTTTCTCGATATTTTCGGACACTGGGACCCCTCACTTGCGCTGGTCATGTGCGCTGCTCTGATAACAACGGGCATCGGCTATAGACTGGTGTTACGTCGATCAAAACCCTTGTTCGACAAAAATTTTCTATTGCCCACTCAGCAGCGCATTGACGTCCGATTGAGTATCGGAGCGGTCTTGTTCGGCATTGGATGGGGAATTTCAGGCCTCTGCCCCGGACCCGCCATCGCGGGGCTCGGTCTAGGGCAGTCAAGCCTGTACGTCTTCGTCATATCAATGGCGCTGGGTATGGTCGTATTCCAGCAGGCGAATCGATTGTTCAACCGACGTTTCCAATAAATTCACCGCCTGATGAGCCGGAAACAGGCTTACTACTCAGCGTCTTTGGAGTAGCTGACGCTATTCAAGCGCTCTTCCATGGTTTGTAATGCTCTCTGGGCATACTCCACACAGGGATTGATGTCCTCGGCCAATATCGCACTTAGCTCCACGCGCTCTTCAGGCGTAATGACCCTATCAGAATCACCCATGATTTCACTCAGTCGAGTGGCAGCTTCCATGATTTCCTTGTTGAACGCCATGGCGTTCAAGGTCGGTCCTCTCAGATCATGTATCAGTACACTATTCGTGGAATCTGACATATCCGCTGGTTTCTCTGCCCGTGAGCTTTTCATGATCGATAGCCCGACGCTTCAAGCGGCTTCAGAGCTATCAAGAATTTCCAGAAGAACAGGTTGGGTGACCGGCTTGACCACATAACCCCTGATGCGATATTGCTTGGCTCGGCTTTTATCTTTATCCCTGTCTGATGTTGACATGATGTAGATAGGCACTTGAGACAGCACAGGATCATCAATGATCTCATCCAGCAGCTCGAATCCGTTCATGCGCGGCATGTTGATATCAACAATCATCGTAAAGGGGGGTATGATTGTCTTGCCGTCGCCGTGGGGGCGCAGTATTTCCAGTGCTTCCTCACCGTTTCTTGCGCGAACAATAGGATAATCCAGTTTAAGACGGCGCATCAGCCGCTGTACAATTATCACATCCAGATCATTGTCTTCCACCAGTAATATCTTTTTTCCTGAATCATCCATTACGCAATTTTCTCTTCTTGTGTATCGACAGGATTGGTCACTGGCCAGTAAAACGTAAAGGTTGAACCCTGACCGATGGTCGAATCTAAATCAATCGAACCTCCATGCAAATCCAGAGCACGTTTCACGATAGATAATCCGATACCGCTGCTATGGATATCAACATCTGTTGCCAGCCGTGTGAAAGGCTGGAATATTCTGTCGTGGAACCGCTTTTCTATCCCACAACCATTGTCGGCAACGGAAAAGCGACAAAAGTCTCCCTCCATGCCGGCGTAAACACTGACGTTTGCAGATGTTTTATCCGGGTTGTATTTGATTGCATTGCTTAGCAGATTGGTCAATACCTGTTCCAATAATGTCTTGTTACTGTATATAGCGGGAAACGTCCCGTCCAACTCCAGCTGGTGGGGTTTCATCTGTAGCTGGTTTCCAATGGATTCGACCAATTCACGAGTATCCACCATGCAGTTCTGACCAGCCTGCGGTCCAAGTTTTGAGTAGTTCAGAATACCGGTAATAAGACTCTGGCCACGAACCGCCTGATCCTGCATCGAATCCACGTAGCTCTTGATTTCAACTCCCTCATCGTTACTGGCAAGGTAACCCCCAAAATCTTCATCAATGATGCCGGCAAGGCTGTGTATATTTCTCATCGGCGTTTGCAGGTCGTGCGATACAACGTGTGCAAAACTCTCCAGATCTTTGTTATTTTCACTCAACGTCTGCGCCTGTGCAGCCAGGCTGCTGGTGATGGTTTCAGCCATGTCCAGCGTCCGCCTGTTAGAACGTGTCATAAGCCAGAACAGCGCAATAAGCATGGCATCCAGACACAAACCGCTTATCAGTACGATCGTTGAATCCTTCAATCCGTTACCGGCTTGTAAAGCAGGCCTGCTGACAATGTCAAAGCGCCAGTCACGACCGTAAATTGATATCACTTCACTCAGGACACGTGAATCGTTATCTGCATTGCTTTCTTCGGAATAAATCACTGTGTCAGCGTCACGTATGGAGAGACTCACAGCTTTATCGTTCGCACTCAGCACACCGGCCACCAGATCTTTCATGATTACCGGTGCGTAAATGAGGCCTCTAAAGTTTTTTTCGCGTTGTTCGTACGTCCACTCACTTTCAGAGTTCGATGGATCATAGTAGAACGGTGCGTAGAACAGGAACCCCTGTGTCTTGCTCTCGTCCTGAACCAACACAATTGGCCCACTAATCTGGGTGAACCCGGTGCTCCGGGAATACAACGCTGCTGATCGGCGATTAGTCTCGAATGCTACATCCAGTCCGATAGCCGCTGCATTGGTCGCTTCGGGTTCAATGTAGGTGATGGGCAGATACAAATCATAAATATGCTCAGGGCGTATGGAATACCCGGGGTGTTCGGTTTTAACCTCATTCAGAAACGCGTCTAGTTTCTGCGACTCAACATAGTTAATCACGCCTATGCCGCTTATACCCGGGTACCGTTCAGTCAGGTTCAAATTCTCAGCATACTGGCGCCACTGCACTCGGGACATCGTCCCACCGTGCGTCTGCATAGCCGCAACCCCAGACAGTAAAGCGTCTTGATAATGATTGATCCTCTCACGCATGAGGTTGATCACACGCTCGGCATCTTGTTCGAATCGCAGCTGCGTGGCAGCTTCAAGCGATGACTTCGACGTGTTCCATGCAAACACCGTGATGACAAGCGAGAACGCCACAATGCACCAGTGCAATGAGCTCATTCTGCCTGTTTTTTTGAGCCTCTGCTGCTGTGCCTTCAGATTGTCTACGTCGAAGGGTTCAGGCAGGGCCGAGTCTCCTGAGCTGTTTGTAAGCCGGTGCATGTTGAAGACAACGGCTCAATGCCTCGTTCCTTAAGCACGCTTAGACGGGAAATACCGATTAACTGAACCCTGTATGATCGCTGTGGCAAGAAACCGTTACGAGCAGCGTGATACAGCTCACTATTTATCGAAAACAGTGACCTGTTCTTGCCTTTACTGGAAAGATTGATCCCCTCATGCGGGATCAATCCTGCTATCCCGGAACGCTTACAACACCAGCTGCTCAAACTCCTTGCTGTAAATCTCTGTCAAAGCATCACCGGACTTCAACACCAGATGTGCCGCAACGTCATGTTTATCAGCAAAGTGCATGGCGTCGTCCGGTCCTAGAATCATCATCGTCGTCGACAACGCATCGGCAATCATGCTGGTTCCGGCAATCACACTGACTGACACCAGCTCGTGAGTAACAGGCTTACCGGTTCGCGGATCGATGGAGTGAGAATAGCGTTGCCCGCCCTCCATGAAAAAATGCCGATAGTCACCACTGGTAGCGATGGCAGCGTCTTGAAGGTTAACCACACGCATCGCTTCACGCGCCTGCAAAGAGGCGGGTCGCTCGATACCTACCCGCCATGCATCTTTATCACTTTTACGCCCGCGCGAGCGTAACTCTCCCCCCACCTCTACCAGATAACTAGCCACACCCGCAGCATCGAGAGCCCGGCAAGCTCGATCTACTGCATACCCTTTTGCGATACCAGACAAATCAACCTGCACGAGCGGATTCAACTTTCTAACGGTCCCGGATCCCACATCCACTTCAATATATTCATAGCCCACACTCGCCAGACGCTTCCCAATCTGCCTAGCTGGCGGAACGGCACCTACGGGCGATCCAGAGCCAGCCCCAAACCCCCATAAATCAATTAACGGCCCAACCGTTACATCGAAGGCCCCCGCTGATTGTTCAGCAATCGTTGATGCGTGCGCCATGACATCAATCGTACTCGGTGCCATTGGCACCCAGTCACTATCACGGCGATTGTTGAACAGGGATATTTCCGAATCGACGCGCCAGGTAGACATCAACACATCGACACCCGCCAGTGCCGTCTTCACCTGCTGCGCGAGACCATCTACCGACACGGCGGAATCACGCTCACCCAGGCGCACCGTATACCCCGTGCCCATGATCGACCCACCAAAACCTGTCTGATCGCTAACGTCAGGCTGACTCTGACAACCCACGATCGCCATGACACCGCAGGGCATTAGCAACCGCCCAGCGGTTACCAGTGAAGCCTTCAGACAATTACGGCGGGCTAGGAGCATGCGCGGTAGAAACTTTTGAGCGAGGGCGATTCCACTAGAGCGCTGCCGCCAGCCGCGTGCCCTGATCGATAGCCCGCTTGGCATCTAGCTCCGCTGCCACATCCGCACCACCAATCAGGTGAACAGATACCCCATGCGCCTGTAGTGGTTCCTGCAGCTCTCTCAATGGATCCTGACCTGCACACACAATGATGTGATCAACATCCAGTACCTGGGCAACATCATCAACCTTGATGTGGAGACCCTCATCATCAATCTTTACGTATTCCACACCCGTAACCATCCCCACATCGCGCATGGCCAAAGCGCGCCTGTGAATCCAGCCCGTGGACTTGCCAAGGTCTTTGCCCATCTTGCTGGACTTTCTTTGCAGCAACGTGACTTCACGAACCGGCTTGTGTTTCGGATTGAAGTCAGTGACGCCACCGGCACTTTCAAAACTGGTATCGATGCCCCATTCCGCCATGAACGTCAGCGGATTCACACTCGAATCGTTGCCATCGTGCGAAATGAACTCGGCGATATCAAAACCGATACCACCGGCACCGATTATGGCAACCTTGTTACCCACGTTTGCGCGCCTACGCAACACATCGACATAAGAAAGCACTTTGCTGTGTTCAATACCCTCTATACGCGGCATACGCGGTACCACACCTGTGGCCAACAGAACCTCATCAAAGCCTTCCAGCTCCGCCGCGGTATTTACGCGCCTGTTCAATTCAAGCTGAACACCGGTCACTTCGATTCGCCGTTGGAAATAACGCAGCGTTTCATTGAATTCTTCTTTGCCTGGAACCTGTCTGGCCATGTTGAACTGCCCGCCAATCTCGCTGGCGCTATCGATTAGCGTCACCGAATGACCTCGCTCAGCGGCCGTTGTTGCAGCCGCCAGACCCGCTGGCCCTGCTCCGATAACACACACCTTCTTAACGTGTGTTGTAGCTTCAATAACCAGTGTCGTTTCATGACAAGCCCGTGGATTAACCAGACAACTTGCAGTCTTCTTCTGAAACACATGATCGAGGCAAGCCTGATTACACGCAATGCACACATTGATCTCATCAACACGCCCCTGCTGAGCTTTCAACGGGAATTGTGAATCAGCCAAAAAGGGTCTCGCCATGGAGACCATGTCGGCATCCCCATCAGCAATGATTCTGTCCGCCACATCGACCGTGTTGATTCTGTTGGTAGCAACCAGAGGCACGTTTACATGATCTTTCAGCTTGCCGGTAACAGAGGCAAAAGCTCCCCGCGGCACCATGGCAGCAATGGTAGGGATTCGCGCCTCATGCCATCCGATACCCGTAGTGATCAGCGTTGCACCTGCGGCCTCCACCGCTTTTGCCTGCGCCACAATACTATCCCAGTCGCTACCCTGCTCAACCAGCTCTAGCATGGATAACCGATAAATAACAATGAAGTCTGGACCCACCGCTTCACGTACACGCGACACAATGGCTTCTGCAATACGCAATCGTCTGGCCGCGTCACCTCCCCATTCATCATCACGATCGTTAACCTTGGGCGAGAGAAACTGATTGATCAGATAGCCCTCTGATCCCATTATTTCCACGCCATCGTAACCAGCCTCACGCGCTTTTACCGCACACCGCGCGAACGCACGTATCTGTGAATCAACTGCCTTGCTGGACAACGCCTTTGGCTTGAATGGAGATATCGGAGATTGCTTGTCACTCGAGGACACCACCATTGGGTGATAGCCATAACGCCCCGAATGCAGAATTTGCATACAGATCTTGCCACCTTCCTGATGAACCGCTTCAGTGACCAGCTTGTGCCGACCCACCTGCCAGACGCTATTCAGCATGCCGGAGAACGGTGCTATCCAGCCCCGCACATTCGGTGCAATGCCGCCCGTTACCATAAGCCCGGCACCACCGGCTGCACGTTCGGCAAAGTAGGCCGCCAGCTTGGGGTAATCACGGCGCTTGTCTTCAAGACCGGTATGCATGGAACCCATAAGAATGCGGTTTGGCAACGTAGTGAAGCCAAGATCCAACGGTTGGAACAACGAAGTCAGTGAATTATTCATGATCAGGACAACAGTATGCCGCCGTCCACGTCCAGCGTGGTGCCGGTTACGAAGTCGTTTTGAACCAGGAAGATGATGCCCTTGGCACACTCATCCGGTGTACCGGCTCTCGCGATGAGATTGTTGCCTGTAGTACGTTCATAGTGAGCATCTCGCTCAGCACCTTGTAACGGCACCATCGGCGTATCGATAAGCCCGGGTGACATCACATTGATTCGCTTCGGCGCGATTTCCTTGGCAACCGCTCGAGACAACGCCTCTACAGCACCACCCACCGAAGAAAGAGCAACTTGCCCCGGCCCACATCGCCTGGCAGGAGAACCCGATACCAGTACAATGGCACCATTATCTGAAAGGTGCTCGAGTCCTTGCCGAACTACATTCGCATATCCCCACAACTTGTCGAACGAGCTCTTGTAGCCGTCCATATCCATCTGGGCAAACGGCCCGATCGCTCGAGATCCACCCGTTGCGGCGCTAACGAGAATATCGAACGGTCCGGTTTCGGCGTAAAGAGCTTGAAGTGCTTCCGGATCACGCACATCGCACATTTTGAACGTAACCCCGGCAGGTAACGCCGCCGCTTTGGATTCATCTCGCCCCATGGCAACCACCTCTGCGCCCAGCTCAACCAGCTGTTCTACTGTGGCAAGGCCAATACCTGAAGTACCCCCGAAGACCAGCGCCTTCTTGCCAGAAATATCCATTGCTACCCATTCTATAGTTGTTCAGATCGTCAATTGTCCTGAGCTTTGACTTAGAAAGCAAACACGAAGCCGTAGTTCCAGCATTGATCAGGAGTGAATACTGTGCTTAGAATGCAATCAGGATCTGCCTGAGCAATCATTCATGTCGTACGCCATCGCACGGGCCATGCACCCGGATGCCATTCCGGTAATAGACCTGACCTTACTCAGATCGAACGAAGACGCGCAAACCGTCGCCGATGCTCTCCATGCTGCGAGTCAGGGACTCGGATTTATCTATGTCAAAGGCCACGGCATACCTGCCGCTCAGATAGAGGCCGCTCAACGATCTGCCTACCAGTTCTTCCGAACCCCCGACGCACAAAAAACCCGAATTATCGTCTCGCCCCAGCACAGAGGCTGGTTAAAACCCGGCGCGTCGAAAATGCACGATGGCGCAAAAGTTGACCTGAAAGAAAGCTTCATCTGGGGCCAGCAGGATGCGGCCGGGCACACCCTTGAAGAACACCCCATGCAGGGGCAAAACCAGTGGCCGGAGTGGGTACCCGACCTGCAGAGCTCCGCCATGGATTACTTTAACTCGGCACACGACGTGGCACACAGCCTGATGCGCGGCTTCGCCATGGGCCTCAACCTGCCTGCTGATTTCTTTCTGCAAACCGCAGATAAGCCTCTCAGCAGAGCCTCATTCGTCTATTACCCCGCCCAGGAGGAAGCTTCCGGAGAAGATCAATTCGGTGTCGCTCCTCACACGGACTTTGGCGTACTCACGGTGCTTTGCCAAGACTCTACAGGTGGCTTGCAGGTACAGGACATCAACGGCGACTGGATAGAAGCACCACCCATCGAAGGCACCCTCGTGGTGAACGTAGGTGATCTGCTGTCGCGATGGACAGGTGGCGCGTACAAATCCACACCTCATCGTGTCATCAACAGTTCCGGACGCGAACGATTATCACTGGTTCTCGCCTTTGATCCTAACGCTGAAACTGCCATAGATTCCACACACGTTCACGGAGGCCTGCCAGACCCGGAGCACCCGTCCACAACCTGTGGAGATTACCTTTTGTGGCGATTCGCCAAAGCGTTCGCCTATAGACGTCAAGCCACTCCGGCAGCCAAATCATGAAACGGGTAAAAAACACGGCAAGCCCCGACAAACCGACAATAGCGCCAACGATCAGGCAATAGGCTCTGCACTCAGAGACTTGCGAGAAGCCCGCGGTATTTCTGCTCGCCACCTGGCCGAACGCTCTGGTGTATCAGCTGCCATGATCAGCCGTATAGAAAGCGATAAAGTATCGCCTTCCATATCTACGATGACATCGCTAAGCGATGCACTGGGCGTCACGTTGGTCAGCCTGTTTCGAGACATAGTCTCCGAACGATGCGACTACACCCACGTAAAAAAAGGCGCAGGCTTGAGCTCCACACGGCTATCCGGAGAGCATATCCATCACTACGTCAACCTTGCCTCTCATCGCCGTCGCGATCTGAATTTTGAAGCGCATATGATTACCGTGACGCCGCAAGAGTGTGAGTGCCCTCGTTACGTAGGCCATGGCGTGGTCTTCATCCACGTGATCACGGGGTCTGCCAAGTACGGTTATGGCAAGCAGGAATTAACCATCTGCGCAGGCGACAGCTTGAGTATCGACGCAGAGCTTACCTATGGTTTCACCGAAATACTGACACCCAAGCTTGTATTCCTCTCCGTGCAAGCCGAAACCAGACGGTGAATACATCGTAGGCGCCTTGCTCTGCGAAATACAGGCAAGAAAACAAGGATCCCACCCTTTAGGATGGCAAAAGCACCACACTTTCAGATATCCACATGACATCAAAGAGGTATTCCTGCCATCAGACAGTCTCGCCATACTCTGGTCACACCTTTCAAACGGAGCCAACAGCTCATGACTGTCAACCAAAATCGCGAAGCAGTTGCATCAGCTACAAGCCAGAACGCAAACGCAGCGCAGACCCCAAGAGGCACTCCAAATCTGAGTATCGTCAAGAATGCTCGCGTGTCCAGTAATCCATTCACGGCGATGCGCAGACAACCCATCTCTATCGAAGAAGCGGTGCGAGAAGCCATTCAACGCACCGGCTAGTGTGCCGGTTAGCTAACCATACAACTATTCGTCGGGTTGACTGGCACCCGACGAATAGTAGTAAGCGATAGCTTGGGCTCGATTATTCACCGCCAGCTTTTCATACATGTTTCGCAGGTGAAACTTAATAGTGTTAATGGTCACGTTATGATCCAGTGCAAGCTCCTTGTTGGTTCTGCCTAACGACAATGAACCCAGCAGGTTTTTCTCAGTCTTGGTCAGTGACTGAAACGGATCATGCAAGTCCCGAACGTCGAGATAGGGAAACACCATCTTGCCTCCCGCAACCTCTACAACACCCTCCAGTAATTTCTCCGGCGATTCGTTGTGCGAGAAAAATCCCGCGGCACCGGCAGCCATGGCCCGTTTGGGAATATCAATAGTCTCACCATGACTACACGCGACAATGCGTATGTCCGCCTGTTGCTCCCTCAAGATCTGTATGACCTTCTCTGCGCCGAGCGTAGGCAGACTCCAGTCAATAACCGCAACCGTACTGGGCACCATCAACGCAGCTTGTAGAAATGACTCTGCAGACGACGTAGTGCTAACAAGACTGAATCGTTCATCTCGTTCAAAAACCTCGGACAACGCTGACAACATGAGCGGGTTGCCATCAGCAAGCGACAGTTCGATCTGCTTCACGGTATGCGGCCCTTCCAGTGAGACGTCAACAACATAGTAACCAAAACGAACGGCATAAGGTATTGTTGAGTCATGGACATTCACGAGTATCAGGCAAAAGAGCTACTTGCAGGTTTTGGTATTCCGATACCACGAGGAGGTTTAGCCTATAGCCCTGAGCAGGCAGCGTACAGAGCCAGAGAGATCGGTGGCGAAAAATGGGTAGTCAAGGCACAGGTTCACTCAGGCGGTCGTGGCAAGGTAGGTGGCGTCGTACTGTGCAACGACGACCATGACGTGCATGATGCCGCCGAGCGCCTGTTCGGCAGTCGCCTGATTACTGAGCAATCGGGATCTGCCGGCAAGATGGTCTACCGCGTCTATGTTGAAGGAGCCGTGTCAATAGCACGAGAACTGTACGTAGGCCTTGTGCTCGATCGCAAGTCCGAACGCGTCATGGTGGTAGCCTCCCCGGCGGGCGGCATGGAGATAGAACATATCTCTGAAACAGAACCCGATTCCATCATTCGCAGCATCGTTGAACCAGCCGTAGGTATGCAGGAATTTCAGGCGCGTGAAATTGCCTTCAAGCTCAACATCGATCCGGCTTTGATCAAACAGACCATCGACATCATCATGGGTTGTTATCAGGCTGTTGAGCAACTTGACGCCACCATGGTGGAGATCAATCCGCTGGTTGTCACTAAAGATGGATCGCTCTATGCACTCGATGCAAAGATGACGTTCGATGACAACGCCCTGTTTCGCAGACCTGAAGTCGCAGAGTTACGAGACAAGTCACAGGAGGATGCCACCCAGACTCGAGCTTCCGATCGAGGTATGAGTTACGTGGGTCTGGACGGTGATATCGCCTGCATTGTCAATGGCGCAGGCCTGGCAATGGCCACTATTGACATGATCAGCCAGGCCGGCGGAGAGGCTGCCAGTTTTCTGGATATTGGCGGTGGTGCGACACCTGAGCGTGTCGCCAAGGCACTACGCCTTGTCGTGGCCGATAAAAAAGTCAAAGCCATACTCATCAATGTATACGCAGGAATCAATCGCTGTGACTGGATAGCGGAAGGCATTGTTCAGGCACTATTAAAAGACGCTGTCTCCGTGCCACTGATCATACGGCTTGCCGGAACGCGCGTGATTGAAGGTCGCAAGATTCTCTCGCAAAGCGGGTTGCCTCTGATACGGGCAAACACACTGAAAGAGGCCGCTGATCGTGTTGTGAAAGCTGCAACCAATGCACAACCTTTCGCCGCTGGAATCCGATAGATGAGCATACTGATCGATCGCGATACACAGGTACTGATACAAGGCATAACCGGAAGAACAGGCCAGTTTCATTTCACACAAATGCAGAACTACGGCACCACGGTGATAGCCGGTGTCACACCAGGCAAGGGTGGCAGTACGATTCAAGGCATACCCATCTTTGACACGGTAAAAGATGCCGTTGACGCTACTGGTGCAACAGCCTCCATGATCATGGTGCCTCCCCCGTCCGCAGCAGATGCCATCATGGAAGCTGCCGATGGCGGAATCCGGCTGTGTGTCGCCATAACCGATGGTATTCCGGCACTGGACATGATTCGCGTCAAGCGTTACATGCGACGCTACCGCGAGGATCGCTGCATGCGACTGATCGGCCCGAATTGTTCGGGCATCATAAGCCCTGGCGAGGCTCTCATCGGCATCATGCCAACCGATATCTATACACCCGGGCGTGTCGGCATAATCAGTCGCTCTGGAACCCTGGGTTACGAGACAGCTTCGCAAATGCATGCGCTGGGCATTGGCATATCAAGCAGTGTTGGTATCGGAGGAGATCCCATCAACGGCAGCTCCTTCACCGACATTCTCAGGCTATTTGAAGCAGACGACGACACCAGTGCAGTTATGTTAATCGGTGAAATAGGCGGCCCCCAGGAAGCCGATGCTGCCCAGTACATCAAACAATCAATGAGCAAACCTGTCGTTGCGTACGTGGCGGGGCTGGGCATACCGAGAGGCAGAACCATCGGTCATGCCGGCGCTATGATCAGCGCGTTTGGTGATTCTGCCAACGAGAAAATGGAGCTTCTACGAGAAGTTGGTGTCACGATTGTCCCCGACCCTTCCCGGATCGGAGACACAGTAGCCGCTGTTGTGTCGACAACCTGAAGCAGCCGTTTATTACGCAGCCACAGATTCCGTCGAATAATAATGGCTCAGCGCTTTCAGGACAGTGTCGGTCTCTACCTGCGCACCGTGCTCTATCATCACATCGGTGAACCGCGTGACGATGTCGGTGACCGCATGCTGCGACAACTGGTTCAGGATACCTATCCGGATCTGTACCGGCTCACTCAATGTGGGCCAGATGCCAAAGTCCCGACTACGACAAATCTGCACAAGCTCCATCTCTCGCCCGGCCATCGTATCAGGCAGATTGAACACGACCAGACTCGTCATGTTTGAAGTTACCTCGCACCCCATCGTTTCAAGCGCCGTTCGCAAGGCCCCTTCATGAAACGCATAGCTTGCTGCGCGTACAGCCACCGTTTCCATCAACGTCAATCGTAACGCTTCATGAAACGCGGCAACTGCATAACCGGAATGCGTTCGATGATACCCACCCTTTTCCACATCCTTGCCGTCAACAATCCCCCAATGCCTTGCCTCGAATATCGGGTGATGAACAAACGTTCGCGATCCACAGGCTTTGAGTTGATCTATGTACTTGTCGGTGAAACTTACCGGCGCATACGTTAATGGCAAACAACAGATGCCCTTCTGAGGACACGAAGCCCAGGCACTGACTCCCGGAAAATCATCAATGGAGAAATCTTCCACACCCAGCGATGAAACAGCATCAACCAGCCCCATCGCACCCTGTTTCAAACAGGCATCAGAAAACGCACGTAGATCATTGGTCCTGCCCGAACCTGTCTCCCAGTGCGCCATGAAGGCCCACTTTGGTGAATGCTCAGCAAACGCCGCATCGATGATATCTTTGGTCACCGACTGACCATGAGGCACCTCAATAATAGTTACCGATGCCGCTGTCGGATTCATTGAGTCTGCTGCAAGCTCCTCAGCTGTTGCCGCTTTCATTCTGAGCGTGAGCCCGTCAATACCTGAAAATGTACCGTTGACAAAAGCGACAACAGTGTCGCCTGGCATGACTGCGCTCATCATGGCGTCCAGGCCGCTCCAGCCAGTACCTGCCACACCGAACGTATACAGATTGCGAGTACCAAACACTTCCCGCAACATGATCTTGGACTCGATCATACCTCGCAGCACATCGGCATGCATGTGATCTGCAACGCCGCTACTAGTGAAGCGTTCCAGTACACGAGGATCGGTATTGCCAGGCCCCGGTCCTGCTGCCAGAGTGTGGGGAATTTCGAGCTGCGGAAATATCTGGTGGCTCATATCGGTGTCTAGCGTCTGAACAGTGTGATGTTTCGCTAGTCTGGCCTCCAACCGTTAATCAGGCAATCTTCTAAAGTACCGACTTATGAGAATCTTATGGACTGTAAATTACCTACCCAAAGAGATAGTAAATAGCGTTTTTCCGCTATTCTCCACCCATTCAGGGGGTAATTCTCAATGGCTACGCGGCAAACAACCCACCTGGCGGGATGTGGCCATCAGCGAGTACGACTACTCTGTCACCCCCTTGAGTAAGGTCACGGGCGTTGATGACAAGAATGCCAGACTCTACAAGCATCTAGCAGTATGGGGCCGTCGCATGTCACAACGGATCACCCGCTCCAGTACAGATATCCAGTACATGCGGGGTCAATCCATGCGCCGAGAAATACTGCCTTTTCTCGAAGATGGCTCTGAAGTACCACCTGAGTTCACCGAACAATACCGCGGCCCGGCACCGCAGGACTTCCTACCCGATTAAGCTGCCCTAAACATTGGTATAAGCCACTACGTAGTTGTACGTATATGCTTGTATT
>Ga0114956_1002066_pt1 | contig 15903 bp, 10 predicted proteins | sample MaitaG_FD_87304 | JGI IMG/M metagenome (GOLD analysis project Ga0114956, IMG submission 87304) | Marine algal microbial communities from Maine, USA - Maine_Asex2 metaG | ecosystem: Host-associated > Algae > Red algae > Unclassified | place: Maine, USA | collected 2015-01-05 | reverse complement strand
TTATTACACTTACGGCAGATGCAAATGGTTGTACTGCTAGTACAACAGCTTCTATTACTGTAAATGAAAACCCAACAGTAGATATTACAGGTGCAGCTGATATTTGTGCAAATGGCTCTGTAGCCTTAACTGCTTCAAGTACTGCTGCTGGTGCAACTTATAGCTGGTCGGCTTCTGCTGGTAGCTTGAGTAACGCAACAGGTGCTACTTCTACTTATACAATGGGAATGGAAGGTTCTTATACTGTTACAGCTACTGTTGTAGATGCAAACGGTTGTACTGGTTCTGCCGATGTTACCATAAATGTTGGTGGTGAAATTCCTGAAACAGTTGCATTAAACAATGGACCTGCTTGTAATGGTTCATCGGTAATTGTTACCGTTAATGCTGGTGCAGACTCTTATGTTTGGACAAATCAAGATGGAGACTTCATCTCTGGTTCTCAAACATTCACTACTACAATTGCAGGTACTTATACCGCTTCCCTTGATTATGGATTTGGTTGTATCGGAATGGCTTCAACAGTAGTTGAAAACATTGTTGTAGATGCTGGAACATTGATTCCTAATGGTGGTCCGCTTGATTTCTGTACTTCTGGAATTATTTCTGCAAGTGTGGGCACTGCGCCTACTGTTCCTGCAGGATTCGAGGTATTATACGTATTGACTTCAGGCGATGGCTTAGTGATTGTTTCGACAAGCAGTATTCCTTCGTTCACAGCTCCTGCTGATGCTGGAACTTATACCATTCATACATTGGTATACGATCCATTGAAATTAGACTTGAGTGTTATTACACCAGGTGTAACTACAGCAGGTGATGTATTGGCTATTTTAGGTGGCGGTGAAGTTTGTGCTGACTTATTAGTTGGTGGTGCTGTATTCAATGTTGATCCAGATGCTTGTTGCGTTGCAGATGCGGGTACTCTAGTAGCTACTGATTCAGATCAGTGTGACGATGGCTCAATTGCTGCTGCTCACGTTGTTGCTCCAACAACTCAAGCAGGATACGATGTAGTATATGTATTGACTTCTGGTGCTGGTTTGGTAATCGAAGCGGTAAACACTTTACCTACCTTTGCTATTCCACAAGCTGGTGGTATTTATACCATCCATACTTTGGTTTACAATACAGCAGATGTTGATTTGACAGCAATCGTACCTGGTACGACCACTGCTGCAGACGTTATTGCATTGTTTGGTGATGCTTGTTATTCTTTAGATGCTGCAGGTGCTCCTTATAACTTAGGTCCTTGTGATGATCCTATTGTTGATGATAGTTCAATTGGAGACTTTGCATTCTCTGACTTAAACCAAGATGGTATCTTTAATGGAGACGATCAACCTAAATCAGGATTGATTGTAACCATAACAGGACCAACAGGAACATTTACAATGACTACTGATGCAAATGGTATGTACTTATTTACTGATTTGCCAGCAGGTACTTATACCGTTTCTGTTAACAGTGTTAGTAACTATTCTACTCCTACATCTTATACGGTTACCGTAAATGGTTCAGACAGTTTCTTAGATGCTGACTTCGGTTGCTTCGATGGTGACCCAATATTACCTCTTGGTTCAATTGGAGATACTGTATTTGAAGATACCAATCAGAATGGTGTGCAAGATCCAGGTGAGCCTGGTAAGTCAGGTGTGACTGTTACCTTATTTGACGGAACTGGTGCGCTCCTTGCTTCTACAGTAACCAATAGCAATGGTAACTATCTGTTTGATGACCTTGAAGAAGGTACTTACCAAGTATTTGTTGAAGTAGATGCAAACCTTACATACACGACTCCAACGTCATTTGTTGTTGTATTGGCTGAAGATGAAGACTATGTTGATGCTGACTTTGGTTGCTTCCCAACACCACTTACTGGTTCTATTGGTGATCAAGCATTCTTTGACAACAATGGAGATGGTATCTTCAATGCTGGCGATACACCTAAAGCCGATTTATTGGTGACATTGGTTGGTCCAACAGGAACATTCACAATGACTACAAATGCAAATGGTACGTACACATTCTCTGGTTTACCAGCAGGTACTTATACCGTTTCTGTTAACAGTGTCGGTGATTTCACTACACCAACTACTTATACAGTTGTGTTGGCTGAAGGTGAAAACTTTGTAGATGCTGACTTCGGTTGTGCAGCTCCTCCACCATGTACTGGTCAAATCGGAGATACTGTATTTGAGGATTTAAATGAAGATGGTACACAAGATGCTGGAGAGCCTGGAAAAGCAGGTGTAACGGTTACTTTGTTCGATGCAGCAGGAAATGTGATTACAACTACAACTACAAATGGAAATGGATTGTACTTATTCTCAGGATTATGTGCAGGAACTTACCAAGTATTTGTTGAGGTAGACGCAGACTTAGTATACTCAACTCCAACTGGATATACGATTGTATTAACTGGTGACAACGACAGTGACTTAACTGCTGACTTTGGTTGTTTCGAAGATGACCCTTGTATTGGTCAAATCGGAGATACTGTATTTAATGATATCAACCAAAATGGTGTACAAGATCCAGGTGAATCTGGTAAACCAGGTGTTTTAGTAACGCTTTCGGGTGCTGCAAATGCTACTGCAACGACTAATGTAGATGGTGTTTATATTTTCTCAGGATTGTGTGCAGGTACTTATACTGTAAGTATTGCCAACAACCCAGATTTCACATATACCACTCCTACTACTTATACCATTACTTTAAATACAGATAGTGATACTAATTACACTGCTGACTTCGGTTGTTTCGAAGATGATATAGATTGTATTGGTCAAATTGGTGATGTTGTCTTTAATGATGGAAATGGAAATGGTGTACAAGATCCAGGGGAACTTGGTAAGCCAGGTGTTTTAGTAACGCTTTCAGGTACTAATATCACTACTACTACCACTACTACTAATGTAAATGGTGTATATATATTCTCAGGATTGTGTGCAGGTACTTATACTGTAAGTATTGCCAATAACCCAGATTTCACATATACTACTACAACTGTATATACTATTACATTAAATGGTGATAGTGATACCAACTATACAGCAGACTTCGGTTGTTTCTTAACAACAGATTGTTTTGCTCAAAATTGTACATTTACAATTAGCGGCGGAAGTGGTGAAACACCTCCACAATGGTGTAACGATTCTCCATTGAACATTCAGTCTAACTGTACACCACAGACGAATTACAATACTCTTTATTATTACTATAATAGTTCTGGAACGATTGTAATGGTCTTAGATGGATCAGGAACAATGGTGAATGGTGTAGGAAACTATATAATTACTGCCATCAATTACAATATAAATGATGCAAACAATGGTCTTATAACATTACCAGTAATAGGTAACAACATTGCTACTGTTGGTGGTGGATGTTCTATTGTATCTTCTACTAATATTGCATTCAATGTAATTGATGATCCTGCAATTTGTGGATACAAAATTGGTGGATTCGTTTGGCAAGATGATAACAACCAAGGTACATTAGACAATGATGAAGATGATGATGGTATTGCTGGAATTACAGTTACTGCTACCAATACGTGTACTGGTGAAGTATTTACCACAGTATCAGCACCTGACGGGACTTTCTGTATCAATGATTCAGGCTTAACTCCTTGTGAATATGAAGTATGTGTAGGTACTCCTGGTGGCTTGTTTAATACAACCCCACAATGTCAGTCTGTTACTTTAGGTGATGGTAGTCCAACGACAGGAATCAACTTTGGTTTGAGTGGTCAACTTGCTGGTTGTAATGCCAATGCAGGTGAGATTTTCTTGACTGATAATGTCTTCTCTTACTGTGAGGGCAACTCAATAGAGGTTTCGGCATTTGGATTTACGCAGGATGTTGTTAACAACCACATTTTAGTACTGGTTGACGACAATGGAATTATTGCAGATGTAGCTTATGAAACTTCACAGTTTGTAAGTACGCTTCCAGGAAACTACACCATTTATGCTTATGCTTATGCACTAAATGGGGTTACCAATCCAATGGAAGGTGAAGCTTGGGCGTCTTACGATGGTGTAGGATGTTCTGATACTTCTGAACCGATAGACATCGTTATAAATGATGCTTTCACTCTTTCATTAGAATTTGATGACAATTGTCAACAAGTAGGAGAAAATCAGTTTGAGTATGTTGTTACTGTTAGCGTCACAGGTGGTGGCGGTGGAACATTTACTGTTTCAGGATTAGGAGGTGATTTTGTAACGGACGCCAATGGTGTTGTTATTCAACTTCCAGAGAATACCAACTATAGTAACTTCTCAGTTGTGGACGATTTAACAGGTTGTACGACTATGAATAATAACTTATTCTTACCAATCTGCTCTAAGACTGCTGTTGAAATGATTGAGTTCTTTGGTAGAGTTGAAGATGCTGGCAACCAGTTATTCTGGGCAACTGCTACAGAAACTGATAGCAAATTCTTTGAAGTACAACGTTCATTCGATGGCAATGACTTCCAAACTATTGGAACTGTTGATGCACAAGGAATTAGTAACACACGTACTGATTATGACTTCTTGGATGCAAATGCTCCTGCAGGTATCAGCTACTACCGTTTATTAGTAGTAGACATCAATGGTGAGCAAGAAGAGACCAACATCGTTCAGTTAGAGCGTGAGCGTGGCGAATTGACCATCTTAGGTGTATCTCCTGTACCAACTCAAGACTTCTTGAACATTGAGTTCAATAGCTCTATTGAGACAGAAGAGATGCAAGTAAACATCTTTGATGCTACAGGTCGTTTGGTGAAAGTAATTTCTGCAAACCACAACATTGCTTATAACGTATTACGTTTAGACGTAAGCAGCTTTGCTTCTGGTGCATACTTTGTAACCATTACTACTACTGATGTAAGTCAAACAGCTAAGTTTATTAAAGACTAATCGCTGATGATATAAAAGATTGATTTAATTCAATCAGTTACAAAGCCTCACACTGTTGAACAGTGTGAGGCTTTTTTTTTATCTTTGAATCGGATTAGGAGTTGTTAGTAAATAAAATATAAATGGCTCTCTTAATACCAAGTGTTGGTTTTATGTGCAAAATTTCTCTTTTTAAGAAGTTTTGAAGTGACTCGTTTTATATTAAACACTCAAAAAGAAAAATTAATAAGGAATTGAATCCGAAAGAACTGAGCGATAGTGAAATAATAGACTTGATTGTAAAAACAGGTAATACAGACTACTTTTCAGAATTGTATGATCGATATTCTGCCAAAGTTTTTCGGAAGTGCTGCTCAATGGTTGGTAATGAAGCAGATGCAGAGGATTTGAGTCAAAATGTGTTGATGAAAGCATTCACCAATCTGTCACGATTTGAAGGTCGGTCTAAATTTGCTACTTGGGTGTATGCCATTACCTATAATACCTGTATCAATTTCTTAAAAACAAAACAGAAAAGAGCGTTCTTAACCGACGAATTTGACGATCAAATAGAAGGGGTAGGATTTGGAGACGATGATATTGAAAGTAAAAAGCTATTTGAAGTTGAACTAGAACAGTTAAAACAAATCTTAGATGAAATCAAGGCGGAGGATAGACAAATGCTCTTGATGAAGTACCAAGACAATATGTCCATTGACAATATTGCGCTTGAACTTGACTTAACCAGTAGTGCCGTGAAAATGCGATTGCTGAGGGCTAGAGGGCGTGTGCGAAAAATTAGGGACAAGTTAAAGTGATTGTTTTAATTTGATATCATAAATGCGAGATGTTACTTTAGAATACAGTGAAAAAGTAATGGGACGAAATACCTCTAATCGTTAAATTAAAAAACCACAACAATGAGTAATTCTGAAAATGTTTTTGACAAGCTTTATGAAGATAAAAACCTTCCTGAATTGGCAAAAACAGATTTGTTAAACAACATAGAGAATTTTAAATTTATCTTAGAAATTACCGATTTGTTTACCTCCAAAATGGCAGAGGCTACAATGGATGTAATAACGGTTGCTGCCAATCCAAATCAAGGGAAAAAAGCTATATAGTATTTGTAAATTGGAACCTTATAAAATGCTGGTATTTTTCAGCCGGTCTTAATATGGTAGAAGGGAAATCATCTTGATTGGGGCTGTTGGGGAAAAATTGAGGTTCCAAACACAAACCAGTAAACGGCTGAAAATATTCTCCTGATTTTCTACCTTCAACATTTTCAGTAATCCACTTTCCTGTGTAAAATTGTAATCCAGGCTGCGAAGCAAAGATGCTTACTTTCCTTCCAGAACTTTCTTCAAATAAAACAGCCGCCGCTTCATCTCCCTTATTCTTATTTAATACAAAATTATTGTCAAAATCCCTTTTTAAGGACCCCTTAGAGCAAATATTTCTAATTTGCGTGAAATCATAAGGCGTATCTATAACAGGAAGTATTTCACCCGTCGGAATGCCTAATTCATTAAAAGGTGTGTAGGCATTGGCATTGATAAAAAGTTCGTGATTGTCAATAGTAGATTGACCTCCATCTTTCAAATTAAAATAACAATGATGCGTCATATTGACGATGGTTGCTTTTTGGGTAGTTGCTTCAAAAGTAACAATCAACTCGTTATCATTTGTAAGTTTGAAACCAACCGTAGTCAGAAGATTACCAGGATATCCTTCTGTTCCATCTAAGCTGTATGATTGTAATAAAACTTGAACACAGTCTTTATGTTCTTCCAATGCTGCAATATTCCAAAGCTGTTTGTGAAATCCAAGTGTTCCACCATGAAGATGATTGGATAGCTGATTTTGGCTAAGTTGATAAGTCGTTCCATCCAACTCAAATTGTCCATTGGCAATTCTATTGGCACATCGCCCGATGGTATTGCCCAAATAAAATTCATTGGTCAGGTAAGGAGTTAAATCATCGTAACCTAATAAAATTTCACCAAGAATACCTTCCTTATTGGGCTGATGGATGGAAGTAATGGTGCCACCATAGTTGGTCAATTTGACCTGCATTCCTTTATTATTAGAAAGCGTAAACAAATAGGCTATCTCCCCATCGGGAAGTTTGCCAAAAATTTGCTGTTGTAACTTCATAGACACTACATATATTCACTCAATTCCAGCCATCTGTTTTCTTTTTCTTCTAGCGAAGCAACAACAGCAGCGAGTTTTTGATAAATTTCAGCAATTTGTTCTCCTTTTAAGCCACTTGTTCCCAACTCAGCTTCCAATGAGGCTTTTTCATTTTCAAGCTTTTCCATATCAGGCTCTAGCTTTTTAAACTCTTGTTGTTCCTTATAATTCAGCTTTTTCTTTTCTTTGATTTTTTGCTCCTGTTGCTTGGGCATTTCCAAAGCTTTGGCTTGTGCCTTTTTAGACCGTTCTAATTTATCTTCAGCCGCTTTTGTAAAACGATATTGCGTATAGTTTCCAGGGTAGTCCCGAACTTTCCCTTCGCCTTCAAAAACAAGCACATGGTCTACGAGTTTGTCCATAAAATAACGATCGTGTGTCACCACAATCAAAACACCCTTAAAAGAAGCCAAAAAGTCCTCTAAAACATTGAGGGTTGCCAAATCAATATCGTTTGTTGGCTCATCGAGAATTAAAAAATTGGGATTGGTCATTAAGACCGTTAGTAAGTGGAGTCTTCTTTTTTCACCACCACTCAATACCTTTACATATTTCCGATGACTATCTGAAGGAAACAAAAAGCGGTGTAACAATTGGACCGCAGAGACTTTTTGCTTGTCGCTAAATACAATAAAATCGGCAACATCTCTGACCACTTCAATGACCCGTTTATTGGGATCAAGTTGTTCTAAATCTTGCTTGAAATAACCAAATTTTAAAGTTCCCCCACGAGTAATGGTACCAGCCGATTGTTTTTCATCGCCCAAAAGCATTTTAATAAAAGTAGTTTTACCCGTTCCATTGTTCCCAACAATCCCTACTCGGTCATACCTCTGGAAGTTATAGCTGAATTCTTCTAAAATTTTAACCTGCTCAGGCGGTTTGCCATAATGCTTATAGACATTGGCAAATTCTACAATTTTTTTACCGATGTACGTTTCTCTTACAGCAAATTTTGCATCGTCCGAAGTTGTTTTCTGCTGAGCGGTCTTTTCTATGTCGTAAAAAGATTCAATCCTAGACTTGGCCTTTGTTCCCCTCGCTTTTGGTTGGCGGCGCATCCAATCCAGTTCTTTTTTCATCATACGCTGCGCATTGTCCACTTCCATTTTTTTATTGTACTCCCGCTCTGCCTTTTTCTCTAAGAAATAAGCGTAACTCCCTTTGTATTTATAAGAAACACCATTGTCAATTTCAATCACCTCATCGCTTACTTTATCTAAAAAATAACGGTCGTGCGTTACCAACAGCAAGGTTGCATTTTTGGTGTTGAAGTATTCTTCCAACCACTCTATCATTCCAATGTCCAAGTGGTTGGTTGGCTCATCGAGAATAAAAAAGTCGGGTTCTTGAATGAGGACCGAAGCCAACGCAATACGCTTACGTTGACCACCAGATAAGTTTTTGATTTTTTGGTTGAGTCTGGTTAAATCTAGTCGATGAAGGATTTCTTTTATACGAGCTTCGTAATCCCAAGCTTTGAGCCTATCCATTTCAGCCATCAAATTTTGGAGCTTCTCGGCTAATTCAGGCGTTTCCTCTTGCTGTTGTTTTAATAGGCAATTATCGTATTCACGAATGAGTTTGACTTGTGGGCTGTTGTCTAAATAGATACATTCTTGAATGGTTGCTTCGGGATTGAGATTGGATTCCTGTGTCAAAAAGCCAATACGGACGTTAGAATTGATTTCTATGCTTCCGCTATCGGGAGTTTCTAAGCGAGCAATGATTCGTAAGAGCGATGTTTTACCAGAGCCGTTTCGGGCTATAAGAGCAACTTTCTGACCTTTGTTGATGCTGATAGAGACATCGTCAAAAAGTACTTGGTCACCATAAGATTTAGAGAGATTGACTGCGTATAGGTAGTTCATTTCGCTAAATTAGGCAATAAAAAAGGAATGGATTAAATTATAATACTTAAAAGTATTTTCATTCAGAACTTGTCTGATAAAATAAAATAAATTGACTGAGATTGATAATTTGGGTTCGCTTAGGAAGCCAATTCTTGAGGATGTAAAAAAACCAATGCAGGCTGGTCTTCACCTGAATTTTTGTCATTTTCTATTGGAAGAGGCGAAGCTTTGGGAACATTTATAGGCGAAGTATTCGTTTTGTACTGAAAATTCACGATATTTAAGGTAAGAATCAAAGCAACCAAACACAATAAGCCCATAGCACGAACCGCAAAAAGCGATTGCCCTGTATTGGCTTGTTGGGTTATTTTGATTTTTGAAAAAACCATTGTGAACTTTTTAGTTTATTTACAGTTTACATTTATTAACAACGCTAAATTAGTAAAAATCGTTGCCCAAAGAAGTTAATTTTTTTAATTTTATAAACTTTGTGACATAAAAAGGACTTTTGTCTTTTGTTTAGCAAGTAATTGTATGAAAAAATCAATCAAAAATATAGTAGAAATGAAGACAGATTTTATTAAAATTATAGGAGTGATGTTGCTTATGGGTATGTTTGCCTGTACACAAGCTCCTAAAAGTGATGAAGCGGCAGCATCTGCTCCAAAATCAGAAAATAAGCCAGCAGCAACAGCTTCTTCGGCATCGTCTTTCAATATAGATGCTGAAAAAAGTTTGGTAACCTGGGTTGGAACAAAACCAACAGGTCGCCACAACGGAACCCTAAGTATTTCTAAAGGTGTAATAAATGTGAGAGATGGAAGTGTTGTTAGTGGCAAGTTCAATATCGATATGAAATCGCTTAAAGCATTGGATCAAGATGAGGAAGCAAATAAAAACTTAGCAGGACATTTGATGTCAGATGACTTTTTTAAAGTATCTGCTAACCCAACATCTAGTTTTGTGATTACTGGTGTTCAACCATTTAAAGCGGAAGCTGGAAAAGAAGTTTTACTAAAAGGAGCGACACACAATGTTACTGGAAACTTAACCATGTTGGGTGTTACTAAAAGCATAACTTTCCCTGCATTCATCAACATTAGTGGAAATACCTTAAATGCTCGTTCTAATTTTAATATAGATCGTACAGAATGGGGCGTAACCTATGGTAATGATGAATCCTTAGGAGATAAGTTCATACGTCCTACTGTTAATTTAGGATTTAACTTAGTGGCACGTCAGTAAGTTGTTGATTAAATAGTATAAAAAGAAAAGGGTTCTAAAACATTGGTTTTAGAACCCTTTTTTAATATAGCTGTTTATTTTCTTGCAGGTCGTTTAGATCGTTTTGTTTTTCCCTTTCCTTTTCCCTGTTTTGGATTTTGTTTTTGCGCTTTTCTATTCGCAAAAAACTCCTGTTTCCTTCTTTGCTTTTCCTTATTCCACTCTTTCTTTTCCGCCTCCGTCATTGGTTTGTCCGTCTGTGGAAAGTTGTGGTCTTTAATCACCGTTATTTTCTGTTTGATCAACTTTTCAATGTCCCTAACATAAGCGTTTTCTTCAGGCTCACAGATTGAAATGGCGACCCCTTCTTCACCAGCTCTCCCAGATCGACCGATACGGTGTACATAGGTTTCAGGGACATTGGGAACATCATAGTTGATGACGTATCTCAATTTATCAATATCAATACCTCTAGCAGCAATATCCGTTGCGACCAATACTCTTAACTCACCATTTTTAAAAGCCTTAAGTGCTCTTTGTCTTTGATTTTGTGCCTTATCTCCGTGAATGGCAGCAGCACTTATTCGTTGTTTCTTTAGGAAATAACTGATTTTATCGGCACCCCGTTTTGTTCTAGAAAATAGCAGTACCTGATCCATTTTATCGTCCTTTAAAATATCAAGCAACAAACTTCTTTTAGTTGTACGATTGGTAAAATAAAGATATTGTTGAATGGTATCAGCCGTAGAAGAAACAGGGCTGATCTGTATTTTTATGGGATTGGTTAAAATGGTTTGCGACAGTTCTTTTATGTTGCTGGGCATCGTTGCCGAGAAGAAGAGCGATTGCCTTTTTGGAGGCAACATTGCAATCAATTTTTTTATTTCGTGGATAAAACCCATATCCAACATTCTGTCAGCCTCATCAAGTATGAATATCTTAATGGTATCTAACTTAATGAATCCTTGGTTTATCAAGTCCAACAGTCTACCAGGTGTTGCGACCAAAATATGAACACCGCTCTTTAAGGCTCTTACCTGTGATTGTTGACCAACACCACCAAAAATGACGGTATGTTTGACGACGGTGTTTTTACCATAGTCCCGAACACTTTCACCTATTTGAATTGCCAACTCTCGTGTAGGTGTTACAATAAGAGAGCGAAGAACAGGGCGACCTGGTTTGTTGGGTTCAATTTTATGAATCAATTGAATGGTTGGAATTGCAAAAGCAGCCGTTTTACCGGTTCCTGTTTGCGCACAGCCCAAAATATCTTTTCTCTTAAGAATGTGTGGAATGGCTTTTTCCTGAATGGTTGTTGGTTCACTGTAGTTTTTTGCCTTTAGGGCACTAAGAATCTCTGGTATAATATCTAATTCCTCAAATTTCATGGGCTTCATTTTAATGCCCATTTTTCATTACAACTGATAAGGGGCTGTTTTTAAGAGGGCAAAAGTAGTACATTCTATCCTAGTAGTTGGATTCTTACCGTTTGAATTGAAAATTTGACACTAATTTTTTATGATTTCAAGCTTAAGACAACCTTTTTAGAAGCCGTTTTACTACAAATATGTGGATAAGTATGGGGTTTTCAACATAGTTATCCACATTGTGTATGAAATTTAATAAAAAGACCCTCTTTTACCAACATATGGTAAAAGAGGGCTATAATAATTTTTATCAGTCTATTTAAAGACCTTATTCTTAAGCATTGGTTTCTAGCGAAACTTTAGGTGTTTCAGGGTTCTCTACTGTAAAACTCTGGAGATCTCGTGTATTTTTTTGTACCGCAATGGCACCAAACAAAGCCAGAAGGAAAGAAAAGGCATAAAATCCTTTTTCACTAGGCAGTAAATCTGCGTTCCACAATCCGACAACCATGAGTGCAATAGAAAGGATGGTTGCAAACCAACTCAATCCATAATAGATGTCGGTAACAGGAATGCCTTCTAAGCGATCTCTAACACTTTTTTGGACAGAGACGACAGCGAACAGCCCAAACATAATTAAGGTAAAATAGTAGCCTTTTTCGTGAAGGACCATTTCTGCTCTAAACAAACCGATTAAATAACCTGCAATTCCTAATAAAACTGCGGTCCAAGAAACAGCTATAAATGCTGCTGAAGGTTTTTGATACATACTGTTAGGTATTTGGTTCGGTACAAAGGAATGGGGGATCTTTGAAAATTAATCCTAAAACATATCCGAATTTAGTTAATATTTTACTAAAAATAAGCATTTGGTTTAAGCTATATTGTCTATTTTAGTTTTTTAATACGATTAAAGATAAGAATTTTAATTGACAGTATCCTCAATATACTCAATGCCCAGTTTCATAAAATCCTCATAAAATTGACCGTAAGATTTGGTAACGACCATAGGGTCTTCAATATAAATACCCTTGCTTAGAACCATTGCTAGAGGAGCAAATGCCATTGCCATCCGATGGTCGTGATAGGTTGCAATAGTGGGTATTTTATTAGTAAAATTATCTGTTGCAACAAGATTCCAGCCATTTTCCTCTTCGAAAAAGCGGGTGTTTATTTTTGCCAATTCAGTTTGGAGCGCAGCTGTTCTATCTGTTTCTTTAATAGCCAAGGTTTGCAAACCTGTAAAACGAGCATTGATTTTTAATCCTGCACAAACGACAGCGAGTGTTTGTGCCAGGTCGGGGCATTCTAAAAAATCGTATTCGAAAAAGTCAGTAGTTGTCTTGGTTTTCTCCAAATCGACAAAGCCCTCTCCGAAAGTACTTATAATTCCCAAAGGCTTCATCATTTCGACCAAAGCAGCATCTCCTTGTAGGCTGTTGTTAAATAACCCATATAATCGAATGTTGGCTTTTTGAGCCAAAGCCGCCAAGGCATAATGATAAGAAGCGGCACTCCAATCGGCTTCTACAGTAAATTCAGCGGCTTTATAAGTTTGAGGCGCAATAGCAATGGTATTGTTGTCCCAATGATGTTTTACCCCAAAACGCTCCATTAACTTTAACGTCATTTCTAAATAGGGACGAGAAACCAAATCACCAATCAAAGTAAGTTGTAGCCCTTTTTCCAAAGTAGGCGCAATCATCAACATAGCCGACAAATATTGACTACTCACACCCGCTTCCATTTGTAGCTCACCACCTTCCAGTTTTTTTCCATTGATGCGTAGGGGAGGAAAGCCTTCATTTTCGGTATATGAAATATCTGCACCCAGTTTTCTCAAAGCAGTTACCAGAATGCCAATGGGTCGTTGTTTCATTCTTGAAGAACCAGTAAGGATGGTTGTTTTATTAGAAGAACAAGCACACAAAGCCGTTAAAAAACGCATAGTGGTACCAGCGGCGCCCACATCAATAATTTCCCCATCTGTTTTCAATCCAGCCAATAAAGCATTGGTATCATCAGAAGTTGATAGGTGGTGAATGTCAAAGTCTTCGGAACACAAAGCACGAATGATTAAGGCACGATTGCTGATGCTTTTGGAACCATCTAGTTGTATTTCGCCAGAGAGGGTTTGTGTGGTGGATTGTAACAGGTAATTCATTTGTTTGGGGTAAAATTTTTGGTAAAAGTAATCTTTATTGACAGGGCTGAAACACAAAAACAGAACGATTTTTAAAATATTTTCAACTTTTTTTATGTTTTACCGCTTGCAAAACGAATTTTTTGCATTGTATATATGAGGGTTGGTCATTAGAAGCTTAGTAACTCCCGTATTATTCTTTTCGTGTCTTAATCGCAGTGTTTTCTTTAAAACAATGATGAATCAATTTTAAAATATAACCAATAAATTCTTTAATTATGACAACACAAAAATTTTATTTGCCTTTAAACATATTGATCATAACATCAATGTGCTTTCTTCTTTTCTCTTGCCAAAAAGACAAAGAATCACCATTATTTGATTTAGAAACTTCTCAAGTAAGCGGCGGGGAAAAAGTAATCAGTTTTAGTTACGATCTCACTTCAACGAACTATCAAGAAGTCTTTCAAGGTGGAAATAAATTGGCTCCCAGTCAATTGAGTAACTTGGATAAGGTTCGTTCCATTCCCATTATCAAGAAGAAGAGTCAATCTTTTTCTTTGTATGAAGATGGCTCTGTAGCGATGGATATATATATCAAGAAAAGCGATTTTGCGAAAGGAGCTGTGACTTTTAAAGATATTCCCCCAAGTAATGTCGAGGATATAAGACGAATTTCTGTAAGAAATAATATAGGCAAGTTTTATGATAGTAGTGGGAATTTTCTAACAAGTAGAAAATTGGACTTACCTGATCTTAGTCAATTTGCATTAATGGCAAAAGAAAAGATAGATTTGTCTCAATTAACACTACAACAAACCTTAAAAAGTAATGGTCTACCACCTCTAGAGGTAGAAGAGTTGATTATTTATTTACAAGAAGAGTTAGGTGCAACTGTTAATGATATTGGTGATGGACAGTTACAGGTTTTTGTTGATTTGCCTATACCTGTAAATTTTGGCAATGAATATGGAGATATGGTTGAAATGGGTATAGATACCAATGAAGGACGTATTCGTGGAGTTTCTCTGATTAACAGTGAGCTAAGTGAGGTCGTTTCTGTGACAGTACTAACCTATGAAGAGGGAATAATTGATGAGGTTTATACTGCCCGATATAGGCGTGATGAGTATGGTACAGTAAGAGCCAGTCACAATGTTCGTCAATACGACAATTATACCTATATCACCAATTAATTCATCAATAAAAAACAATTAAAATGAAAAATATTATATATTTAACAATATTCTTTTGTAGTTCAATAATTTTATTTGGGCAACAAAGAAGTGTTCATTTACTACATGGATACGGAGGGCAGCCAGACGAATGGAATAATTATGATGCTTGGTTAGAAAGCCAAAATACAATCCCAGCATATAGTGGTATCTCTTCACATCAAATAGATTATGTAAATGGGGCAGGGTTGGCTAACGGTGCTGCTATTGAGAGTGCATTATTTGATGGTATAAATGAAAATACTGGTTTTGCTGGAATGGTACAATCCGATGCTAACTTATCACCTCTTAATTTTAGCGACCCTGCTGGTATTGCAATAGGGCAATCTATGGGAGGTTTGGTGCTTAGAGAAATGGATAATCTTCATGGTGGATTAGCCCCATTTGGAGGTTACATAACCTGTGGTACTCCACATCAAGGTTTGCCAATGGTCAATGCTATGACGGCAACTGGTACAGAACCATCTGAAGTTGAAATAACTATAGCATCTTGGCTTGAGACTTTGGCTGAGGGACCCTATTCAAGTTTTTTAGAATTAGGTGGGGATGAATATTTTATTGTTTCTGAATTTATTTTAAATATATTCAGTGATGAGGATGTAGAGTTGGAAACAGATTTAGCAGAACTAATTACTTTTCCTTTAAGGCTTATTATAAATCAAATAGATGACCCTAATATGGATATAGCCACTGGAGATGCTTTAGTAGATTTACCGACAGGAAGTAATTTTATTAATAATATTAACACATTTGTAACTAATAAACCTACTATAGGTATTTGGGGGAACGAGAATCAAGACGCTCATTATCGAATAGCATGTGCTGCTCTTTCATCGCCTTCTGAACATCCTTTATATGATGATGTTGATCAGAGTGATTATGATGGGATAAAGGAAAATACTTGTATAAATGCAATGAATGCTGTAGCAGCAGTTTATGATATTACTGCTGATGTACATCATGTAATAGCAGATTTAAGCATATTTT
>Ga0114956_1002065_pt1 | contig 15906 bp, 10 predicted proteins | sample MaitaG_FD_87304 | JGI IMG/M metagenome (GOLD analysis project Ga0114956, IMG submission 87304) | Marine algal microbial communities from Maine, USA - Maine_Asex2 metaG | ecosystem: Host-associated > Algae > Red algae > Unclassified | place: Maine, USA | collected 2015-01-05 | reverse complement strand
TGGTTCTTCCCCTTCTACACCAACCCGAAGATGATCCCCTATGACGCCCGAGCCGGCGGCCCGGCGCATGCCATCTATAAATGAGCGCGGAACGCTTAGAATTGTGACCATGGCAGCGTACTTTTCATGTGCAGAGTCCACCTCGAACGATTAAAACACGACGACCAGTTTCCATGCTGAAATCAACATACCGTCCGGCAGCGTCACACCTGCCCGTCAAACGACCCACGCTGCTGCTGGTTCTGACGGTTCTGTTCGTGCTTCTCACGCACACCCCGCCCGGCGCGAACGCCGCCGAACCCGTCGACTTCGCCCGCGACATTCTCCCGGTCCTCTCCGACAACTGCTTTCAATGCCACGGCTTCGATCCGAAGGAGGGCCGCAAAGGCGACCTGCGCCTCGACGACGAAGCCGACGCCACCCGCGAACGCGGCGAAAAGGGACTCGAATACCACGTCATAAAACCCGGCGACGCCAAGGCCAGCGAACTGCTCTACCGCCTGACCACCGACGACCCCGACGAGCAAATGCCGCCGCCCAAACTCGGACGCGTGGTCACGCCCGAAGAAATCGAAAAACTGCGCCGCTGGATCGACGAAGGCGCAACCTGGGGAAAACACTGGGCCTTCGAACCGGTGGTAAAACCAAAGACCGGCTCCGAACCAGAGGAAGACAAACATCCCATCGACCATCTGGTCGAACGCCGCCTCACCGCCGCCAACGCCGAAGCAGAAGCAAGCACCTCCGCCACCTCCCCACTATTACTACCAACCCCGCGCGCCAAACGCGCCACGCTCATCCGCCGCCTGCTGCTGGACCTCACCGGACTCCCGCCCACGCCCGAACAAACCGCCGCCTTTCTCGCCGACGAAAGCGCCCAGGCCTGGGAGCGCTTGGTCGACCAAACTCTGGCCTCGCCCGCCTACGGCGAACGCATGGCCTGGGACTGGCTCGAAGCGGCGCGCTACGCCGACACCAACGGCTATCAAGGCGACCGCGAACGCAACATGTGGCCATGGCGCGACTGGGTGGTCGACGCGTTCAACCGCAACCTTCCCTACGACGACTTCACCGTCTGGCAACTGGCCGGCGACCTGCTCCCCGACGCCACGCACGAACAAATTCTCGCCACCGCCTTCAACCGCAACTACATGATCAACGGCGAAGGCGGACGCATCCCCGAGGAGAACCGCGTCGACTACGTGTTCGACATGACCGAAACTATGGGCACCATCTGGCTCGGTCTCACGCTCAACTGCTGCCGCTGCCACGACCACAAGTTCGATCCGCTCACCCAGCGCGAATATTTTCAGTTCACCGCGTTCTTCAATCAAACGCCGGTCACCGGCGGCGGCGGCGATCCCGCGACCAAGCCGGTTCTTGAAGTTCAGACGGCACAGATCAAACGCGATCTAGCGAAAGAGGACAAAGAGTCCAATCGCCTCGGCCATGCCATCAAGAAGCGCCGCGACACAATGGCCAAGCAATTCGAACGTTGGACCGAAGCCAAAACCAAAGAACTCGCGGCGCAGCCATCCGTCTGGCGGAAGCTTGCGCCCGCCTCGGTAAAGGCCGAGGATCAGAAGATCGAGATCGTCGATAAACACCGGATCATCACCAGTGGCAACAACCCCGCCAATGACTCCTACGAGATCGAACTACCGCTCGACGACCAGTTCGACGGTCCGCTGCGCGCGGTAAAACTCGACGCGATCAAGCACCCGAGCATGACCGCAGGTGGTCTCGCGCGTTCAGACAGCAGCAACTTTGTGCTGACCGACATCACCTTCGACCTCGTCGGGAAAACCAAAACAAAGACACTCGAAATCGAATCGGCCAAGGCCAGTTTCGAACAAGATGGTCATCCTATTTCGCTCGCCTTCGACGGCGACAAAAAAAAGGGCTGGGCCGTTTGGAACGGGAAAAAAGTGGACCGCGACCACGCCGCGATTTTCCATTTTCGCGACGCGCCGACCGTCGACGACGGGGCGACCTTGCGCGTTCGGATGCTGTTCGGCTCGCGCCACCCGAGCCACAATCTTGGCCACTTCAGCCTCTCTGCCACCAGCCAGACCAAGGACAAAGCGGGATTGCCGGACGAGAAAAACAAGGTCGACACCGCGTTTGCCCAAGCCCTTCAGACACCAGCCGCCAAACGGAGCACCGAACAAAAGGCCAGCATCCGCAAGGCGTTCGAAGCCGAGGACGAACGCCTGACCAAACTGGACGCAAAGCGCACCGCGATCAATAAACGCATCGCCGACCTGCGCAAACGCATCCCGAACGTCATGGTCATGGAGGACATGGCCAAACCACGGCCCACCTATATCCTCGACCGCGGCTTGTACACCGCGCGCGGCGAAGAGATCGGCAGCGCCACCCCGGCCTTCCTGCCGCCCATGCCCGAACTCGCGTCCGGCGAAGCGACCAACCGCCTCGCGCTCGCGCGTTGGCTGGTCGATCCCGAAAACCCGCTCACCGCCCGCGTCACTGTCAACCGCACCTGGCAGATGTTGTTCGGCATCGGTTTGGTAAAAACGGTCGAGGACTTTGGCGTACAAGCCGAGTATCCGGTGCAGCGCGAGCTGCTCGACTGGCTCGCCGCCGAGTTCGTGGAGAGCGGCTGGGACATGAAACAACTGATCCGCACCATCGTGACCAGCGAGGTCTATCAACGGAGTTCGGACGTGTCCGACTTTAGCGCCCTCGAACGCGACCCGGCCAATCGCTTGCTCGCGCGCGGCCCGCGCTTCCGCATGCCCTCGTGGATGATCCGCGACCAGGCCCTGGCCGCGTCTGGCCTGCTGAATGATAAACGCGGCGGCCCCTCCGTGAACTCCTACCAGCCCGAAGGCATCTGGGCTGAAGCCACGTTCGGAAAGAAAAAATACAACGTGGCCAGCGGCGACGACTTGTACCGCCGCAGCCTCTACACCTACTGGCGTCGGATCATCGGCCCAACGATGTTTTTCGACACCGCCAAGCGCCAAGTCTGCGAAGTGAAACCGCTGCGCACCAACACCCCGATGCACGCGCTCAGCACACTCAACGGCGTGACCTTCGTCGAAGCCGCGCGGGTGCTTGCCGGTTCGTTATTGGAAGAGGAGAAGAGAGAGTTGGAAGCGCGTCAGACCGAACTCGGTCGCCGCGTTCTGGGACGCGCCCCCAGCACCGCCGAACGCGCCATCTGGAAGCAGAGTCTTGAGCGCGCCAGCAAACACTTCCGCGCCCATCCCGACGAAGCCAAAACCTTTCTCGCCCACGGCGACTCCAAACCCCGCGCCGGACTCGACCCGGTCGAGCACGCCGCCTGGGCCGCCCTCTGCCTCAACGTACTCAACCTCGACGAAACGCTGACCAAGGAATAAATGCGTTCAGAAATCCAAGCAACTGGGAACACCGAGGGCGGTTCGAAAACGGCCTTGCACTTCCGACCTGAACACGCGGTCCCGCTCGGACGCAGGGGCATCCAGGTCGGCTGTGTCGGGACCGTTTCACCCCAGGCTCCGTTCGTGCCTCACTCCACCCGGGGCTATTCAGGGTGCCACCGCTACGCGGCTCGTCCTAGATTTCGGAATATGGCATCGTCGGGGAACATGGCATCGTCGGAAAGGGGGGCGAAGAAGCGGCGGCGAAGAAACGAGGTCGTGAACGACTTCTCGTACCTCTCCCAACGGCTGGTCCCAGCCCCAACGGGGCGGATCCCGCTGAGCGGGATAGCCCGCGGGTGGAGCGAGGCACGAGCGCAACCCCGGGATTGTACCCGTCCCAAAAATCGACCGGCCCACCACATTGTGCGGCCCTCAAACTCCTTTCCGGTCGCAACGTTTACAGACTCGTGCGGTCATCCTCATCCACGAACAAGACGACCCGCCGCTAATTTCCCAATCCGATAACCGACCATGTCCTGGACCATCCTCGATCCCGCATCGCCCGACCCCATTCGCGAACATCAACTGCGCATGAACCGCCGTCACTTCTTCGGCCGTTCGGCCATGGGCATCGGTGGCGCGGCGCTGGCGACGATGTTCGGCAAAGAAGGCTTGCTTGCCGCCGCGCCGTCCTCCCCGGCCAAAGCGCAAGCGGGTCCGCAAAACGCACTCGGAATGCCGCACTTCGCCCCGAAGGCCAAGCGGGTGATCTACCTGTTTCAGAACGGCGCGCCGACGCACATCGACATGTTCGACTACAAGCCGAAGTTGCACGGCCTGCACGGCAAGAAACTGCCGGCGGGTTACGCCGAGGGCAAACGCTTCAGCACGATGACCAAGAACGTCGACGACAAGCTGATGCTGCAACCAATCGAACCGTTCAAGCAGCACGGCAAAAGCGGGGCGTGGGTGAGTGCCCTGATGCCGCACACCGCGAAGATCGCCGACGAACTTTGCTTCATTAAAAGCATGCATACCGACGCGGTGAACCACGCGCCGGCGATCGCCTTCCTGCTCAGCGGCGCGCAGATTCCCGGACGCCCGACCCTCGGCGCCTGGCTCAACTACGGACTCGGCTCGCCCGCGTCCGAGCTGCCCGGCTTTGTCGCCATGACCTCGGTCAGCAAAGGCACCAGTTGCGGTCAGATTTTCTACGACTTTTACTGGGGCGCCGGCTTCCTGCCGAGCCGCTTTCAGGGATCGAAATTTCGCGGCAGCCGCGACCCGGTTCTGTATTTGAAAAACCCGGCCGGCATGCCGCCCGAACTGCGCCGCGGCTTGCTCGACGATCTGGCCAAGCTCAATCATTTGAAGTTCGAGGAGGCTGGCGACCCGGAAATCCAAACCCGCATCGCGCAGTACGAGATGGCCTACAAGATGCAGACTTCGGTGCCCGACTTGACCGACTTTTCCGACGAACCCGAGCATGTGCTCGACATGTACGGACCGCAAGTTCGCGAACCCGGCACCTTCGCCTACAACTGCCTGATGGCCCGCCGCCTCGCCGAACGCGGCGTTCCGTTCGTCCAGTGCATGCACGCCGGCTGGGACCAGCACAACAGCATCACCACCGAACTCTACACCCAGTGCAAAGACACCGACCAAGCCAGCGCGGCGCTGGTGATGGATCTAAAAATGCGCGGGCTACTCGATGACACGCTGGTGATTTGGGGCGGCGAGTTTGGCCGGACGCCGTTCATTCAAGGCGACATCAACAACCGTCCCCGCTGGGGCCGCGACCACCATCCCTATGCGTTCACGGTGTGGATGGCCGGCGGCGGCACCAAGCCCGGCATGAGCTACGGCGCGTCCGACGACCTCGGCTTCAACGCGGTCGAAAACAAAGTCCACGTCCACGATTTCCAAGCCACCCTGCTGCACCTGCTCGGCATCAACCACGAAAAACTCACCTACCGTTTCCAAGGCCGCTATTTCCGGCTCACCGATGTGCACGGCCACGTCGTTCGCGATGTGATCGCGTAGGTCTTCGGCGTTAGGCCTGCGGCCTGAAGATTGAAGGTGGAGTAGAAGACGGAGGGTAGCCGCTGGCGCGGCGGGTCTTGGCGCTTGAAGTCCACGAAGAGTGTGGCGGTCGTTCACCATCGTGTGGCGAGACCTTGCCATAGAGTGGCAGACTCATGCCATAGTGTGGCGGGATGTTGCCATAGGTGCGAACTTCCACCTTCCAGAGCCGAAGACTTCCTCCGCCACCTTCCATCTTCCATCTTCAAAGCCGAAGGCTTCCCTACTCCGAACGCGGCTGGCGCATCATCAAATCTTCGACCGCGAGCAGCGGAGATTTGCCGTCGTATAAAATCGCGTAGACTTCTTGGCTGATCGGCGCGGAGATGCCGAGTTCGGCGGCGAGCGGCGCGACCGTTGCGGCGTTCCAATAGCCTTCGGCAACTTGTTCCATGCTGGCGATGATGTCGTCGATTTTTTCGCCGCGGCCGATGCGTTCGCCGACGCCGCGGTTGCGGCTGAGTTGGCTGCCGCAGGTGACGATCAGGTCGCCGAGGCCGCTGAGTCCGGTGAAGGTGTCGCCGCGCGCGCCGAGCGCTTCGCCGATGCGACGCATCTCGGCCAGTCCGCGGGTGATCAGTGCGGCTTTGGCGTTGTCGCCGAACGCGAGTCCGTCGACCACGCCGGCGGCGATGGCGATGACATTTTTCAACACGCCGCCGAGTTCGACGCCGACGACGTCGTCGGAGGTGTAGACGCGGAAGCTGCGGTTGTTGAATAGTTTCTGCCAGACGGCGGCGTCTTCGAGGCTGGCGGCGGCGACGGTGACCGCAGTGGCGGCGCCTTTGGCGACTTCCTCGGCGTGGCTCGGACCGGAGAGTACGGAGGCGGGGCAGCCGAGTTCGGCGGCGGCGACTTCGGTCATGCGCGCGCTGTCGTCGGGGTCGAGTCCTTTGGCCACACTGAGAACGGGAGTGGTCGGCGCGAGCTTGCCGGCGAACTGGCGGCACATATCGCGGAAGTAACGCGAGGGTGCCGCGACCACTGCGAGTTCCGCCTTGGCGGCGGCTTGGTCGGGGTCCGAGGTCCAGTGTAGTTCGGCGGGCAAGTCGATGCCGGGCAGGTACGTGGGATTGGTGTTGGTGTCGGCGATCGCGGCGATGCGTTCGGCGTTGCGGCCCCAGACGGAGACCTGATGGCCGTTGCGGGCGAGCACGGCGGCGAGCGCGCTGCCGTAGCTGCCGCTGCCGAGGACGGTGATATTGCGGGAACATTTCATGCGGTGTCCTTGGCTGTGGAGCTCCGCTTGGAGGAGCCGATTTTGTGTTCGGTGCCGGCGAGGATCCGGCAGATGTTGCCGCGGTGGCGGAACACCACGAGGGCGGCGAGCATGGTGAAGGCGATGGCAAGAATCAGCCCGGCCGAACCCGGATCCGCGCCGGCCGGGTTCGAACGCGGTCGGAACCAAGGCAACCACGCACCCAGTCCGATGGCCAGCGCGGCGCAGATCGACGCCAGCGAGACCATTCGCTTCAAGGCAAGGACCAGCACCCAGACCAGAAAGGCGAGCAAGGCGAGCAGCGGCGCGAGTCCGACCATCATGCCGGCGCCGGTGGCGACGCCTTTGCCGCCGGTGAAGTTCAAAAAGCAACTGAAGCTGTGCCCGAGAATCGCGGCGACGCCGGCGCAGATCTGGGCGACGGAGACGGTCAGGTCCGAGGCGGTGGTCCGTTGCAGAACCCAGCCGATCAGCAGAACCGGCAGCAGGCCTTTGAGAAAATCGAGAGCGAAGGTCAGCAAGCCCCACTCTTTACCTAGAATCCGCAGGACGTTGGTCGCGCCGATGTTGCCGCTGCCGACTTGCTGGATGTCCACGCCCTTGGCACGGGCGATCAAAAAGCCAAAAGGGACGGATCCGACGAGATAGCCGAGCATGACGGCGGTGGCGATAGCGATTGGCATGGGTTTGCAGAACACGGGACGGGTTGGTTCGACAACCAGAATTGCAGGAAATCCAGCGAATTTAGGGCGGAACGTAAGAATCGTCCCGAGCCGCGGCGAAAAACGTGCAAGATTGTTAACAGCAAGAGGATAGAACGGTATGCTTGGTTTAGGTTGAGAACGACCTGCTAGAAAAAAACGAAAGAATCGCCTAAGATCTCCAACAAATCAGGACAAAATACGTTATCTTAGACAGGACCGGCTCGCACCGGCAAACCACCACCAATTATAACCAAAAAGCACCAGACCCTATAACGCAACTCGCTGCCCCTCACGAATTTGACGAAGATTAAACGTTGCATGAAGACCACTTCAGGGTTACACCAAACTTGAGAACAGGAGAAATACAGAACATGAAAAAACTCATCGCCATCGCCGCAGGAATTGGCCTGCTAGGTACCATCGCCTCGGCACAAGTAACGACGCGTAACGCTGCCGGATACGCCAAAGTAACCATCAGCGCCCCCGGACTTGCTCTCTTGTCCACCCCATTCGACCAATTCGACGGGGATCCAGACCACAGCCTAGACGATCTCGTTCCCGGCTTCCCGGCTGGCACGAAAGTGTTCCGCTTTGATTTTGCATCCCAAAACTACCTCGCCAGCAACTTTCAGTCCGCGTTCGGTATCGGCCAATGGGTTCCGGACATTCCGATCAAACGTGGTGAAGCCTTCTTCTTGAGCATCCCCGCTCCTGACGCGTTCAACCCGGCGACCAGCTATGACTGGTATGCTCACGGCCAAGTGCCGGATACCACAACCGCCCCGACCACCGCACTCGCGTTCGGTGCCGATCAAAACAGCATGGTTGGTTTTCCCTATCCGGTCGCCCGTAACATCTTGAACACCAAGATCGGTACCGGTGCCCAAGCTGGCGACAAACTCTACATCTGGGACCAAACGAGTACCGACTCTCCTGTCGGCGGATGGATCGCCTACAACTTCAGTTCCGCCTTCGGCATCACCAACTGGAACGGCAGCGATGGCTCAACCAATCCGACCTTCCAACCCGGAAACGGATTTGTCTTCACCCAACTTGCAACCAACTCCCGCACCGCTTGGACCGAGACCAAAGCCGACTACTACAACTGGCCCTGATTCCCGTTCGGTAGCAAGAAGCCCCGCCACCTCCGAAAGGCAGGTTCGCGGGGTTCCTTTTAACCACTCTTATACAAGCCTGAGCACCCCTACGCTTGGGAAGTTAAAAAATCGCAACCCAATAAGCCGAAATTTTCTGTTGATTTACCCACCAGCACTCACTAGCAAATAGACATGAAGTCCATCGTCACTGCCATCGCCCTACTCTCTCTAGGTTCGTTCACTTTCGCCAACATCCAGGTATTCTGGACCGCCAACGGTGCTATCGTCGATGACGATACCCGAACCGGCAATCCGTTTCCTGATGGATTGCCCGCCGGATCATTGTTCCAGCTAATCTGGTCCCCAGATGCAAATGCCGGTGCACTCGATATCACTAATCCGGCCGCCCCGACCGGCGGCGATGTCGTGCTCGAAACTTATAGTTCCACGGGACCCAGTACTCCGGCCGAAATTTTCGGTGACAAGCCCAACCAAACCACCTTTTACGGCGAAGCCGGTAATCCGGGAGGAGCCCTTCCGAACGAAGGCGAAGGCGGCTTCATTTATACCCGCGTCTTCAATTCCGCCAATCCGACCGTGGGTGACTTCTACGCGCAAACCACCCCGCGTGGCCCAACGGGTGATGCCACACCGCCCGACGGTAGCACGCCTGCTCCGTTCGATGCCGACATTACTCTTGCCGGAGATCCAGAAGTCGACACTGCCGCTGGTACCAACCTGCTGATCGTGGATCGCCCGATCGTCGTTCCCGAACCCGGCACCTTGCTGATGTTCGCACTCGGCAGCCTGCTTCTCATCGGCTTCCGCCGCCGTCGGTAATCCCCTTCCGACCGAATGAAGACCGCGCCTTGTGCGCGGTTTTTTTTTGTCCAAGGAGTCGCCAATCGGCAGTCGGCAGCTTGCGCCTCTCAAGCTACCGCCGTTATAATCGGAAAAGGGCTGAAAAGAAACCGCGCTTGCGACGCGGTTTTTTTTTACTTTGCCAACAAGCTTGGTCAAGGGAGCAGGCACATGATCGGTCCACTGCTACGAATCGTCTTCGCCCTCCTGTCCGCGGGAGGGGCTGGCGCGCTGTTTTACTACACCCAATTCCCCGCCGCCTTTCCCGGCGAGTCGGCCCGGGCGATCAGCGAACACCTTGGCATCAACCCCTTCCATCCGATCCGGCATCCGCTCTGGGGACTCTGCCTGCAAGCCATCACCGAGGGCAACAGCAAGGTCTGGGTACCCGCCAATTTGTTTTCCGCCGCATGCTGTGCCGTGAGTGTGTTCTTCGTGTTCCTGATCACGGCAAATATCCCGCACAACCGCAACACCGAGGAGAACCTCGACATCGAACGCCACCCGAAGTGGCTCGGGCTGTTTTGCGGATTCGCCGCCGCCGGCTTTCTCACCGTCAACCTCAGCTTCTGGTTCAGTGCCACCCGCGCCTATCCGGTCACACTGGGCATCGCCTTGCTCCTGCTGTGTGTCTGGTTGGTGGTGGTCAGTCTGCGCCGGGAAAAAATGTGGCCGCTCTACCTTGCCGCGCCGATCTTCAGCCTGGGCATGATGGAACATGTCACCTTCATTTTCATGCTGCCGTTTTTCGTGCTGGCCTGCATTCAAGCCGTCTACCTGCGCTACGAAAAGTTCCGCATGGGGCCGCTGGTGCTGATCGGCCTGCTCGGACTCACCGGCCTCGCGTTCTCGGTCTTCGCCGGGCAACGCCTGCTCTTCCACCCCTCCGCCGACTGGATGTATGTGACCGATCTACAAGACGCGACCCAGAAGGTTCTGGCAGTGCAATTCAACCGATTGAAGAGTGCCGTGCCGCAAGTGGGCTGGCTCACGCTCGGACTCACCGTGGTGCTTCCCGGCGTGATCGTCCTGTTCCCGAAACGGGTCAGCCAGTTCGGCTTGATCTGGACCTCGATGCTGCTGCATTTCATTTGCAGTATCATCGCCGGACTCATCCTGTGCAACGGCTTCATCTCGTCCTGGAGCATGTTCAGCATCTACCCGCTGTTCATTGCCCCAGCGGTGTTCGTCGCCATCTGGGCCGGCTATCTCGCCGGCTACTGGATTGTTATGGTGCGACGCAAGCGGCGCCTCGCCAGCGGGTTCGAAAAAGGCCTACGCAAGTTCCTCTCCTGGTTGATGGTCCCGGCCTTCGCCGCCGCCATCGCGGCGATCGGTTGGATCAACTATCAACAATACCTCGGGCCACGCTACGCGCTCTACCATGACATCATCCAAGAGCTGGCGGACGATTTCGAACGCCACAAGCTCGTGCTGTCCGGGTCCGGACTGGAGGAGTCCATCCGCCTCGAACTCCACCACCGCGGTAGCCATCCCGTCCTGCTCCGCCCCGGACTCGGCGGCACCGACTCGTACCGACGCTATTTGCAGGATTTGTTCCCCCAGCAACGACTCAAGTCACTCGCGCAAGTGAGCCAAGGCGCCCTGCTTTCCGAATGGTTGCGCACCGAACCCTCCGCCCCCGCGGGATTCGCGGCCTTGCAACACGCCGACCTGCTGCGCAACTCCAACCTCGTCCCGGTACCCGACGGCAGTGTGTTCGTCGGCCAAGCCGAGGCGCCCGCACCCGCGACCCTGTTCGCCGAACAATCCAAACGATGGGCGGAAATCCCGGCGGAAGAACTCCGCGAACGCGCTGAACAAGGCGGCATGCTCGCTCCAACCTTTGGTTGGTACCTGCGCCACTACAGCAAACTGGCAAACAACACCGGCGTGCTGCTGCACGAAGCGGGAGACGAAACCCTGGCGCAAAAGGCCTACCTCGAAGCCTATCGGCTCCATCCGAAAAATATCAGCGCGATGCTCAATCTCGCCAACATGGAAAGCCGCGGCGCGTTGTCCCTAGAGGGGAACGCCAGCACCAACTGGTTGGCCAAAGTTCAAAGCGAGATCGCCGAGCGCGACCGCGAACCAAAAATTTGGGCCCTGAGCTACCACTACGGCTACGTCCACGACCCCGGCTTCTATTTACAACGCGGCATGGCTTGGGCCATGTCCGGAAAACCCCAAGTGGCCGCGCGCGAAATGGAAAAAGCCATCGAGATGGCCCAGGACACACGCGCCATGCGCATGCAACTCGCCGCCACCTACTTCCGCGCCGGCGAATCCCGCGAGTCCAGCGCCACCTACATCCAGTTGCTCCGGGAGAACCCCAAAGACGTACGCGCCATGCTCGGTCTCGCCCGGCTTTCCGCCTTGGAAGGCGATTATGACAAAGCACGCTCTTTGATCTCCCGCCTGCGTAATCTCAATGTCAGCGACCATCAGATCCGCATCGAGGAGGCCGGCATCGAGATCCTGCTCGGCAACGACAAAGAGGCTCTCGACATCTTCAAAGGAATCACCCGCAAGAACCCGAAGAACATGCAGGCCTGGGCCGGCATCGCGATTCTGTCCCGCCAACTCGGCGAAGACGATCAATACCGCCGCGCGATGAGCCGCTTCAACAACAGCAAGCAACTGCCGGTGAACTACCAGAAGCTGCAAGGCTTCCTGCTTGCCTCCGAAGGCAAGTACGACGACGCCCGCATCGTGTTCCGCAAGGTGCTGAATCGTTCGCCGGGCGACGCCAGCGTGCTGGAACAGGTGCTTCGCCTCGACATGCGCGAGGGCCGGCCACGTGACACCACCCGCCCCCGGGTGACCGCCCTGCTCGAGTCCGATCCCGGCAACGCCTACGGCAACTATGTGCTCGGACTGATGCAACACCTCGACGGCCGCCATGCACTCGCAGTGACTGCCTTCAAAACGAGCCTCGAAACCAATCGCTCCCGCGACACCCTCAACGCCCTCGCCTGGTCGCTACACGAGCTGCGCGAGAACGAGAAAGCACAAGCCTTCGCCGAGGAAGCGGTGCGCATGGATCCGAAATACGCCCCCGCCTGGGACACCCTCGGCAATATCTATGCCAAACTCGGCGACAAACCGCGCGGCGCGAAGTGCCTGCAAAAGGCGCTCGAGATCCAGCCGCAAAACCCGTACTTCCTGTTCCACCTTGCCGGCATGTACGAGGAGATGGGCAAAACCGACGAGGCACGCTTGCTGATGAAAACGCTCATGCCCAACCTGGTCCGCCTGCCCTCCTCCATCCACCGCGACGTGTTCGACTTGAAAGAGAAACTAACCGAAGACCCCGAACCCGCTGGAACGCCCGGTGGCTAAGTCGGCATTCCATCTGGTTCACGGTGACGACGATTTTAAAGTGGCGGAATCGGCGCGCGAACTCGTCAACACACTTTGCCCGCCCGAGCAGCAGACCACCGGACTGGTACTCATCGACGGTGCGGTCGACCGGGTCGACGAAATCGAATCCACAACGACCAAGGTGATTCAGGGGCTGTTCACGATCAGCCTGTTCGGCGACCAAACCACTGTTTGGCTGAAAAACGCCTCCTTTCTCAACCCCTACAAAGCGCCCGGCAATACCGCTGGCGCGAAGGATCAAGTCAGCGGCCTGCTCGAAAAGCTGAAAGGCGGTGCGCCCGGCAACCAGTTGGTGATCAGCGCGCCGCGCTTGGACAAGCGTTCGGCGTTCTGGAAATACTTCAATAAGGAATGCGAGGTCGTTCTCCACGAACGCCCGAAACAGGAATACAAAATCGACCAGTCCGCCACGAAGACAGCCGGCGACTGGTTTAAAGAAGCCAAAGTGAAGGCCGCGCCCGATGTGGTAAAACGCTTCATCCAGCGCGCCGGCAACGACAGCCGCCAGATTCGCATGGAGATCGACAAACTCGCCCTGTTTGCCGGCGAGGGCGGCACCGTGACCACCGAGATGATTCAGGATCTGGTGTCGCCAGCCCGCGGCGCGATTCTGTGGGACTTCACCGACGCGTTCGGCAATGCCCAATTGGAACGCGCGGTCAAGCTGTTGCATCAACTGCTCGGCCAACGCGAAAACCCGGTAACCCTGCTGATCCAACTCACCAACCGCGCCCGCGAATTGCTGGTCTACCGCGAATGCATGGACCGCGGCTGGCTCAGTGGCGAGCGCTTCAGCAATACCCCGGAAGCCGAAGCCCTGCTCGGCACCCTGCAACCCGATCCGCGGACGATCCATCCGTTCCGGATCAAGAATCTCGCGGCGCAGGCGAGGAACTACAAAGTGTCTCGCTTGGTTCGCATCCGGGACCTGTTTCTGGACACCCACGAAAAGATGATCTTCGGCAAAATCTCCCATCCGGTTATGCTGGAGATGGCTGTAATCCGCGCGATCGGTTCGGGACGTTCGCGCTAGCTCGCTCAGCTTGCCGGCTCGGGCGCACGGGCCTACTGCGCAAGCCAGGTCCGCCCTGATGAGCAAGCGGAGGGCTCCGAGGGCGGGACGATCAATATGCGTTCCCGCTCCTCTCAGAAAATGGCGACGGGAAATCTTCGGGTTTATGGCTGTATCGATCGGGCGATTTTGACCAATTTGACGGGAAGTTGCGGATGGCGGGTGATGCTCAATTGGATGTCATCGACGCGGCAGTCGCCAATGGAGGTGACCCGGCCCATTGAGGTAAAGTTCAACCACGGTCCTGGCGATTCACCGGAGCGTTGCATGGTTGCTATTTGCCCGATCCCGCCTAGCTCATGTTCATGTCGAAGGTTCGTGCCGGGTTCTGGCTTCTTCTCGTTTGGTGTTGTGTCGGCGCAAGCCCCGCGCAGACGGTGACTCGTGACGAGGCGTATGCGCCGCTTGCCCCGGTGGTTTCCACTGTCGGGGAAAAGACCCCGCAGGCGGCCAAGCCGGAGGGCTTGGACGGCCGGCTCATGGCCGGCTACCAAGGCTGGTTTCGTGCCGAGGGCGACGGGACGGGGCTGCGGTTCCAGCACTACGAGAAGCGCGGCCGCTTCGAACCCGGGCGCTGCACCATCGACCTGTGGCCGGACCTCAGCGAGTTCGAGGACGACGAATTGTTCGAGACCCCGTTCCGTCACAAGGATGGTCGCGTGGCGAAGGTCTTCAGTTCCATTCATCCGAAAACGGTCGACCGCCATTTTCGCTGGATGAAAGACTACGAACTCGACGGGGTTTACGTGCAGCGCTTCGCCACGATCGCGGCGCGCAAGCAACGCAGCTACAACGAACTCAAAGCGGAAAATCAAAAGCTGGTGCTCTGTCGTGACGCGGCGAACCGCCACGGTCGCTGCTACGCGTTGATGTACGATCTTTCCGGGCTGCGCGAACACGAGTTCGAAGAGGTTGCGCGGGATTGGAAGGCGCTGCGAACCGAGATGAAGCTGGGAACGGATCCGAACGACCACGCCTACTTGGAGTTCGACGGGAAACCGCTCGTCGCGATCTGGGGGGTTGGGTTCAATGACAACCGCGGCTACAGTTTGGCCTTCTGCGAAAAGTTGATCCGCCTGCTCAAGGAAAACCCCGAGTGGGGCGGCATGAGCATCATGCTCGGCGTGCCCTACGGCTGGCGCGAACAGGACCGCGATGCGATCAAAGACGCAAGACTGCACGAGGTGCTGGCCTTGGCCGATGTGATCAGTCCCTGGTCTGTCGGGCGCTACCGGCAAGACGAACTCAAGGCCGGGCAGGTGGAGCGGCAACAGTCTGCCGACCGCCGCTGGTGCGAACGCCAAAGAATCCACTATCTGCCCGTGATCTATCCGGGCTTCAGTTGGCACAACATGCAGGGCGACAAACTGGCGGCCATCCCGCGCGAAGGCGGCGCCTTCTATTGGAACCAATTTCTCGCCACCCGCGCCGCCGGCAACCGCTCCGCCTATGTGGCCATGTTCGACGAGATCGACGAGGCTACTGCCATCTTCAAATGCACCAACGATCCGCCAGTCGGGGCGTCGACCTTCCTCACCTACGAGGGGCTCCCGTCCGACCACTACCTCTGGTTGAGTGGACAAGGGCGTCGCTTGCTGCGCGGAGACCTGCCGCGTCGTCGTTAGGAGTTGTAAAGGCGCACCATGAGCACGTTCAAGGCCTTCGCCAAACGAGGCGGGCATGATGGTTTGGTTCGCAATCCACGCTGGACCAAAAACGCGCGCGTACGCCATGAAATCACTTCACGGGTGGAAACGGAGACTGCGGGACGGCAAAATGTAAACCAGTTGCTATCCAAAACGAGTCCACACCCGATTTGTAGATCTACCCGGTAAGAGCCGCTCCGAGTGGCGCACCCGCCGCGGAGCCAATTGCAATCAGAGGAAAGAGCCGTTTGCCGTCGGCATGATTGTAGACGTCGCTGCCGTACGACCAGAACTGCGCGATCATGCTGACGCAAACACCCGATACTTTGCGCGAGGATGTGTCCGACAAAGTATGCTACAAGGGTGGCAAGCCCTCCGGTTAGCAACAACCCGAACGCCGTTTTTAGAGGACCGATACTTGGTGAGAAAGCCGTGAATAAGGCCGATGGCGATGAAGGTCACGCCGGCCA
>Ga0114956_1002061_pt1 | contig 15922 bp, 13 predicted proteins | sample MaitaG_FD_87304 | JGI IMG/M metagenome (GOLD analysis project Ga0114956, IMG submission 87304) | Marine algal microbial communities from Maine, USA - Maine_Asex2 metaG | ecosystem: Host-associated > Algae > Red algae > Unclassified | place: Maine, USA | collected 2015-01-05 | reverse complement strand
AATATTCGTGGGGTCTGCCCGGACTTCCGGTGCAACCCAGAGAGCGACCACCTCGCTGAGGGCCGATGTTGCGCCATTCTAGATTTTCGTAGTAAGTGGGGTCAATTTGTACATCCTGAGCTGTGAGTATTGCAGGTAGAAGGATAAGGGAGGCAAGGATAAATTGCTTCATGAGTTTTACATTGATGAGGATAAAATTAAGAGAGCAGAAAGTACAAAATTGGCTCGGGGAATTGGGGTTTCTGAGGTTTTGTCTTCGGATCTTTTTTTGTCATTTGATGAAAACATGCTTGTTAGAAGAACGGTTGGGGATTTCGGGTTTCGGATTTCGGGGGGCTTGGTCTTTGGGTCTTTTTTTCGTTATGGATGAGGACATATTTGCTAGATGAACGATCTGGGAATTTCGGGTTTCAGATGGGTTTGGTCTTTGGGTCATTTTAGTCTTATTTGAAAACCCATGTGCCAAAATCAAAGAAGAAAAGGTATTCGAAGCCCCCGTCACCGAAATCCGAAGTCCGAAACCCGAAATCAAGAAACCATGTGTCATTTCAAAGAAGAAAAAAGCATTCGAAGATCCCAGTAGCCGAGATCCGAAATCAACCCTTCTTACTATTCTTCTTTTTCGTCACAATAGAACGCACGATGATTGCCAGTAGCTTATCGCCTTCTTTCCAAATTGCATCTACGGAGCCTCTGAACTTCTCGTCCAAGCCGACTGTCAATTCTAACCAAAAGAGCGTTTCGTCAAGTTCTTCTTCAACGATTGTCATTTTGTAGATATAGTCCCGATCTGATTTTCCCCTGCAAGCTGCTCGATAATTTGCCGCAGAAGAGGATGCACTTCGGACAATTTGATTTTTGATGGTTCTGAATCCCGGAGAATTAGGCAAATCTTCTCCAAAGTGAATTACACGAATGGCAAATTGTTTCAACCTATCCTGTAGATCTTTCTTGTTCATTTAGATGATTTTAGTGCTATGAAAATACAGCTTTTTTAAGAATCGTTTTGGTCTTTGGGTCTTTTCCGTGATTGATGAGAAGTTTTTTGCAAGATGAACGGTTGGGATTTCGGGTTTCGGATTTCGGGAGGTTTTGTCTTTGGGTCGTTTTCGTCATATATGAAAACCCTTGTGCCAAAATCAAAGAACAAAAAAGCATTCGAAGTACTCAGTCACCGAAATCCGAAATCCGAAACCCGAAGCTTCTATCTGAAAACCCATGTGCCAAAATCAAGGGACAAAAAAGGAAATCCGAAATCCGAAATGAAGAAGCTTTCCATTTGAAACCCCATGTGTCATTTCAAAGAAGTAAAAGGTATTCGAAGCCCCACGTCACCGAAACCCGAAATCCGAAACCAAGTGCGTTGCTTAAATCAAAAATCAATTAACTTGCCCTCCTATGCAAGACTACATCTCCAAACTACGGCAGAAGATCGGCACCGATAAAATTATCCATCCCGCTGCTCGCATCTTGGTTGAAAACGACAAAGGGGAATTTCTCTTTATTTATCGAGCGGACAATGGAAATCTCGGCTTGCCCTCAGGTGGATTTGAGGAGAATGAAACGATCGAGCAATGTGTGATTCGAGAAACGAGGGAGGAGACGGGCATCGAGGTGCAATCTGTGCAATTAATTGGTATCACGTCGTCACCAGAATCGCAGTCCGTGGTTTATGGAAATGGAGATCAGGTGCAGTATTTTACGATCGAGTTTTACAGCAATGATTGGAGTGGCGAAATTGAAGTAAGCGACCCAACCGAAGTTAAATCGGCCTTTTTTGCGCCGGCTGAACGGCTGCAGGAGCTACCAGAAAATGAACGAGTGATTGTTGAAGTGCTTGATCATTTTCGCAATACTGGAAAAGTAGCACTGAATTAGTGAAAATCATTTATTTCAAGAGTGGCCAAGAACTGCGTGCTTGGTTTGAAAAAAACCATTTGTCCCTACCAGAACTCGCCCTGGGCTATTTTAAAAAGAAAACGGGAAGGCCAACGGTAACATGGTCTGAATCGGTAGACCAGGCGATTTGTTTTGGATGGATCGATGGGATACGCCGACGGGTAGACGACGAGCGATATTGGATCCGATTTACACCTCGAAGGGCCAAGAGTCATTGGAGCCGTGTCAATATTGAAAAGGTAAAACGGCTTACCTCAGAAGGTCTAATGAGCGATGCCGGGATTGCAGCGTATGAACGGATGGACCCAAAAAATGCAGAACTCGCCGCGTATGAAAACGACGGAATACCTGATTTTCATCCCGATTATCTGAAGCAATTTAAATCAAACCGCAAAGCTTGGGCATATTTTGACGCGTCGGCTAAAAGCTACCAAAAGCTTGTCCGTCGGTGGGTGATGTCTGCAATGCAGGAGAAGACTCGTCTGCGTCGATTGAAAATCTTGATCGAATCGAGCGGTCAGGAATTGAAGATACCGAGCCAGCGCAAATGGAAATAAACTCAAGAAAACCATAAAATTGCATCAGAAAAGAACACTACGGTACCCTGATTCGTTAGTAAGAAGATTAACAACTATCCATGAATTCGCAAGTAGCTCGCTTCAACAAGATCACATGGCTCATTGTGGCACTAGCCATATTGCCTTTTTCTGCCTGCAAGAAAGATGATCCGGCAGATCCCGCGACCAATGATTGCCGCCAGGGAGTGTATGACATTGTCAAAGAGTGGTACCTGTGGCAAGACCAATTACCCCAGAATTTCAATCCAGCGGACTACGATACGCCGGCTGATGTCATGGAAGCCCTGCGCTACAAAACCGATGACCGCTGGAGCAGTGTCTCAGATTTGAAGGCCTATCAGCAGTTTTTTGAGCAGGGAAAATTTGTGGGATTGGGTTTTGGACTGCACCGTGATGTCGTTGGTAATATTTGGATCACCTATGCCTATGCAGACTCTCCGGCTGGTCGCGCAGGGGTCAAGCGGGGCTGGCGTGTAAGCAAAATAGGCGGAGTTTCGGTCGCCTCGATTGAAGATGTCAATGGTGCTTTTGGGCCAAACGAAGATGGATATACCTTGGAAATGACATTTCTGAGACAAGATGGGGCGGAAGAAACCCATTCTTTAGTCAAGGAGGAAGTGAATATTAATACGGTCTTGCACCAGGAAGTGATCGAGACTTCCGCTGGAAAAACGGGATATCTGGTGTTTAAAAACTTTATTGAGACAAGCCGGGTAGAGTTGGATCATGCATTTGCTACATTTCAGGCCGAGGGAATAGATGAGCTCATTCTTGATCTGCGATACAATGGGGGAGGACGCGTAGATGTCGCTACGCTCTTAGCCGGATATATCGTTCCGGTTGGCGCCGACAATCAGGTATTGTTAGATTATCTACATAACGAAAATAAGAAATCAGAAAATTCAAGTGTCCTTGTTGAAAAGCAAGGAGGACTGGAATTTAATCGCTTAGTGGTCTTGACTGCGGGTGGCACTGCCTCCGCGAGTGAGTTGATCATTAATGGTATGCGCCCTTATATGGAAGTGACGACCATCGGAAGCGCTACACATGGCAAGCCGGTGGGGTCATATGGCTTTTCTTGCGCAAGTGAATTTGCGGTGAGTCCTATTGCCTTTCGAGTTGCAAATGCAGATGGTGTGACCGATTATTTTGACGGTATAGCTGAGGACTTTGCTAGCAGCGATGATTTGACACATGGTTTTGGTGATCCCAATGAAGCAATGTTGCAGAGTGCCATCGAATTTCTGGAGACCGGGTCAGTGACCACATCACTTGGTCGCGCCGCTGAAGCCTTTGGGCAGGGTGTAACCGAGGTTTTAATACGCAAGGATCTCCCTGAATTAAACTCGTACTAGAGGATCACATTCCGCAATCCAGGACGTTCTACTTGATGCGTGATTGCAGGTGAAATTACTATCTTACCCGAGGAGCCTATCCACTTATTGAGATGATTGATGGACGGCCCCGACACACTGGGAATGGAGGAAGGACTGCCTGCATTTGGGGATCGTTTCTTGTTCAACGTTTATGATGGAGTTGCACCTGAGAAAATTCGTGATCATATTGCTTTGCCTGCTTGGCACGTACCTGTCCATGGCTCAATCGTTGTCGGAGCAGAAAGTTACGCTTGCTTCAGATGAGACTACGCTCCAGCAGTTGATCGCGGAAATCTCACGTTCCAGCAATACATCGATTTACCTTCCATCTGCTCTTGGAGACCTACCAACAGCTGCCATCGATGCAGCAGACTTAAGTCTATCCGATTTGCTCAAGCAAGTGTTGGAACCCCACAGTCTTGGCGCACTTTTTCATCGCAACAGCATGGTTGTGATTGCAGAGGGCACAGATCTTGGGCAGACATTCTCGGCAGATTATTACCAGGCTCTTGAGGAGAGTATCGAGGCAGCACAAGAAGAAAACGTACAGGAAATTGTGGTGGGGAGCATCGACCAACTCACAACGTCAGGTCAGACTCTGCTCAGCGGGCGGGTGACCGATGTTGAATCGGGAGAGGTAGTGATCGGTGCCACGATCATCGTGGAAGAGACCGGCGATGGTACTGCATCTGATGAAAACGGAGACTATACTCTGGGCCTCCGGGCTGGCAGCTATGTACTGGTTGTGCAATACATCGGCTATCAAAACAAAAGAGTGCCCGTCAAAGTGATCAGCTCTGGCACGCTCGATCTAGCTGTAGCGAAATCACAGGTGCTGCTTGATGAGGTGGTGGTGCAGGCGCAGGCCAAAGATGCAAACATAAAGAGCACACAGGTCGGCGTGACCCGGTTGAGCACCAAAGACATCGAAAAGCTACCGAGCTTTCTCGGGGAGGTCGATATCATCAAGGGGCTCTTGTTGCAACCCGGCATTAGTACGATCGGCGAAGGGGCCAGTGGATTTAATGTGCGCGGTGGCAATGTCGATCAAAATCTAATCATGATTGATGAGGGCATTATTTTTAATGCCAGCCATGCCTTGGGTTTTTTCAGTTCCTTTAATTCCGACATCGTTAGCGAAGCAATACTTTATAAGGGCACCATGCCCGCAATTTATGGAGGTCGATTGGCCTCTGCTCTGGATGTAAAGGTGCGCGATGGATCGATGGAACGGTGGCATCTCAAAGGCGGTCTCGGACTGGTGTCGAGCCGATTCAATCTTGATGGACCGATCAAAGAGGGGAAGACTTCGCTGTTACTTTCTGGACGTAGCACGTATTCAAACTGGTTGTTGAAACGAGTGAAGTTGCCATCTGTAAGAAACAGCTCCGCCTATTTTTACGATGTCAATTTTCGACTGTTGCATCGTTTTAATGAAAAAAACAACATCACCATCTCTGCCTACCTGACCGAAGATCAATTTTCATTCAACCAGGATTTTGGTTTTGATTACAACACTGCTATGACTCAGGTGCAGTATCGCAAAGTGCTCGGAGAGCTTACGCTTGCCACCACCAATGTAGTGTGGAGTCGATATCAAAGTCAGCAGGATGATCTGGAAGGCCTTGATGCATCTGCTTACAAGACTGGATTGGAGTATCTAAAATTTAAGCAGAATATTAATTACCTGGGCGATAATTTCCAGATGAATGTGGGAGTCAGTGCGATCAATTATCAGGTTGATGGCAACTCCATTGTTCCGACCCAAGCACTCTCAATTACAACTCCAGAATCATTGCCAAAAGAGCAAGGCATCGAATGGGCAGCCTATGCTGATTTCGATTGGAAAATATCTGCGCGATTTTCGTTGATTGCGGGTTTGCGCTATTCTTTGTTTCAGAATCTGGGCCCATTCGATAGCTACCTGTATGAAGATCCCGAAAATCCAACCGTCGAAGGAATTATCGAGCCAACTACCTTTAGCGATCGAGTTACGGAGTCGTACAGTCATTTTCAACCACGTTTGAGTTTTCGCTACAATGTAAGTGCAAATAGCTCGATAAAGGGAGGTTATGGCCGAACCGCTCAGTATATAAATCAGATTTACAATAGTGAGACCCCGACACCAACGAATTTTTGGAAATTGAGTAATCAATACGTGCGGCCACAATTAGCACATAATTACTCGCTCGGATACTTCCATAATTTTAGCAATAATTTATGGGTTACGTCCATTGAGGGATTTTATCGAGATATCGACGAACTATTTGATTACCGAGGGTTTGCTGACCTTTTGCTGAACGATCATTTAGAGACCGAGCTTTTACGGGGAGTAGGCAGGTCGTATGGAGTAGAGCTCAGCATCAATCGCCAGGTCGGCCATGTGCATGGCTGGCTTAATTACACGTATTCCAGGTCTGAACGTCTCATTGAGGGGATCAATGACGGAGAATGGTATCCATCCAATTTTGACAAACCACATGATCTCAATTTAATTACAAATTTTCAAATCAATAAACGAAACTCCATTTCGTTCAATTTTAGCTTTGGTACTGGAAGGCCAATTACCGTTCCGGTAAGTAGATATCTGGTGCAGGATAGACTGCTGGTATTAAACTATTCAGATCGCAATATTTTCCGGATACCGGATTACCATCGACTTGATGTTTCGTACACGCTCGCTCAGGGTTTTAAGAAAAGCAAGAAATTTAAGACCAGCTGGACGTTTTCGGTTTACAACCTGTATGGTCGACGCAATGCCTATTCGGTATTTGTGCAGCAGCAACCTTCGGGTGCAACTCGCATCAAAAAATTGGCTGTCTTGGGCAGTGCTTTTCCATCACTCACCTTTAATTTCGAATTGCTATGAGAAAAGGATGGAGAGGATTGGGGCTTTTATTAGGCTTGATGGTCTGTGCATCATGCGTAGATGATCTGATTATAGACTTGCCTGAGGCAAATGAGGAACAGCGGGTGATAGAAGGTTTTGTTGAGCGCGACCAAAATAATTATTTGTTTTGGGGAGATGTTTTATTGTCACAGCCAGTAGCGGGGACATTTGAGCAGAAAAGACTAGAGGCCGATATCCGGATTATCTACAATGGCGATCGAGAAATTATTTTACCGCAAAATGAAAAGGTAAAAATACCCGTCGCGGAATTCCACAGCACCTATGGTGGCGATCCCGAGTCAGCAAGATTTCAGTTGGAGACAAGGGTGGGTGCAGATATATACCGATCGAATGAACAGCAGATAGTGTCCGTGCCCAAGCCGGACTCGCTATCTACAGCACTGGAGGTAAGGCCGTTTGTGAATTCGTCCGGAAATATCGTCGACCAAAAATATGTGAAAGTACTTGTTCATACACCCCTGATGAACGAAGCCTCTCAAAAGACCTCGATGAGTTGGCAGATTACGTATGAATATGAGGCCATGGAAGGAGCGAGACCTTCAAATCCGTTTTACGAGCCAAAATTATGCTATGTCAAAGCCAATCCTTTGCGGGGAGCGATCAGTATTGCTGATGCGAATGAGTTTTCTGGATTCGATCGTTTACGTGCATATGAAATAGGAGATCTTGGGCTAGGTCCTGCATTTAGTATAGGTCTTTTTTTTACGGTTGTGCAAAAGTCGATTGGAGAAGAGGCAATAAAATATTGGACTGAGGTAAAAGCCAGCAATGAGCGATCGGGAAATATCTACGATGTTTTTCCCGGACGAATTCGATCTAATATTAGCAATGAGTCCAATCCGGATGAAATTATAAACGGGTATTTTCATGTATCTGAGTCCGACACAATTCGCCATTATGTACGGCCTGGAGTAGTTGATTTTCCGAGACGACCCTGCGCCGATTGGATAGAGCCAGAGATCATTGATCCGGCTAGTCTTGACCCCTGCCTGGATTGTTTAAACATCATTGGATCTTCCGTGATCAGACCAACCTATTGGAAGATATGAACAGAAATATCTTAGTGGGACTATTGCTGATGCTCGGCGTTGCGCTTCATGCTCAAACCAGCATTCATCTCGACAAACCGTACTATCTGGCTGGGGAGCACATCTTCTTTTCGTTTTGCAACTCCGCAATAGAAACCGATAGTGCCATTGCGCGGGTGAGACTTTACGACAATAGCCGAGTGGTGGATACTTACTTTGTTCAGGTATTGGATCATTGTGGAGAAGGGTACCTCAAGCTTCCCTACAGGAGTGAGACCGGAGCCTACAATTTTGAGGTGAGCTTGTTTTGCGGACAGGATTTTGAACCAGCAACATTGGCTCGAGTATCATTGTCAATTTATAACGATGAGGACCGTGCTGTGCTCGCAGATGGTGCAGCACCAATGCCAGCCCCATCTCCCGCCCAGAGCAGCGACAGATTAGTAAGTTTAGAAGCACAACCCATGGCTCCCGTGCCATTAACCCTTGATCTGCCGGATGAGGTAAAAGGTCGCATCGCACGAGTCTCTGTAGCAGTGCGTGATCAACACATCTATGGAAATAAATTAGAGACGGTGCATCGGCATGAGCCTTTGCTACCGCTAGAGGATGCCAAGTGGGGCATCCCTTTTTATGGTCGTCGAATCAATGCAGTAGAATCTCAGATTCGCAATCCACTTCTCTTTGCATTGAATTCGGAAAACTTGGTTTTTGATGCGACTGAAGTCAATCTAAAGAGTAAGGCATTTACCATGTCACTCACGCCCTTTTATGAATCCAAACAGATAAATTTTTTGGATTACCTGGATGATAGCGTAAAGATAGAGCAAATACCACCGCAATCGAGACCTGTTGTCCCTGCGTCGTACGACGTCGATTCATTGCTTATACAGCATCTCGACATTTATCGAGAGGAGAAGACCATCAACCAGGTATTTCAGCAGATCAGCTTGCCGGTTCAGGAAGACTCTACAGACTTAATCACCTTGCCGATGCAGCCGAATTACATCGCAGATGTGCAGGACTTTGCTATTCGGGGCACGACAGTGAGTCTATTCAAAGAGCTGATTACTCCCTTGAAATTTCGATCCATTGGCAAGGACAAGTATCGTGGGCGGATGCTGTACGAGCGCAATAATATTAAGAAGTACTACAGTAGACCACCCCTTTTTGTCGTCAACGGTAGGGCAACGCGCAATGGTCCTGTCATTGCAAAATTTCCCTTGCAGGAGATTGGTTTTTTTCGAATTTACTCGCTCTACGATGATTTGGAGCAGATCTCGCCGATGGCTTTTGGCGGACTCGTCTATGTGGAAATGTTGGACCCAAACTATGAGCTTCAGGATCGGTATGCTCAGCCTACCTTTGCAGTGCAAGGCCTGCAACTCCCTGCGATTTATCCTGTAGCGCCGGTCTTTTCAGAACAATCACCCACGGTCGGCTCGCTTCTCTACTGGGATCCAAATGCGGCAATTGAAGATGGTAAACTGCGCTGTGATTTTAATACCATGGAGACCACTTCAGATTACCTAGTGGAAGTGGTTGTTCACTTAAAAGATAGTGATCAACCTGTGGTGGTTCGTCAACTACTGGAAGTCGGGAAGAATCAAAAATGAGCAGGAGGCGTTTGTTTTATCTCTTCGTAGGTAAATCAGAAAGAACCACATGATAGGCAGTGGTCGTTTTATTTACTGCTAGCGAAAAGGTACTTCTTACATTCCCAATGTTGGAAACGGTGGCCAGCCTTGTTGTGACGTACTGATGATATTGCTCCATATCACGTACGACTACTTTTAGCAAGAAATCTGAATCGCCCGAGACATGATGGCATTCCATCACTTCCTTGTGGGCGGTGATCTGTTTGATGAACGTTTGCAGACCTTTGCGCGAGTGATCAATGATCGAAATATGGACAAATGCATTGAGCGCACGATTCAATAATTCCGGATTGAGTAAGGCCACGTATTTACGAATCAAACCATTTCGCTCGAGCCTTTTGATTCGCTCAAAAGTTGGTGTAGAAGATAGCCCGAGTTGAGCAGCAACCTCCTTGATCGTGACCCTCCCATCTTCCTGCAGAAGGTGAAGGATTTCTAAGTCGGTCTGATCATACTTCGCCATAAGTTAGATAGAATAATTTTCTAAAAATCGTTTCTAAAAGTCTCATAAAAGGTCATAAAGTTACGGATTTTGAAATAGAATAGAAATATTTTCTTTGTTAGTTGATTATGATAGGCTATATGACTAAATTCAAGAAAATTGAAGCACTGTATGTCGAACGATATTTCAAGCGCAAAGGCCCAGACCGAAGCCCTGGCAGATTTTATGCCGATTTCTGGTACCGACTATCTGCAACTTTACGTGGGAAATGCCTGGCAGGCAGCACACTACTACAAGACGGCATTCGGATTTCGTTCACTTGCCTATGCGGGATTAAAAACAGGCCTTACCGATACTGAAAGCTACGTTGTCGAGCAGGATAAAATTCGACTGGTACTGACCTCACCGCTCTATGGCGAAAGCGAAATTGGTAAGCATATCGATGCACATGGCGATGGTATCAAAGTAATTGCTCTTACTGTGGAAGATGCGACCTACTCATACGAGACCGCTATAGAACGCGGCGCCATTTCTCATTTTCCCCCAACGGCGGCAGAAGACAAATCCGGTACAGTCGTGCGGTCTGCAATAAAAACCTATGGCGATACCGTGCATGTTTTTGTGGAGCGCAAGAACTATCGAGGTATATTTCTCCCGGGCTTTGAGGAGTGGAGTACACCCGACTACAATCCCACTGGTGTCGGGCTCAAATACGTCGATCATCTCGTGGGAAATGTCGAACTGGGTGAGATGGATACCTGGGTAAAATTTTACCAGGATGTGATGGGATTCACTCAAATTGTCTCATTTGATGATGAGGATATTTCGACGGAATATACCGCTCTGATGAGTAAAGTGATGAGCAATGGAAACGGGCGGATCAAATTTCCAATTAACGAACCCGCAGCTGGTCGCAAGAAATCACAGATCGAAGAATATTTGCAATTTTATGGAGGACCCGGCGTGCAACATGTTGCCGTAGCCACTGATGATATTATAAAGACTGTGCGCCAATTAAGATCTCGAGGCGTAGAATTCTTACGTGTGCCGGTTACGTACTATGATGCTGTGCAAGCGCGCGTAGGTGAAATTGATGAGGATATTGAGCCCCTGCGGGAATTAGGTATTTTAGTGGATCGTGACGATGAAGGGTATCTTTTGCAGATATTTACCAAACCAGTGCAAGCCCGGCCCACGATGTTTTTTGAAATTATACAACGTAAAGGGGCTACTTCGTTTGGAAAGGGTAATTTTAAAGCACTCTTTGAGGCCATCGAACGTGAGCAAGATTTACGCGGTACACTTTAGTTGTCATGCCAATTTATCACACACTAGGAAGCATTCCGCCAAAGCGGCATACCCAATTTCGCAAGGATGATGGCGGCCTGTACCATGAGCAGCTTTTCGGTACCATCGGCTTTGAAGGAATGTCTTCTCTGCTGTATCATGTGCATCCACCTACTCAAGTCGCGGCTGTGGGGGAGCCCCTTGACGTGCAGCCGATTGTGGCCGTTGAGAAAAACATTCACTCTCGAAAATTAATTGGATTTGACATTGCTCCGCGTGAGGACTTTTTAGAATCAAGAGAGGCTCTATTGGTCAATAGTGACGTGCACATTGGTGTTGCAGCCCCGCAGGGATCCATGCAAGAATATTTTTACAAAAATGCCGATGCCGATGAAATGCTCTTTATTCATGTCGGGTCTGGCACACTAAAGACACTATTCGGTGAGATTGATTTTAAGGAAGGAGATTATATCATTATTCCTCGAGGGGTGATTTATCAAATTGAATTCAATGGCAAGGAAAACCGAATCTTCTACGCCGAATCTTTTCATCCGATCTATACTCCCAAACGCTATCGCAATTGGTTTGGCCAATTATCCGAACATGCACCTTTTTGTGAGCGAGATTATTTATTGCCGAAAAATCTGCAGACGCATGATGAACAAGGCGAGTTTATGCTGAAAATCAAGAAGCAAGGCATGTTGCATAGTCTTATTTATGCGAGCCATCCTTTTGATGTGGTCGGTTGGGATGGGTACAACTATCCGTATGGCTTTTCGATTCATAATTTCGAGCCAATCACCGGACGGGTACATCAACCGCCACCCGTGCACCAGACTTTTGAGACTTCGGCTTTTGTGATTTGCTCATTTTGTCCGCGCTTGTATGACTACCATCCGCAGTCTATTCCCGCTCCGTATAATCATTCCAATATTGATTCGGATGAGGTGCTTTATTATGTTGATGGCGATTTTATGAGCCGCACGAATATCGATCGAGGTCATATTTCATTGCATCCCGGCGGCATTCCTCATGGGCCACATCCTGGTACTTATGAGGAAAGCATTGGTAAAACCAAAACCGAAGAGCTGGCCGTAATGATTGATACCTTTCGACCTTTGCAAGTAACCGAAAATGCGCTGCGAATAGATGATGGTAGCTATTATAAATCTTGGATTAAATAGGAGGCCTTGATTAAGATACCTGCCGATTCTGATTTTTCAATTCATAATATTCCCTTTGGTATATTTTCGACTGCAAATACCTCCCCTCGTGTCGGCGTTGCCATTGGAGATTTTATCATTGACCTCGAGCGACTGGCCTCATTTGATGCATTCGGATTTGACACAGAGGTCTTTTCAAAAAACACATTAAATCAATTTATTGGTCTGGGTAAGGCAATTACCAGAAAGGTGCGTACGGATATCCAGGGATGGCTAAGAGACGAGCACTCTGTCTTAGGCAGTTCACCAGATCTTTTTATTGCGCAGCAAGACGCTACCATGCACCTCCCGCTGCAGATCGGAGATTATACCGATTTCTACTCCAGTCTTGACCATGCCACGAATGTGGGAAAAATGTTTCGTGATCCCGAAAATGCCTTGCTGCCGAATTGGAAGCACATGCCGGTGGCCTATCATGGCAGGGCATCCTCTATTGTTGTGAGTGGTACGGACATACATCGACCAAAGGGACAGGTGATGAAAAAAGGGCGAGGCACGCCCCAAGTACAACCTAGCGAAAGACTGGATTTTGAATTGGAAATGGCCTGCGTTATTGGAAAGGAGAATAGACTCGGTCACTCGATTTCTACTGCTCATGCGCAGGATTATATTTTCGGTATGGTCCTATTTAATGATTGGTCGGCACGTGATATTCAGAAGTGGGAATATGTGCCACTGGGTCCTTTTTTAGGTAAAAATTTCGCTTCGTCAATTTCTCCGTGGGTAGTCACCATCGAAGCCTTGGATGCCTTTCGAGTTAAGGGCTATGACCAGAATCCTCCGGTGCAAGAATATTTGAAATTTGAGGGTAGTCACTACTATGACATAAATTTGGAGGTGAGCCTTGCTCCGGAAAATTGCAGACCCACTACGGTAGTGCGAAGTAATTTTCGACATATGTATTGGAACATGCTGCAGCAGATTGCGCACCATACGGTAAGCGGTTGTAATTTAAAGGTTGGCGATTTGCTTGCATCGGGCACAATTTCAGGTCCCGATCAGGAATCGTTTGGCTCAATGTTGGAATTGTCCTGGGGAGGTACTCGATCTCTCATCTTGCAGGAGGGAGGCGAGCGCACCTTTATTGAAGATTACGATACGGTTGCAATGCACGGATATGGAGAGCAAGATGGCAAGCGGGTAGGATTTGGCCAAGTCACAACTAAAATTCTACCTGTACTATGATCTTTGACCCAACAACTCTTTCTGCACAGCAGCTCTACCATTATTTAAGCAGCAGTGTGGCACCCCGCCCAATCTGTCTGGCGAGTACCATAGATACACAGGGCAGGGTAAATTTAAGCCCGTTTAGTTTTTTCAATGTGTTTAGCTCCAACCCTCCGATCATGATTTTTTCGCCGGTACGAAGAGGGCGCGACAATACGATAAAGCACACGCTGGAAAACATTGGGGAAATACGCGAGGTGGTGATTAATTTGGTCAACTATGATATGGTGGAGCAGATGTCGCTGAGCAGTGCAGAGTTTTCGAAAGACACCAACGAATTTATCAAGTCCGGATTTACTGAACGGGAAAGTGAACGCGTGCAACCACCTCGGGTAGCGGAAGCTCCAGTGGCGTTTGAATGCTCAGTGGATCAAGTCATTTCCCTGGGAGATGAAGGGGGAGCGGGAAACCTGATCCTGGCGAAGGTTGTCATGATTCACATTCAAGACCATCTACTTGATCCGGAGCAAAGACTCGACAGCAGTGGCCTTGATCTGGTGGCTCGGATGGGAGGAAATTGGTATTGCAGAGCGAAAGGTGAAGCGCTTTTTGAGGTGGCGAAACCAAATACCACGGTGGGTATCGGTGTAGATGCATTGCCGGAGAGTGTACGCAATAGCAGGATTCTTACCGGAAATGACCTGGGGAAATTGGGCGGAATTTCGCAATTGCCAGAGGCTGCTGATTTTAAAAATATCTCAGGAAGTACGCAGGTAATGCATATTCAAAAGACGCATGCGCGTGATTCGGAAGCGTATGATGAGGCAATGCACTTTTTGGCGCGGGAGTGGCTGCTGCAGGGCAAGACGAAAGAAGCGCTGGCGCTGGTATTGCTCTAGGATGAAGAGATAAAGAGAGGAAATGGGAGAGATCGCAGCTATTTGGTAAAGTCCAATTTGCGCTTAGGCATTTCCAAAATACTTTGGTAGTGCCTCGGTGATGAAGTATTTCCATCCTCCGCGGCAAGTTTCAGGAGTATATTCGACAATGTCATCGGGAAAATCTTACCATTTTTTTATCTCGTCGATGTCTGTAATGGCTTTCCAAACGGCACTTGGGCTCTGAGGAAAATGTTGTTCTACAACGATCGAACTGTCGCTGGCTTTCATTCCTTTCATGCAGTTTAAAATAGAATAAGTTTAGAATGAAAGCATGAGTACTATTCGTACCTTTTAGTCTCATTAATGCGCTTTACTCAGATATACATGAGGATTGAAAGTCTTCTCTTGATCGCATGCTGCCTGATACTGGGAGGTTGCAACAATGCACTTCCATCTGATGTCGAGGTAGTATATCACGAGCTTCCGGAAAAAGTAGATTTCAACTTTCATATTCAACCATTGCTATCCGATCGATGCTACACTTGCCACGGGCCCGACGAAGCAACGCGTGAAGCGGATCTAAGACTTGATCTCGAGTCAGAAGCCTTTGCAAAGCTCAAAGAATCTGGCGGCTATGCTTTTGTAGGTGGCAATCCGGGAGCGAGTGTGGCATGGCAACGCATTATTTCAGATGATGTGAAAGAGCAGATGCCTCCACCTGAATCCCATCTTCATTTAACTGCACAGGAAAAAGCACTCATCCATAAGTGGATCGACCAAGGTGCTGAGTGGAAAAATCATTGGGCTTTTACTCCACCTGTCCTTCCGGCAGTGCCCTCCATTGACTCGGGAAGGGTATACAGTGAGATTGATCAATTTATCCTTGATCGAGTAGGGGAGGTCGGTATGAATCAATCTCCTGAGGCAGCTCCCGCACGACTGATCAGGCGGGTGAGTTTTGACTTGACCGGCTTGCCACCGTCGCCTGAAGAAGTTGATGCATTTATGAGTGACCACTCAGCCGAAGCGTATGATCATCTAGTTGACAAGCTGCTCGCAACGGATGCATATGCAGAACGAATGGCAATGGAGTGGCTGGACGTAGCCCGCTTCGGAGATACACAGGGCCTCCACTGGGATTCCGAACGATTTAACTGGCCATGGCGCGATTGGGTAATCAATGCGTTTAAGAAGAACATGCCGTATGATGAATTTATTCTGGAGCAAATGGCCGGAGATTTATTACCCAATGCAACTCGTGATCATAAACTCGCCACCGCTTTTCACCGCAACAATCCCACCACTTCAGAAGGAGGAGTGGCCGGTGAAGAATATCGCCAAAAGTATGTACAAGATCGCATCAACACGACAGCGACTGCTTTCTTGGGCCTGACCCTGGAATGTGCAACTTGCCACGATCACAAATTTGATCCCATTTCTCAAAAGGAATATTTCCAGATGGCAGCCTTCTT
>Ga0114956_1002058_pt1 | contig 15935 bp, 1 predicted proteins | sample MaitaG_FD_87304 | JGI IMG/M metagenome (GOLD analysis project Ga0114956, IMG submission 87304) | Marine algal microbial communities from Maine, USA - Maine_Asex2 metaG | ecosystem: Host-associated > Algae > Red algae > Unclassified | place: Maine, USA | collected 2015-01-05 | reverse complement strand
TTGCTGGACCACCTGTGTAAATTAGACAGTGATCATCAGGAGCTGGTGCTTGAACTACTGAACCATTTAGTGGTGAACCACTACATGAACCAAATGTAATTGAAGCAATATTTCCTAAGTCATCTCCAGTAGCACATATCAACGTAGTATCGCCAGTCGGAACTGTTACGTACATAGTATCTGGTGTTGGTGGAGTTTCTATAATCCAAACTGTTGTATCAGGGTTACCTAATGAGTCATAAGCGATTATACAAATTGTATCATCATCACCATTAGTTGCTGGACCACCTGTGTAAATTAGACAGTGATCATCAGGAGCTGGTGCTTGAACTACTGAACCATTTAGTGGTGAACCACTACATGAACCAAATGTAATTGAAGTAATATTTCCAATGTCATCTCCTGTAGCACATATCAACGTAGTATCACCTGTTGGTACAGTTGCATACATTGTATCTGGTGTAGCACAATTTAATTCTTCATCAACATCAACAGCGAACATTCTAGTACAACCGTTGGCATCTACTACAGTAACATTTACTGTACTTGCAGCTAAACCTGTTATACAAACTCTTGTATTTTCTAATACTGGATTAGAGAATCCTAAAGTTCCTGCATCAGCAGTAATTGTATAAGGAGCAGTACCACCTGTTGTTGTCATACATATTGAACCATCTAAACCAGGAATACAACTGTCATCAGTTACATCAACTGGAATAACCAATAATGCTGGCTCACCTATAGTTACTGGTACAATTGTAGAACAACCATCAGCATCCAATACCGTGAAGCTATACATACCTGCAGCTAAGCCGTTGATTGGGTAAGATCCTAATCCTACTCCTACATGGTAACCAACTATTGTAAATGGTGCTGTACCTGCTGTAATATCTAGAGTAGCTGTTCCATCACTTGCTCCAGGACAATTAACATCAGTTTGAGCTGATACTACTACTGTCGTTGAAGGACCGTCATTAATTACAACTGATATTGGAGCTGCTACACAACCTGATGCATCAGTAACTGTTACTGTATACATACCTGCTGAAGCACCCATTACTGTATATGGTGAAGCAACTGCTGCTGCCATACCACTTACTGGACCTGTCCAAGTAATATTATAAGGTGCTGTTCCATTTGCTGTAACTTCAAACTCTCCATCTGAACCGCCACAAGCACTTGCATCAGTCATAGAAGTTATTGAAGCAACTAAGCTGCCAGGACCTGCTAACAAATTATGTACATATGAAGCTCTACAACCATCAGCATCAATTACTACTACAGTATACATACCAGCAGATAAACCTGTAATTGTGTGAGGTGTTGTAGCACCTGTCATCATACCTGTTACTGGACCTGTCCATGAAACATCATAAGGAGCAGTTCCGCTAGTCCATGATACTGTGATTTCTCCATCAGCAGCCAAACATGTTGGCAACACTTCTGAATCAAACATTACATCTGGACCTTGATTTGTATTTATAATAACAGTAGCTGTATCTGAACAACCTGCATCATCAGTTACGATTAACTCATATGTTCCAGCATCTAAACCTGTAATTGTTGTAGGGTTACCTGTTGCAACTCCTGCGCCACCTGCTGGTGTTAACGTCCAATTAATTGGAGCTAAACCACCTGATGTTTCAAATGAAGCTGAACCATTTGGTAAACCACAATCTGCTGCTATTGATACCACATTGTCGATACTAAAGTCACAGATAATTGAGATTATCCATACTGTAGTATCAGGTGTACCATCAGGACCAATTGCAATTACACAAATTGAATCACCAAAGTCAATTGGAGTGTTACCCGCTGTATAAACTAAGCAACCTGTGATAGGATCAGTTATAAACGTTCCGTCATCTACTGTATTACCACAATTTGTTACAACAATAGTAGTAGTGCTATCTAAGTCATCTCCGGTAGGACATAACAATACTGTTGTATCTCCTACTGGTATAGATACATACATTGTATCTGGGTTTGGAGGAGTTTGAATTATCCAAACTGTTGTATCAGGTGTACCACCTGACCATGCAACCTCACAAATAGTATCAGTGTTACCCAATGTTGATGGACCACCAATATAAATTACGCATGAATCGGCTGGAGGTGCAGCATTACCTGTTATCATTCCATTTAATGGTAAGCCATTACATGACTCCCAAGTAACTGAATCAATATTTCCAATATCATCACCAGTAGCACATAGCAACATAGTATCGCCTGTTGGCACTGTTGCATACATTGTATCTGGAGGATAATTTGGAATAGTTATAATATGAACTGTAGTATCTGGAGTTCCATTGCTATCGTAAGCAATTACACATAATGAATCTACAAAATTACCACTCATGTAACCTGCTGTGTAAACCACACAACTTGTTCCAGGAATAGGCTGAATTGATGCTCCATTAGTTAACATATTTCCACATAATGAGTAAACTATAGAATCTACACCTGCTAAATCATCAGCTGTAGGACACAATGTATCCATTCCACCAGGTGGAATTGTATGGTACATAGTATCAGGAGTAGCCGGTATACTAATTATCCAAACTGTTGTATCAGCATTTCCATTTGAATCAATTGCTATTACACAAATTGAATCAACGAAATCGCCAGCAGTTGAATCTGCAGTATAAACAATACATTCTACACCACCAACTACAACTGTAGTAGTAACAGAACCAAAATCAATTGGATCGCCAGTACAGTTTGACCAAATCATTGTATCAATGTTTGATAAGTTATCACCTGTAGGACATAATGTATCACTCTCTCCTTGTGGGATAACAGTGTACAATGTATCAGGTATGTAACAAATAGTATCTGGAGTGATGAAACTCATCACATCAACAACACAACCGTTAGCATCAGTAATAGTAACTGAAACATTACCTAAAGCTAAATCAGTAATACAAACTTCAGTGTTTGCTGGAACTGGTTGAGCAAAAGCTAGTGTGCCTGTTGTAGCTGTTATTATGTAAGGTGCTGTTCCTTCATCTATTGATAAACAGAACTGACCGTCATTTGAGGTACAGTTTGTTGCTGGTAAAGTTTCAGCCAATACTTCAATATCCATAGGCTCATCAACTGTAACAGTTGCATTGGCCTCACAACCTAAAGCATCAATAACAGTAATCATATAAGTACCTGCAGTTGCACCAGTGATAGTTAATGTTGTATCACCGTTTAAAGTACCTGAACCAATGTTTGGTATAATATATCCGATAATTGCATTAGAACCTGCAGTAGCCGTGAAGCTAAATGATCCATCATCTGAACCAGGACAAGCAGTAGCCAAAATTGGCATAGCTGTTAAATCAGGTCCATCAGAAGGTTGCAATTCAATTGTAATAGTTGTATCACAACCTAGAACATCAATAGATACTGTATATATATCAGCTACTAAACCACTTTCCGTATTATCTAAGTTACCAAATGCCGTGCCTGTACCATCCATGAAAGTGAATGATGCACCACCTGGGCTTGTAAATGTTATAGAACCTAGAACCGAATTATCACAATTTGGTTCAGTTACTGTATATGCAATTGGGAAACTGAAAGGATCTTCTCCAATACATGATTCAATAAAGTCTTGACAACCATTTGAATCTGTAACAGCTAATACGTAACAACCAGCAGCTAATCCGTTTACAGTTAAGTTACCTGTGCTAGGAACAACTGATGTTGGTGATATTACGTTACCCGCAGTATCCCATACTTGATATGTCATATCAAATGTTGCTAAACCATTACCCGTTACTGTAAAGCCTAATTGGCCAGTTGCAGAACCACCGCAATCATCATTCATTGTAGAAGATGTAACAATTACAATAGGCTCATCATTGTTTCCTAATTCAATATTGTCAGTTAAAGAACACAATCCAGTTGAATCGGTAATTGTTATCGTAAAGTAACCTGGTAACAAGTTAGACAATACGTCTGTAGTTGATGAACTAACATTTGTAACTGGAGCATTGTTTCCTGATATATCAGAATAACTGTACGTATAAGGAGCAGTACCACCAGAAATATTAATAGTGATTTCACCATCATTTACACCGCAATCAGCATCAACCTCTACAATAGAAGCAATATCAAAATCATCACAGTTAACACAAGGTTGTGGTTCTTCTATATCTACTGTATAAGAAACAACACAACTATTTGCATCAGTAATAGTGAAAGTATAAGTATCAGCAATTAAACCTGTCATACAAGTTTCAGTACTTTCCATAAATACAGATGGTACAATACCTGAAGGCATTAACGCTAATGTATAAGGAGCAGTACCACCAGTGATAGTTAAACAAATTGAACCATCAGCTGAATTACATGCAGTAAGATCGTTTGGATCAATTAGTACATCTAATTCTTCAGGATCTGTTATTGTGAAAGTTGTATATGATCTACAACCATTGTCGTCAATCAACTCAACTACATATGTACCTGCTTCAACAGGGCCAAATGTTGTATTATCAACAACTATTACTGAATCACCAGTTAATGTACCACTACCTAAACCAGGTATAACATAACCGATTAATACAGCTGAACCTTGCGTTGCTGTAATAGTAACTTGACCGTCACCACCACCTGGACATGTTGGTTCTGCATCAACAACTACCATTGCTGTAGGACCGTCTGACGGTGATAAAGGAATAACTAATGTTGAATCACAACCATTGATGTTTACCGTAACTGTATATACACCTGCAGTTAAACCTGAAGCCATATTTGTAGCAGTAAATGCACCAGCTGGTCCTGACCAATCATATGTTGTTGTAATAGGATTAGGTACTAAGGTTAATACTATTTCACCAAATGTACCATCACATAACGGATCAGTTGTTGAAATTGTAATGCCTGCAGGGAAAGGATCATTGATGATACAAGTTTGTTCGGTTGTTAAACAACCGTTATCATCTGTAACTTCTAGTATATAACAACCAGCTGCCAATGAGCCAATTGATAAATTATTTGTACCTGGAACTGGTGTAGTTGGTACAATTACATTGCCCGCTATATCATATAAAGTATATGTGAATGGAGCATCACCTGAAACCGTAAATCCAAGTTGACCAGTAGGTATACCACTGCAATCATCATTAGAACCTGAACCATTATCTAACAACGTAGGTCCAGCACTAGTATTAAGAGCAATAATACCATCCACTACACAAGCGGTAGTTGAATCGATAATTTGAACTTGGTATACACCTCCAGATAAATTAACTAAACTATCTATTGTTGAAGAACTAACGTTAGAAGCCACCAACATCAATGTTGACATATCTAGGTAGTTATAAGTATAAGGAGGAATACCACCAGTAACTTCAGTTCTGATAATACCATTTCCTTGACCACACTCCTCTTCTACTGTAACCAAGTTTTCAATTGCGAAATCTTCACACTGAATACATGGGTCAGGATTTTCAATAGAGATACTGAATGTAACTGGACAACCAGCTGCATCCACTATAGTGATAACATACACCCCTGAATCTAAACCTGAAATACAAGCTTCCACATCTTCTTGCCACATTGAAGGAGTAATTCCCGCTGGAGTAGAAGATACTGTGTAAGGTGGAACACCTCCAGTAATTTCTATACAAATTTCACCATCAGATGAATTACATTCAGTAAGATCGTAATGATCAACATTGTATTCCATTTCTTCATTCTCAGTAATCGTAAATACAAATGATTTAACACAAAGATTGATATCCGTAAGTGTAATCGAATACGTTCCAGCAGGCAAGCCTGTAACTGTTACAGTATCACTAATTGCAATTGTACCTGTTCCATTACCCGCAGAAACCATGTAGGTTAAAGGACCATTACCTGCTAAAGCAGTAAATGTGGCAGTACCGTCTGCACCAGCAGCGCAATTAATATTTGTTGTATTCAATAAAGCAACGTTAGGACCGCCTATGTCGTTTATTGGAATAGTTAAAGTAGTATCACAACCATTCATATCTGTTACAACAACAGTATAAATACCTGATTGCAAATTAGTAATAGTATTTGCGTTAGGGAATGGTGCATTTGGACCATTCCAAGCATATGTTGAACCTGCAGGAGCTCCTGCTAAGCTAATTGAACCATCTAACAATAAACAGTTAGCATCTACTATTGTAGGAGTAACTACAAATGGAGCTGGACCTGCTTGATCTAAATCAACTACTGTTGACCCAATACAACCATTTGCATCTTTAATTATGATGTCATATTCACCAGCAGCAAGATTACATATATTCTCCATATTGGTTCCTGGCACAGCATTTCCAGCTGATAACAAAGTACCATTTAAGTATAAGTCATACGTGTAAGGAGCCGTTCCTAGTGTAACTGTAAAGTCGATACAACCATCAGCAATACCGCAAGTAGCAGGAGTTGTTGAAGTAGCTTCAGCCAATGGACCGTCAATACTTGGAAGATCTAATGGTTCTGTTATAGTACAGCCATTGTCATCCATTACTGTAATAGTGTAAAGGTCATTGATATATCCCGTTGAAATATCGAAAGTATCTAAACTCGTATTGGTATAAACCATTGTACCCGCTGAGTTAGTTATTTCATATGTATATGGATCGTCACCACCAGAAACAAAGATGTGAATTTCACCATCAGCTCTACCACATGTTGGATTAACACCTAATATTGCTCTATATTCAAAATCTGCAGGAGGTTTAACCTCATACATGTAATTAGATATACAACTATTTGCATCAAATACTTGAACGTTATACGTTCCCGGCACTAAACTGTCAATATTTTGATCGGTAGAACTAAAGCCACCTGGACCAGTCCATTGGAAGAAATAAGGAGGAACACCACCAGCTAAGAACAAGTCAATTGCACCATTGTCTAAAGTTTCGCATGCAGTTACGTCTGTAATAACCTCATTAACAGTTGGACCGCCAATTGAGATGAAAATTTGTTCCAAATCCATATCGGTACATCCGCCATCATTAACAACAACAGAAACTGTTTTGGTTCCTACTGTAGGCCAATCAACCACTAACAATGAGTTGTCTCCTGACGCGAACGTAATATTAGCAGCAGGAACAAATGACCAAGTAAAAGTAGCCGCATTTGAATATTGACTTAAGATAGTATCTATTTGAACAATAATATCTCCACCAACACAAGCTACCGTAGGTATTGTCATTTCAACAACTGGGTTGTTAACTAAGAAGAAGTCAAATGAATCAGTTGCACAACAACCGTTGGCATCACATAATTCAACTATATAATTAGTAACCGCACCACTTGGTGTTGCACTAAAATCGAAACTGCCACCGGCAACTACAACACTTAAAGGATCATAACTACCTGATATACTCCAAGTAACAATATTAGTATTTAAAGTATAATCAATTGGAACTACCGGATTGGTAGAATTACAAATTGATGTATCAGCCTGATACGTAATAACTGGATTAGGATTTACTACTACTGGTATATCTACTGAATCTACACAGCCGAATGGGCTAGTAACAATTGCTCTATAAGTTGTAGAAGCAGTTGGAGTAAACATACAAGAGTTTGCAGTACAAACACTTGAACCAGTTGTTAAATCAATTAAATCATAAGTTCCACCACCAGTTAAGTTGATAGTTAAAGTTTCACCATCACATATAGTATCGTTTGGTGCTATTGTTACGTTGATTGAAGGTAGTGGTTCAACGTTGATTACAACGTTTACTACATCAATACAACCTGCTATTGTACTATCTACTACCGTTACATCAAATGAGTAAACACCAACATTTGTTGCTGTAAATGTAACATTGGCTGTGTTTGTGTTACTTAACACATTCGCATCAGTATCAGGATTTCCGCCTGCACCTACCCATGTATACATATTACCACCTGAAGCTACCATAGCTTGAGTTTGACCTTGACACATATTTGTAATGTCAGGCACAACCATACCAATTAATGAAGAATCAACTACAACAGTTGCAGTATCAACATTACTTGAACATCCGTTAGCATCTGTTACTACAACAGTATAAACCGTTGTTGCACCAGGTGTAGATATTGGATTGGCAATTGTTGCACTGCTTAATCCAATATTTGGAGACCATTGATATGAATAAGGAGCTAAACCACCAACAGCTGAACTTGTCAACTGAGCAGAACCACCTGGACAAATCGTATCGCCAGTAGATGAAGTAACCACAGGGCTAATAAATACACCTACATTAATATAACCAGTATCTATACATCCGAAAGCACTTGTAACAACAACACCATAGGTGGTTGCAACGGTTGGACTAACTGCAACTGAAGAACCAGTTCCAATATTCGTCCATGCTGGAGTTTCATAAAAATTAATAGTTGGACCACCTGACCCAAATAATGTAATGGTTTCACCAGTACAAATTGAAGTATCGCCAGATGTTACTACCGGAGGTAAGTCTCTAACATTTAAAGTAAAGTTGATACTATCTGCACAACCTGCCAATGCAGGGTCAGTTACCACTACAAGGTAATTGTAAAGCCCAGCAACTGTGCCTAAGAAAGTAGGTGTTGCTGTATTACCACCAGAAATAATTGTTCCTGTAGCAGGGTTACCTGCTACTTCAGTCCAAACATAAGCCGCACCGCCAGAAGCAGTTGCGCCATTGTATGGTTCATTTATACAAGTTTCACCAGAAGTTGGCAGTACACTTGCCGTTATAGGATTTTGAACTACAACTTGAGCAAAGCCTGTAGCATCACAACCGTTTGCATCAGTAACAACTACGGTGTAAATAGTAGTAGCCGTAGCAGTAACCATTGGATTAGCAATTGTAGTGCTACTCAAGCCAATTGTTGGAGTCCAAGCATAAGTATATGGAGGAACACCACCTGCAGCTGTAACACTCATTTGACCGGTTGCACCAGGACAAATAGTATCATTAACAGTAGATAATGTTGGAGGCATACCTACAACTATTGTTATTTCAGCTGAATCAGGACAACCATTGATGTCGTTACCAACAAAGTAATAATCAGTTGTTGTTGCTGGCATTACGTTTGCAATTATACCAGTTCCTACTACAGTATCAGCAGGAGAAACATACCATGAACCTGTAACACCTCCTAATGCTTGTAAGGTAACAGTTGTGTTACTACAAATAGTATCATTTGGTGAAGCAGTAGCTCCGATATCTATAGAATTAATCGCCTCAATTGTAATGGTATCAAAACCTTCACAACCAGGAACTGAAGTATCAACGCCACGAACGTAGAATGTAAATGTACCAGCTACTGTTGGCTTAAATGCCGGACCAGGAACCATATTGTTAGGTAATAAAATACCAGCATCTGGCTCTGGGTTGCCAGGATCACCTGTCCAAGTATACATTACAGCACCAGTAACATTTAAGAAACCTCCTGAATTTGTACATACTACAGAATCAGAAGCCGTTGCCTCTACCGTTAATTGTGGTACAACATTTACTGTCATGCTATCCATAATTGAACAACCTGAAGAATCTGTAACAGTTAAGTAATAAGTAGTAGTGCTATCAGGAGAAGCAGTTGGATTTGCCAAAGTAGGATTATCCAATGTAGCTAATGGACTCCATAAATAAGTAAAATCAGGAGAACCACCAGTTATGGTAGAACCCAATAGAACCGAACCAGTAGGACAAATAGTAGGATTATCATCCATGGTGATTTGTAAACGTGGCCAAACAATCACAACAGCAGAATCAAAACCATCACAACCACCTCTAAATGTGTACAACACATACAATAGTGTGTCAGGAGTTAATGAAGTATTGTTAACTGATAGTGTAGGGTTAGCTTCACTAGGTCCGTTTTGGAAATCAATAAAGTTGAACACTGAAGCTGGAGCTATTGGTGTCCAGTCATATATATAACCGGCAGCCAATCTTGGATTACCTATCATAAAGGTATCACCTGAACAGTAGTATAAAGTATCTGCTCCACTAGTTGCATTTTGATGACAGTTAGCAGATATATTTGCTACAGCTGTATCACAAGCACATGTATTACCTATTAATTCTAATAATATAGGACATGCTTGGAAAGTATCAACTGTAAACGTTTCGTTAACACAAATTGTGTCTCCCGGCATAATAGTATCTGTGATACTTGCGGTATGCAACAATGGATCACCTGCATCAATCATACCATCATTATTTGCATCATAATAATAGTTTAAAGTTGAACTTGGTGGAACTGAAAGTGAAGGGTCTGTATTGGTAAAACAAACTTCCATATCAACAGTTTCTCCAAGAGGAGCATAACTTGGAGAAGTACAAGCAGATGAGCTTGTAATTTCTAAATCGGCTTTTTCAACACTAATGTAAAACACCCCTGCTTCTGGGCTAGTTTCTACACCTACACTACAACTATCCATAATGGTTGGACACCACAGTGGATCTGATGTAGCAAATGTTTTAATGTTGATTGGAATTTGAGCTCCACACTCTGTTTGAGTTGAAGCTACAACATCAAATCTCCATACCATGGTATCATTTAGCGCTACACCCATTGGCATTGGCCACTCTAAAACAGTTAAACCCGCACCTGTAGTAACTGTTGGTGGGCCAACAGGGCAGTTCATAATACAAACAAAATTACCTCCATATGACATAGCATCTGGAATGAATACTCTAATTATTTCATCCATGAAAGTACCCGAAAGCGCAGGCCCTTGGTTGGTAACTTTAATTTCAAAAACTTGAGTACCACCACCAGAACAAGGAGCGAAATCAGGAATTGGAGGATTTAAGTTAGTACCATATGAATTGAAATTAATTGGTTCAGCACCTTCAATATCAATGGCATCTGTAAATCTAAAGTTTTGATTCGTATTAGATCCACAAGTGTTTTTTGCACGAGTTAAAAATCCAATTTTATTACCTGAAACAAAGTTACAATCGGTAATGATATCTATACAAAATTCATATACACGTAACTCATCATTTGCAACAATACCTTTTAAACCATCTGAAGCAATTTGAGGGATAATCGCATCCACATCCCACTCATAAATGTTTAAGCCTACAGCTGGGAAAAACCCAAGGTAGTTTGGAACATAAGAAGGATTACAAACTAAGCCTGCTGTTGAAGGATATCTCCAACATACACTATCTGCAACAAATGAGAACCCTTGACCACCAGGACCAGGGTTAGGCACAATACCTAAGAATAACTTATTATCTACAACTGTACCTTTTTTCGTATTACGCACATTTAAACAAATGTCTATTGTATCACAAATTGGCTGTGGATCTAAACCAGGCTCTTCAGTAATCATCAATTCTAATTCACCGATTTGAGGCAAAATCTTTAACGAAATTTCGTCAGGATCACAAAAGAATTGGAATTGATTGATTGAAAATGGGTAACCAGGACAATCCCAACCCATTAATAGCGCAAAACTATCTGGCCGACAAGTAGAATACTCAGCACAAACTTCAAATTTAAATGGAACATTGGCTGTAATATCACCCAATTCCAAAATCCCATCCATATTAGGATCTCCAACAACAGTAACAGGTGTAGGAGTAGTTCTTGTAATTACTAAATTGGTAAAACTATTGCTAGGTATGTTAAAGAATGCATTTTTTGCAATTGCACCTGAAGCAACATTGAACACCGTAATATCCCAACAAACATCTTCTTCAATACCATCTTGGGTAGGTAAGCCAGCTTGTAAAACCAAATCAGGACCTTCAAAGGATACATTTTCAAACATACTAGAATTATTAGTATTGGTTGAAATGCTATTATTGTTAAACCTTGTTGTACCTCCTGGAAATTGAGGAGTTACATCATACTCTGATTGCCAAAGTGCTGTTTCTAAAGTAGAAAGTGGAGTTGCACAAGTAGGTTGAATTCTAACAAAAAAAGAAATACCAATTGATTCATCCCTGCAAAAAGTATCCATAATAGATTTAATATCAAATACTAAAGTGTCACCAACAACTGAAGAAGGAACCAAACCAGGAATAATTGTATTATCAAATCCACCTGTTGAACTACAGCCACCAGCTAAACATGTTCTACTTACTGACATTCGCGCACTTTGGAAAGAAAATCCCGGTGGCATTCTAAATCTAACATCATTAGGTCGGAAAAACTCCCTATACTCAAACGGAAATTCTGAACCCCAAGCAATATTACCTATCCAAAGTGACAATGATTGACTAATTTCAAGATTTTGACAGCCATTAAATACTCTATTATTTCTACAACAATTGTATTCTCTCCATCCAATTTCAGTCCAACCTGCACTGTAATCATCACATTGCCAAACCTCAAAACCAGGGTCGTTTAATGGCGCAGGAGATACATAAAAATCTCCGTCAATTACTCTAGTTGTAGCAGAAAGAGGTAAAGTCTTGTCAATTTTCACGTCAAAGAAAAATTTAACACTATCTCCCTGATCATATCTAAATCCAAAAGGCAAACAACCAGACAATATCAATGGATCAACTCCGATATCACCATACAACATATTGCCACCATTATCCCAAACATTTACATTGTTACATGTATATGAGGTACCTGAACTGGCATCATAAATTTCTAATGAACCACCAACTGGTGAATAACCCGCTGTTGGCATATCTAACACAGCATAACCATATCGCCAATCGTTATGTATTTTAACTTGAGGCATAACCGTTGTATCAAAACCATCTAGCGTTACACCACAAAAAGTGAATTGCAAAGTATCACCTTGAGTTGCTCTGTTAGTAGCAGCTAATTGCTCATTTACTACACCAGTGCCATCAGGGCAACCATCATTATCATTATCAGGTAAACCTAAGTTTAATCTTTGAGCACTTAATCCTTGGAAGTTCATACCACCCGGACAAGGGCCAGGACAATGAACTGTTACCATAGGAGGGGCCTCACATTCGCTAATTTGATGCACGCAAGGAGCAGCGCAGGTTTTATTTTGGATTACATCCCAACGCCAAGGTATTGCAACAGATCCTCCAGAGCCGCAAACAGCCTCTAAACAAAACGTCCAGATAGAGTTGGTTGAGTGACCATCTCTTTCAGGCTTACTAAAATAGAATGTTACAGAACCACCCCCACCTGTTAAAGGATCGGTAGCACCTGTAAAAGCAGTTGAATCAATAGGCCAAATATCTCCTGCTGAAGAAACATAAACCATATCAGATGAATCACCAGACCATGCTAGAGAAGAAGGAATATCTAAAGTTAAAGCCCAACATGAGTTGGCATTGTTCCAACGTGGCTCAATTCTAATACCATCAACGGTACCAGTCCAACAACCTTTTTCGCCTGCACTTAAATCTGTAGGTCCTTCAACTATACTTCTTATATAATCTCTTACTTCATATTCATTAAGTCTCCAACTATTGGTACCATAATGGTAAAACTCACAAGGATCATCATATTGTACGTTAGATGACCAAGAATCATTGTAATATTGGTTACAAAAAGCTCCTGTTCCAGGATCGTAACAACAAGTTAACATAGGTATGTAAATATCCACATATTCACCTGGTTGCAAGTCTATTGGAATTGTAGTCCATATTTCACCATATTTTTCACCCGCAGGAAAACAGTTTTCCCATCCAAACTCCCAAAGACCATTATTACCAATTCTTTGCGCCTCAGTGGTAACTGAATCTACTGATGCAGATCCTGATTGCCCATCACTTGACACATAATTGATACCGGCAGTATCCACTTGAACGTTAGCTAAAAAGTGACCACCAGTATGCGTACTAAATCCCAAACGAATTGCAAATTCGATATTAATTGCCGCAGCAGAACCATTGTTGGTTAATCTAAATTCTTTTACAACAGTTTCACCAATACAAGAATTTCCTGCATCCTTTAGAGTATCTTGATCTCTAAACGAATAAGCCAATTGAGGAACAATTGCCCCAAAAGCTATATTTGATGTTGTTAGACTTGTTTCACAAGTATCGGTTAAACCCTTGCCTGCAGTGCAACCCCATTCAACTATTAATCTAGATTCACCAGAACCTATGCATGAAGTAACAGTCATACACTCCGTTAACAGGATATCTTCATTTATTTCCCATTCATCATCACCATCACCAAACTGAGCAATGGTAGTAGCATCAAAACATATTGTTATCGTATCACCGGCCACTGTCCATTCTGGAGAAGCTGGTGTATAAATGTCTGTACCTACCTTTATAGTATCTACTTGTGCTGTAGGAGCAACTACTGTTGAGTAGCAAAAATAATCGGTAGTACCGTCACGTCCATTTCTTATGGTAACATCTTTACAAAAAGTTGCACCAGGAAAACCATCAAAACTTTGATTAGTTACGTTTATTATAGACAATGAAGCCGTTCTAATTTGATAATTGGTACTTGCAGTTGTTTGATTGCCACCATTCCAAGCCACTGTTAAAGTGTTTATTGGAGCTCCACCGGCATCAATAAAGCCTCTAGTTTCACAATTAGCCGTAGCTATAAAATAAAAGCCCACGGCTTCAGTAGCTGGCAAATCTGCACTTAATGTCCAAACAGGATTTGCTGGATCAAAACCACCAGCATCAGCAACGATTGCTCCGTTGGTTGGGAATGCATCCCAAGTTGTTACCGAACCCGGTATCACCTCAATACCCGGAGGAAGTGCCATTGTAAATGTCATACCTGCTAAATTTGCATTTGGTGCAGATGTGTTTTGCACCAACACAAAGAAGGTATCACTTTCATAACACACCGTTAACTCATCTGCTAAACCCGGAAAATTAAAATCAGGGTCTTGCACAATGCTTACATTGGCTTTGGCATTAAATGATAAGGCCACCAAAACCATGGTGGATAATCCGAGAATAAAATTCCGCATCATAGAATTAAATTTTATTGATGTAAATAATTTGTTTGAAATAAATGAGTTGTTAGCGTTTTGTTCGATTGCTTTGTTGTTCATAGTCATTTTTATTAATAAAAGTTAAGGTTACAATACCCTGTCTTGTTGTTACGTTTTTATAATACAACAGCACAAGGCATAGCTTTCCCTAGCTTTAAAGGTGGCAAAGATATATCAAATATTCATAGTTCGCCAATTTTTTTTCAGTTTTTAATGTACTGATTATCTTGCATTTACGTTTTTTTACGCTCCGTATATATGGCTAAATGATTACATATTAACGAAAAAATTGCTGCTAAAATAAAAATTGGCTTGTAAAGCTATTTTTAAACCATACTTATTGTTAAAAATTAGCGTCTAACCATTCTTTTTGGAACTTTATACAATTATTTTATGTAGTTCGTTTGTAGATAAATTAAATTTGCAACATGATAAAGAACATTCTTTTAATAATAACCATTTTAATTTCGATGGTGGCCGTTGCCCAGGAAAACAGAGCATTCGAAAAAAAATTAAATCAAAGCCTGAAAGGTAGGTTTCATTTTTATGAATTTACAGGTTCTGATACTATAGAAATATATGACAGAAAGATTCCTGCAACAGAGACTTTTGGGTTACCTGATAGTATAGCTGGTGGCATGGGAATATTAGGTACAAACCATACGGTAACAATAGATGAGCGCGATTACATAGGCAGCATGCTATTTAGCAAAACAAGTGCAATTGAAATTTTATTTATTAGTCGCGAACCAAATAAAGGTGTTTTACAGGCTTTTGAACTTTGGAAAGGTAAAAGGCATGCGTTAAATAATTTTACTATTGAATGGCAAATCGAATACACAGAAGGCAACCCTATAATGTCATTTAACACAACTGATGAGTATTATGGATTTATCCAAAACTTGGATATGATTGTAACAGATGTAACTGATGATTATATTGAGTTGCAGCATAGTGAATTATGCGCCACTTATAAATATCAAAAAATTAAGTAAGACTAATTATAGTAAAATAAAAAAGCTAGTCATGATGACTAGCTTTTTTTATGTCTTTTATTTTC
>Ga0114956_1002057_pt1 | contig 15935 bp, 15 predicted proteins | sample MaitaG_FD_87304 | JGI IMG/M metagenome (GOLD analysis project Ga0114956, IMG submission 87304) | Marine algal microbial communities from Maine, USA - Maine_Asex2 metaG | ecosystem: Host-associated > Algae > Red algae > Unclassified | place: Maine, USA | collected 2015-01-05 | reverse complement strand
GCGGAAGGATTCAATCGCAATAAAGCGACAATTATCAAGAAATCTTAAAAATGTCATCAAATCCATTTAACTTACCACAGGAATACATAGACTTTGTCAAGTCTAAAAAGAGTCTAAATGTTGAATTATTTGATGGCTATTTGGAGAAAGAAGAGCTAAAGTGTCAAGCGATAGAGGAGCTTCAATCTGCCACATTTAAGAAGTGGGTAGATCAAGAAATAGAGGGCGACGATCCAATTGTTTATGTTCCATTACTCACTGATGAAGAAGTGTTGGTATGGTTTCCAGAGTTGAGCTGCTTCGGTCAAATCAATGGCGAAGATGGGGAAGTTTTTGCGTATAAAAACGTGGACTGGAATGAAATACAATCAAAACAAGAAGTATATCTAATGGCCCTTTTTGATGAATCAGAAAGCGAGGAAATTGACGTTTACGATTACGTCATTGCCAGTCGCAACGAAGACTAGCATCGATTCAAAGACTCAATATTGTTAGGCTCTTATTAATTTTCGAAAACCAAAAAGGGATCGAAATGATCTTAGCGCCTTCTGCATTTTCCTTGAAATGATCGGCACTTATTTCAATCGTATTTTTTCCATCAGGCAATCCATTACTCGGGATGTAGTACTGAATACCACGCGTATTTTTATCTGATCGAGTCGAGAAAACAAAGTCATCATTCGGATATTCATTCCCATTGATTTTTAAATCAATTGACCCAGAAATCCAATCTATAGAAGCCTGGTTTTTGTATTTTTCGTAGTCTTCTTCTTGCTCTTTGTCTAGTATTTTGCGAATCGGGCATTGATCCTTTAGTAGGAGTTCCATGCGTCGTGTGTAGGGAATAAAGAGCTTTATAAATGGATCTTTAGATCCTAAAATATCCGACTGTATGGTCGGCACACTGATCATTTTATTTCCACGTAAATTGTCATAATGAAAGCTTAGAATTCGATTGGAATCCACTGTCTCGTGATAATGAGTTCTAATGTTGGTCTTTCCATTTATGGGGTTGGCATAGTAAAGCAGAGCAATCGAAAAGAAGGTCAAAATAATAAAATAGCCAGCCATAAATAGGTAATTTTTTTTGAGGCTGTAATAGGAAGTGAAAGTGAGAGAAATGTCTTCGATAGGATTGCGAAAAACATGGAAAAGGAAAATGGCCAATACCTCAAGAATGCTGTCTTTTATTTTGACCGCCAAAGGGATTTTTTGTGCCCATTTCATATTAAGTAGACCAACTCCCAATGCAGGGATTATGAAAAATAGCGAGACGAAAGCGAAAAGTGTTCCAGGCTCAAAAGGTCGGAGTTCCACCGGAATCATGATGTAAAGAGATAGCAGAACAAAAAAGGTGAGGGTGATGGCCAAGTAGATCAGCACCAAAGCAAACGAAAAGGCAAAGATAACGCTGCAAATTCGGTCGAGTGTACTGGCATAATCGGGAAAGCTGGGAAGACGCTTCCTAACTTTGGCTTTTGCGGCATCGGAGCAATTGGGAAGGTCATCGTATTTAATCCCCTCCGGAAAGACCGAGCTCAATCCCACCAATCCTACCCAATAAGCTCTCAAAATAAAGTGCAATACGAAATTGAAGAGCAATACGATCCATCCCATCCAAAACATAAGTTCTCAGGATGTCCACGGTCTCGAGTAATGCACCAAATTACAATTCACGCTGGGAGCCTTCAATTATCATTGTCGCTAGGGCAAAACCTCGCAAGCAACTCAGTCACTCCCTAATTCCACTCACTCACTCACTCACTCTCACTCACTCAGCAATTCAGTAATTACCAGCACAAAAAAAGGGCTCACCGCTTGGTGAGCCCTTCAATATTTTTAGGATTAGCTTGGAATTTTATGCTTACTAGAGTATTTCAGCACCCTCAATCAAAACAACCACTCGGTTGTTCAATACTTCCACAAATCCGCTTTTAATATTCATTTTCTGCGAACCCTCTGGGCTCTCCAATGTAAGTGTACCCTTCGAAAGAGCAGAAATAAGAGGAGCGTGGTTGTTCAAAACCTGAAAGCCACCCGTAATTCCCGGTAGGCTCACGCTACTCACTTCTCCCTCGTAGATTTTCTTGTCTGGTGTTAGAATTTCCAACTGCATTGGTATGTTCTTTTTCTAGCTTCTAAATGGAGTGTGGATTAAGCCTCAGCTTCAGCCAACATTTTCTTTCCTTCAGCGATAGCTTCCTCGATGTTTCCTTTGAGGTTGAAAGCCGCCTCTGGATACTCATCAACTTCTCCGTTCATGATCATGTTGAAACCTTTGATCGTTTCCTCGATCGTAACCAATACTCCCGGCTTACCCGTGAACTGCTCGGCTACGTGGAACGGCTGAGACAAGAATCGCTGAACTTTACGAGCGCGCTGTACAACCAACTTATCCTCGTCGCTCAACTCATCCATACCCAAGATCGCAATGATATCTTGTAGCTCCTTGTAACGCTGCAACATCGCTTGTACTCGACGAGTACAGCTGTAGTGCTCTTCCCCCAAAATGTCTGGAGAAAGAATACGAGAAGTTGAATCCAAAGGATCCACTGCCGGATAAATACCAAGCTCTGCAATTTTACGACTCAATACTGTTGTCGCATCCAAGTGAGCAAAAGTGGTTGCTGGTGCTGGATCCGTCAAATCATCTGCAGGTACGTAAACGGCCTGTACCGATGTAATTGATCCACGCTTTGTAGAAGTAATACGCTCTTGCATCAATCCCATCTCAGTAGCCAACGTTGGTTGGTAACCTACTGCCGATGGCATACGACCCAAAAGTGCCGATACCTCAGAACCCGCTTGTGTAAAGCGGAAGATATTATCAACGAAGAACAAGATGTCCTTTCCACCTTCGTCTTTGTCTTCTCCACCATCACGGAAGTACTCCGCAATCGTCAATCCCGACAAAGCAACTCGAGCACGTGCTCCAGGTGGCTCGTTCATTTGACCAAACACCAAAGTCGCCTTAGAAGTCTTCAGCGCCGCTTTATCCACTTTACTGATGTCCCATCCGCCAGCTTCCATGTCGTGCTTAAACGCCTCGCCATAGTTAATTACATCTGACTCCAAGAACTCACGCAAAAGGTCATTCCCCTCACGAGTACGCTCTCCAACACCTGCAAATACAGACAAACCTTCATAGGCCTTGGCGATGTTGTTCACCAATTCCATAATCAAAACGGTTTTACCTACACCCGCACCTCCGAAGAGTCCAATCTTACCACCTTTTGAGTATGGCTCAATCAAGTCAATCACCTTGATACCTGTGAAAAGTACCTCACGGTCAGTTGACAACTGATCGTATGGTGGTGGATCGCGGTGAATGACAGAACCATTGGTTTTGTCAACGGGTCCGATGCCATCTACTGCATCGCCTACAACATTGAACAAACGGCCTTTGATCGCGTCTCCAATTGGCATTTTGATCGGTGAACCGAGATCGATTACCGTCATTCCACGTACCATTCCGTCTGTTGAGTCCATCGCAATGGCTCTCACTTTGTCTTCACCGAGGTGCTGTTGACATTCTAGAATTACTGTGGTTCCGTCTCCTTTTTGAACTTCAAGTGCATTGAAGATTTCAGGAAGGCCGGTATCTTTTCCGGAGAAACTTACGTCAACTACCGCGCCGATTACCTGATTTATTGCTCCTTTATTTGCCATCGCAGGACTGTACTTTTTGTAATGGTTCTATTCTCTAAAAATCGCTGCAAAGGTAGTGAAATCTGAGGACAATAGCACAATTGAGGAATCTTTATATAGCCATATCCTCTGATCATTGAATCTTGAGTAATGAACCGGCTTTCCCTATACGCCCGTTTTTCGCTACCTGCTGCAGGGATCACTGCATGATAAGGACTGCATTTCTTAAAGTTGTGAAAGTTGGGATATTCGCAAATTACCGACCTAAAGCTGTGATTTTCTAATTGTTGCACTAGATGAATAGACACAATGTATTCGATTCAAGACGAAAAAACAGGAAGTGTGACCTTCTCATTCTTAGATTTAGTCGAAAACGATTAATTGGCATTCTGTTGTCAAATGAATTCTATTCATATATTTATTCGACTATTAAATTGATAATCAGTGGTATACGAGTTTATTTATTTCAAAGTTTATTTTTTTTCCTAAGTTATATCAGCTTGTTTTTCGATTCATTGAGATATCAAGTCATGTTGGAACATTTTTTGTAGCTTAACTAGTGGAATACTTTAACTACTCGTACATGAATTATCGTGGGTCTATTGCATGCCTTTTGGCTTTGCTATTTTTCGCCGTCTCTCTATATGGACAATCTCCGATTGAACTGAAGGCAGATGCTTTATATGAATGTGGCCAATATGATCTGGCTTCTAAGCTGTATTTGCAGTCGGTTCGAGCGAACACCGAAGACAACATCAGCAAGCAAACGCTGGCCCGTCTAGCCGACTCTCATCGCAGAGCTGGGCAGCATGATTTGGCTTTCTCCTACTACAAGGATGCCTTGCGAGCAGATCGCAAAAATCCTGCTTTGCTACTGGAGTATGCGCAGGTAGCCATGACCCAAGGCGACTATAAACTTGCCGTAAAAACATTAGAAGATTACCAAAAGAAGGCTCCGAATGATCCACGAACACAGGCCTTCATTGATTGGTGCAGCAACATTAATCTGCATTTAGATGCTGATGATGACTTTAAAGTATCTCTTCTGCCGATTAGTTCGAGAATGAACGATGTCTCACCAGTAATTCTTCAGAGAGGTTTGGTTTATGTGAGTGATCGGCCTTCTACCACAAAAGGTGGCGTTTCTGCCATCAACGAAAAGCAAATTTTCTATTCTGAACCAGCCTCAACCAGCAAATGGTCTAATCCAATGGTTTTTGCCGGTCAGGAAGAGCGCAGTAGTCTTTCTAGTTCGATCAATTTTGCAGAGGACGGAAACGTTCTGTATTTCAATGTTTTTGAAGAATCTGAAGTTGGAGTGAAGCGCAAATTTGTAGACAAAGCCTTTGTCAGCAAATTAAAAAATGGAATATGGTCAACACCGCAGGAAGTATCATTCAACAGTTCAAACAACAGATACAGTGTAAAGCACTTAGCAGCCACTGCCGATAACAATACCGTCTACTTTAGCTCTGACATGGCGGGAGGCTACGGTGGATTTGATTTGTACGTGGTTCACCGCGGGGAAGATGGCTCTTGGTTACCAGTGAAAAACTTGGGACCGGTCATCAACACCAAGGGTGATGAAGTTTACCCAACCATTCACGCCGATGAGACATTGTATTTCTCTACTGACGGTCATGGTGGAATCGGAGGCTTAGACATCTTTTCAACGAAATGCCACCGCGATGGTCGTTGGAGTGCACCACAACACATGGCAGTACCGATTAACTCGGCCAGAGACGATCATTCTCTCTGTATGGAATTCGATAAAGAGTTGGGTTACTTGAGTTCAAATCGCCCAGGCGGAAAAGGTGGATTTGACATCTACCAATTGAATGTTTCTTCAAAGAAAGCACGAAAAATGCTAGATGCAGAAAACCTCAAATTGGAAAACATTGTCAACAAAGAAGAGATTTTCCACGAAGACGAGCTCTTTAAAGATGGCTTGGTGCCAGTGAGTAACCGCATCGATGAAAGCATGAGTGAAGAAGTGAAATACATGGAATTTGATCTCACTTATTTGAATGAAAAGAGCAGTGAAGAACTAACTTTCTACATCATCGGCCGCCTAATGGACAATCAAACAAAAGACAACATTAGTGAAGAGTCGATCATTTTAAGAGACTTAGATACTGGCAAAGAAAGCACCTATCAGACGAAAAGTGACGGGAATTTCTTTTTTGAATTAGTACCCAATCGTGAGTATGTGGTGTATGTGAAAAGAGGCGATCATGTTTCAGATTACCAAGGGATTTCAACCTTTGATAGATCAAAGTCACAAATTCTTCACGTTGTTTTGCTCTCCTTTAATGATGAAAATACACTGTTGAAGAAAAATAGAGAATTTGACAGAATGTTTGGTGCTGAGCCAATAGTGAAAACGAAGGAAAAGGTGGTAGATGAATTTATCACGCACAAGCAAAAGTTGGCAGGTCCAGTGACAAACAGAAAAGAAATTAAACCTGTTGCAAAAGAAAAAAACCAGAAAGAAGAAGTGAGAACATGGGAGCCACGAAGCAAGGAAGTCAGCGAGTCTGCCATTCCTAAGTCTAGTCGGGGAGCTGATGCTGTTCGAAGAGGGGTGGTCATCAAAATTGAAGTAGGTTCTTTCTTCGATCAAGTAGACAAAGACCGCCGATTCATTCGGAAATTGAACGGAAATTATGAGGTAGAAGATGATAACGGGATTTATCGCTATTTATCAGGTAAGTACGATAATTTGCAGGATGCTGCAGTTTACATGAATTACCTCCGCTCGATTGGCTATAAGAGTGCATTTTTGGTAGTGTACAAGAACGGCAAACGCATGAACATGAATTATCAAGAGGCTCTTCGACTGTTAGATGAGCAGGTGAAATGAATTAACTAGCGAAATAAGTTCAAAGAAATGCTAACTTCCCACCATAGAAGTTAGCATTTTTTTATGGCCATTATTGAAGTAAGATCTCCCCAGCATGCGCAAGCCTTTCTCGATTGCGTAGATTCTTTGTACAAGAATCATCCGAATTACATTCGACCTCTAGACAACGATTTAGCATCGGTCTTTGACGGTGAGAAGAATAAATTCTTGAGGGAAGGTGGAGAAGCTTGTCGCTGGATTTTCCAAAATTCCCAGGGAGAAACCATTGGTCGAGTCGCGGCATTTCACCATCCTGACTTGCCGCTGCGTGCAGACTATCCGATTGGAGGCATGGGTTTTTATGAATGCATTGACGACGACGATGTTTCGCGCCAACTCTTTGATGCCTGCAAAAACTGGCTGGCGGAAAGAGGATTTAAAGCCATGGATGGACCGGTAAATTTTGGACAACGCGACCGCTTTTGGGGTCTGCTAGCCGAAGGCCACGATCGGCCACCAGTCTACGGAATGATGTACCATCCGAGCTACTACGAGGAGCATTTCCGAAACTACGGTTTCGATGTCTTCTTTGAGCAATACACTTACGGAAGGGAATTGAAGACCGACTACGGTAAAAAGGAGGCTTATGACATTTGCGATCGTTATCTCAATGATCCCAGGTTTCACATCGAGACGGCTTCGAAGAAAAACCTCGCTAAGTACGCCGAAGATTTCCGTTCGGTCTACAACGCTGCTTGGGGTGGCAGTCACGAGCATTTTAAGACCTTGAGCGAGCGCAAGGCCATGGCCATCATTAAGAGCATTGGGCCCATCATGGACGAAGACATTATGATCTTTTATTACTACGACAAAAAGCCCATCTCATTCTTTATTGCCATTCCCGACATCAACCGAATCATTCACGATTTCAAAGGAAAGTTCGGTCTCTGGCAAAAGGTGAAATTCATGTGGCGACTCAAGACTGGAGGCACTAGACAAATTCTGGGAATGGTCTATGGAGTCGTTCCAGAATTTCAGGGAAAGGACGTGGAAGGAGTGGTGATGATTACTGCCAAAGACCGATCGCTTGCCACGGGCAGATACGACTACATCGAAATGAATTGGGTGGGTGATTTTAATCCGAAAATGATCAGTAAAGTCACCAATGCAGATTCGGTAAAAATCAAAACGCATCTTACCATGCGCTATATTTGGGACGAGGATATTGAATTTGAAAGGCATCCTATTATTTGATGTGAAACTCCACTGATGATTTTAAGGAGCTAAGCTCAGTTAATAAGAAGTCTTTTCGAAAAAGAAAGTGAAAGTGGAAGCGCCGGTTGTTACCGTTTACCAAAAATATGTGCAGGTCATTTTGCCGCTCGCAATTGATCAAAGCTACACCTATGGTGTGCCCGATGAATTTCTCAATAAAATTCATGTAGGCATGCGTGTGGAAGTGCAGTTCGGAAAGAGGCGTTCTTATGGCGGATTGGTGCGGCATGTTTTAGATGCCGATGTCGTTTCAACGGCCAAGCCCATTGTGGCGATTCTAGACGAAGAGCCCATCATAAACGAATTGCATTTTCGCTTTTGGGAATGGTTGGCCGAATATTACATGTGTCCTTTGGGTGCCATAATGATCGCCGCCCTCCCCACCGCGCTAAAGCTAAGTAGTGAAACCAAAGTGCAATTGCACACGGACTATGAAGGTGGAAAGTGGCCGCTAGATCCTCAAGAAGATCGGGTAGTGGAAGCACTTGAAAATCGCAAGGAAATGAACCTGATGCAAATCCGGGAATTACTGGAAAAAAAGCAGGTTTATGTGTTGGTGAAATCAATGCTTGAAAAAGAGATTCTTCAAGTTTCTGAAGAGTTGAAAAATCAATACAAAGAGAAGAAGGAAAACTTCATTCGATTAAACGAGGATTTTCAAACAGAAGATGCCCAAAGCTTACTTTTTGAGGAATTGGAAAAACGGGCTCCTCGACAATTGCAGGTTTTGATTTCTTATTTTTCTTTGAGTAGGAGGGGGGAATTTGTAAAAGCTGCACACGTCGTAAAAAAAGCGGAGAGTACTACAGCTGCAGTGGATGCCTTGGTGAAAAAAGGCGTGTTTGAGAAGCAAAAAATGAAGGTCGATCGACTCGACGATACGTACGATGAAAAGATCATTGATTATCGATTGACGCAAGTTCAAGAAAATGCAAAGGCGCAAGTAAGCGAAGCATTCGAAAGTAAATCGGTTTGCTTGATTCACGGGGTAACCGCCAGTGGAAAAACAGCCATCTACATTGAGTTCATTCGAGAGGCAATCGCGAGCGGAAAGACCGCACTTTTTCTCTTGCCAGAGATTGCGCTCACTACACAAATGATCCACCGATTGCGCAAGGTATTTGGCAGCGAGGTGGGCATCTATCATTCGCGCTTCAATCCGCATGAGAAAGTGGAGATCTGGCAGAAAGTGCTCACCGGTCAATACAAATTATTGGTGGGAGCTCGATCGGCTCTTTTCTTGCCTTTCCAGAATTTGGGATTGGTGGTAGTCGATGAAGAACACGATCCGTCTTACAAGCAGAAAGACCCAGCTCCTCGTTACCATGCCCGTGATGCAGCCATCTTTTTGGCGATCAAAAGCAAGGCCAAAATTATTTTGGGTTCCGCGACTCCATCGGTAGAAAGCTATTACAATGCCCAAAAAGGGAAGTACGGTTTGGTGGAAATGAAGGAGCGTTATGGTGGCGGAGATTTGCCAACCATTGAAATGATCAACCTGCAATCTGCGAAGCGAAAGAACAAGATGACTTCGCATTTCAGTTGGGATTTGTTGGAGGCGATTAAGGAAACGCTGGAAAATAAAGAGCAGGTAATTCTCTTTAAGAATCGACGCGGATACTCACCATTTGTTGAATGCAGTAGCTGCAATTGGGTGCCAAGCTGTGAGCGTTGCGATGTGAGCTTGACTTACCACAAATACGCCAACGACCTAAAATGCCACTACTGTGGTTATCGCATACAATTGCCGGCACTTTGCCACGAATGCAACCACGATGATGTCAGTCAGCAAGGCTTCGGAACCGAGCAAATTGAGGAGGAAATCAAACGCATACTTCCAGAGGTGCTGGTGGGTAGACTCGATCTTGAAACGACTCGGAGTAAAACCTCTTTCGATCGAATCATCGGGGCTTTTGAGCAAGGCGATTTACAGATTTTGGTCGGCACGCAGATGGTCACCAAAGGGCTCGATTTCCACAATGTGGGATTGGTGGGAATCATGGGTTCAGATGAGCTTTTGAATTTCCCTGATTTTCGTTCGACCGAGCGAGCTTTTCAGTTGATGATACAAGTAAGTGGACGGGCGGGTCGAAGGAAAAAACAGGGTCAGGTATTGATTCAAACCCACCAACCGAAACATCCCATTTATCCTTTTGTGCAGCAGAGAAACTACATAGACTTCTTCCGTTTATCTATTGACGAACGCAAGCAATGGGGCTACCCACCATTTGTACGCGTCATTCATTTACGGGTGAAGCACCGCGAAATTCAGGTGGTGAACGAGGCAGCCCTATGGCTCGCCCGAAACCTAGAGAAGAATCTACCGCGTCGTGTTTTGGGGCCGGCGGTGCCCTCTGTTTCACGTATTCGCAACCTGTACTTGCGCGACATACTCATCAAGTTGCCACCCAAGGGAGCCTACATATCTCAATGCAAAAGATGGATAGCCGAAGTGGTTGTGCATTTGAAGAAATCCAACCCATTCAAGTCTGTGGTCGTCCATGCCGATGTCGACCCCTGATTCTGTGGAAAAAACGAGGGAGATAAACTTCCGTTTTGTGCTAAGCTAAGCAGCTGGATATTAGGGGAATGCATATAAATACGTCGTCATATTCTGTATACTGATCAGCGCAATGGTCTTTGCTGCATTCCGAATTTTTCATTACTTTTCCTTTAATTCACGGGGCGAGCCTTTGGGTTTCACGATTTGTTTTTTTTTAAGTTTTAAGTATGAAAAAGATTGAGCAGGTAATATTGCTTTCGCTTTCGCTGCTGATCTTTGGTAATTCATATGGGCAGCAAATCAACTCTCCTTGCTCGGTCAATTCGATTTTAGATCGCCTGGAAAAAACGCTTCCCGAGTCGCGGCTGCAGCTCGAAAATCAAATGGAGAAAACAGAGCAATTTATTCAAGATTTTATCCGCGATCATTCAAATGTAAAAACGGACAGTGAATTTGTGATACCGGTGGTCATGCATGTTTTTCACAATGGCGACGATGGGAAGATGGGAATGGAGCAAGCATTGTCTGGATTGGAAGTTTTAAATAATGATTTCAATGGTTTGAATGATGGATGGGATTCGATAGAACCGGAGTTTGACACAATTAAATCTACCATAGATATTCGATTTTGTCTCGCTAAGATTGATCCAGAAGGAAATTCAACCAGTGGTCTGATTTACCACGAAGATTCAATGGCAATGTTGAATTCTGGAAATTTATTCCAGCACGCCTGGGACAACAATAAGTACCTCAATATCTATTTTCCGAAATACACGGAGGGCGGGCCATCAAATTTTACAGGCTACGCTTATTTCCCAAACGAATCCAATACTTTAAGCAATGAAGACGGTATTTTCTACAGTTCGATTCGCTGGGGTTTTGGTGAGCATTCAGAACTAGAGGAGGGCCAAGATTGGGCGTCTGTCTGTAGCCACGAAGCAGGTCATTGGTTGCATTTATTTCATCCATTTGAATACGGTTGTAATACCGAACTGATGGGTGATCCGGTAGAGGATACTCCGAATACGCTCAGCAGTGGCATCGAGTTGGATGGCTGCAACAACAACGACTTTCTTGCGGGGTACGCACGAATGGTGAGAATTTCATGGACTACAATCACGATTGTAAAAAGATGTTCACCGAGGGACAAGTGGAAAGAATGATTGCCGCTTTGTCTCACCCGTCACGAATCAACTTGTGGACGAGCGACAACATTGATCTCACCGGCTGCTCGGAATCGATCGGTGCGATCACGGCAATCAATGAATTTGCGGAGGACTCAAAACTCTTCACGAACATTTACCCAAACCCAACGACATCCATCGTGCATTTAAGCGCTCTTAATAAGATTGAGGTAGTTCGCGTATTTGATTTATCTGGTAAGCTCTTGCACAATGTAGCAAACAATGCCGCAACCATTGATATTGATTTGTCTGCATTTACCAACGGTGTTTACCTCGTTCAAATATCTACAGAAAAGAGGGAGGAGATTAAAAAGGTACTACTCAATAGATAGCGACTCGGCTTTTCTTTTCTCAGCGCAAGTGATAGCTTAGCCCTAACAACTAACAACTAACAACTAACAACTATTTCAGTTCCGTCAATCGCTGAAGTAATTCACTTTTGAAACTCAGACCAATCGGCAATTGTTTTCCGGCAATCTCGATTTTACTTTGATTGTACGATTCAACTTTCTGCACAGCAACGGCAAAGGATCGGTGAATCCGAACGAATGAAATTTCGGGTAGCAATTTTTAGGTTGATCCGATGTTTCCTTTAACTACAAGAGAGTCGTCTTTGCTGTGAATTTTGGTATAGTCCTTCAGGCTCTCAATGTAAAGGATGTCATTTAAAACAATTTTTCGATGCGTCTTATTTACGTTGAAGAAAATATGCTCTTGCTTACTCGGCGATTCATTTTCGGAAATACTGTTGTCCGTTTTATTCGTTGGTTGTTTTTCTCGGTAACGGTCAACGGATTTAAGAAAGCGTTCAAATGCAATGGGCTTCAATAAATAATCAATGATATCTAAATCATAACCATCGAGCGCATATTCGCGATAAGCAGTAGTAAGAATAATGGCTGGAGGGTTTTTCAAACTCTTGTCTTTAAAGGTCAACCGAAGACTGAACTTTTGATTGAAATGATTGGAATGGGTCATCAATATTTATCACGAAGGTATTTTCGAATATTTACTCGGTATCGTTTTTTAAGTTTTCTGAGATATTTATTGCGATTGGTCAATGAGTAAGATTGGGAAATAATGGCATGATGTAAATCCAATTGAACGCATTTATTTTTCGCTTTCATCGAAAAATAGAGTTCTTTTATGGTGTCACTTTCAATGACAATATTGTTAATCCTGTAGAGGCTTTCTTTGGTGTTATTGTAGGTTGAATCATATGCAAATCCAGTATGATGAAAAGCCCATTCGTGTCGAGCTTCGAATTCATTCAGATACAATGAGTCATGCTCGATGCTGTAGCGGTCTTGTTCTAATTGCTGCAGGAATTCATCGACTGTTAAGCCCAGTGTTACTTTGTGATTTAATTCGACATAATTCGTAAAAATAGGTCGAATTTGGCTAGTAGCAATGCAGGCAAAAAAACTGACGGAGAGCAAGGCGGGCAGTGCCAATTTTTGAATAGATGGGTAGAAAGAGCTACTTCGAGCATGGTATTTGTAGATGGGAATTAGAACAATTAAAGCCAGCAGGTCGGAATAATCAATCACCCGTGCGAAGTCAATAAAAGGCAAGGCATTCCACGCGTCCAAAAGAGGAGTAACAAGCGGCGATTTCCAAGCGGTGAAAGCGATTACGAGCAAGTAGCAAATGCCCTTTTTGCCTCTTGGAAAGAAGCTGAACAGTAGGAGCGACAGCATGGCAATTCCGGCAAAGTCCGATAGTTTTCCGGTGAGCCAGTTGTGGTAAGTCGCCTTGGCCCAGAAGTCATTCGCAAGCAGCAGCATTAGCGACGCAAGGAATACAGGGTTTAGGATGTACCGACTATCGATTTTCATATTTGGTGAACGGTAATACCTTCCAATTTATTGAACGAGGTGTCATGATCATGCCTGTCTTGCTTATATGGATCATTGGATGAAGCCGTCTTTCCGGCTCTCCTCGATTTTGTAAAGCATCAACTGAGCCATAACCTTGGCGCGCTTCCATGCCATTTCAGCAATTGGTCCAGTAAAGTGGAAAGAAATGGACACCTCCCATAAAGCCAACCAGCGATCGAAATGCACTTTCTTCAGCTCAACCTTTTTGGCCAGTTCGATGTGCTTTAAGATGGGATTTCTTTTGAAGTTATTTTTCCCCAGCAAAACAGAATCCCAGAAGGAGCAAATAATGGGCAAGTGATTTTTTAAGTCCATGCCGATCTGTTCTTGAAAGATGGAACCGATGTCATCATCGACCAATGCTCTTTCATAAAATGAATACACTAAGAGCTGAACGTCCTCGGAAGTTGAAATGTCTTTTTTGTCCATGATTACAAATGCAATTTCATGCCTTCGTGAGTAGCCTTGAAACCCTGTTTTTCGTAGAAGCTCAAGGCTGCGATCCGTTTCTTATCGGTGGTTAATTGCACGACATGTGCCTTTCTCGCTCGAGCTCTTTTTATGGCATATTCGAAAAGCAACTCCCCCAAACCCTGTCCTCTATGATCGTCACGAATACGAACTGCCTCTATCTGCGCTCGAATACCTCCTTGGTACGTTAAATACTGCAGAAAACTCAGTTGCAACGTGCCAACGACTTCCAGATCCATATTTTCCAATACAATCAATTCTTGCTGTGGGTCCGCATCAATATTTTCGAAGGCTACACGATAAGACTCAGGCAAAGGATCGGAAAAGTCTTCCCGCTTTTGCCCTAAAGGATCATTGGCTAAAAGCTGAACGATACTTGCAACATCTTCTAATTTTGCTTCTCTGAATCTCAATAAAATGTGTTTTAGAGTTTAATATTCGGGATACTATCGCTCTCCGTACTTCCATTTGTTGATAGGTATTATAATTTTCACCATCAAAATAAACCCTATTATCCAAAGGGAGTGTGAAAGCTTTGAGCTGCGATTTCTTTTCTTCGATGTGCCCTTTGAGTAAAAGAAAGAGCAAATTTTTCGCCATTATTTTATCAAGACATTTGTCTAATGGCATTGCCGCTATAAATGAAATTGCGAGAAATTAGCTAACAACTCCGAACTCACAACTAGTTCGAACTAAGATCGAAGTAGCTCCTCCATCAAATCACTAAAAGGAATAGCAGTCGTGAAATTATGATCGTTGTAAATATTCACCTGAAATTTCAAGTACTGCAATTCATCTCCTTTTTCATGCAGCTCAATCAACACGTTTCCAAATCGTTGGTTTTGAATGTTTGGATTTTCGTTTTCTCGCCAATTGGGTTTGAGGTAGTAGCGTTTCACCCGCATGGTTTGGTCGGCCCTTAAGTAGGTGCGGCTATCGTTCACATTTAAGATGTAGCCTAGATCGCGCGTCTGGTTCTTTAGGTGGAGAAAAAGGTAATTGATGTGCGCATTCATTCTAGGAGTGCCAGTGGTATAAAAAATGAAGCCACTCGACATCGTTTTTTCTAGAAAGTGCAATCCGTCCGAAGTGGTCTTGTGATCTCGAAACTTGCGCCATCGCTGGTACATCCATTCTTGTAGTTTCTCATGCCCTCCTTCGGAAATCCACAGTTCGTAGCTCAAGATGTCTTCCGCATCGGGCAGCAGGGGTTCGTTCATAACAGGCAAACCCTTCTCTGATCGCTTTCGAAAAAGCGACAAAATTTTGTCTAGTAGATTGTCTGTGCTGCTCACGATCTTAAAGGTAGGTTGTTTCCCTGCGATTCCGAGGCATTAGCTGTAAGTTAAAGATGCCAAAAAACCCCAGACTCATCAATGAGACTGGGGCTTTGTAGCGTGAGGTGGGCTTGAACCACCGACCTCAGCATTATGAATGCTGCGCTCTAACCAGCTGAGCTACCACGCCATTTTGGGATCGCAAATATAAATACAAAATTTTTTATGTGCACTTTCTTTTTGAACATTCAAGGAACAATTTTCAATCGACAATTTTCAATAGCCATCTCAATGGATACGGTGTTGAGCTGTAAGCAATAGGCGGGTAAGCGGTGAGCTCTGAGGTGACTCCTGTGGTTATTGGCAAGGCCCCGAATTGTAATCACTGTTCTGTTACTGAGAAAACCCCCCAGCCGACGCTTCTCGGCATCGCAGAATGCGAGAAGGAGCTCGATGGTTAAAGTATGCACCTGAGAGGGAATTTGCAACTCGACTACACTGAGGATGTGCCTTATCAAAGGATAGTGACAACAGGCTTATCGATGTAGAATTTGCTTTGTCACTAGAGCAGGTGCGGCATTTAGGTAATGCAGCACCGCGGATCATACACATAACATCGGTAATACAGTATCACCTAAGGGAGCCTTCAGGCTCAAAAGTCGGAGCTGTGAATCTATGGCAAGCAATTCAGTCACTCACTGATTCGCTTACTCAGTCACTGTTAATGAACAAATCCCATGTTCAGAGTAAATTCGATGGTGGACGAATGCGATTCGCCCCTGCGTTTTTATTCCATGAGGTTTACACATTCATGGTGGGGAGTAAGAGGCTTAAAATTCGCCAATTCGCCAATTC
>Ga0114956_1002056_pt1 | contig 15944 bp, 11 predicted proteins | sample MaitaG_FD_87304 | JGI IMG/M metagenome (GOLD analysis project Ga0114956, IMG submission 87304) | Marine algal microbial communities from Maine, USA - Maine_Asex2 metaG | ecosystem: Host-associated > Algae > Red algae > Unclassified | place: Maine, USA | collected 2015-01-05 | reverse complement strand
TAATTTTGTAGAAAGGGAATTGTGAAAGAATAATTAATCTCGTTTCCTCTTTTTATATTCAATTCTTGAACTTAATTTTTTTGTTTAAAAAATACTTTCCTACTCACCAATAAATCATTATCTTTGCACCCGATTTGGGATTTTTACCCTCCAAACCAAACCGAGAATGACATTTTTTGACTCAAAAAAATGTCATTTTTTATAAGATTTAGAACTCTTAGTCTTTTTTCTCGTAGAATAAAGAAATTTAATAATCCACCAACAGAACAGTAAATCGTCATGCCACAAGACAAATCAATCAAATCAGTACTTATAATTGGAAGCGGACCTATTATTATTGGTCAAGCTTGCGAATTTGATTATTCTGGAACTCAAGCTGCTCACGCTTTGCGAGAGGAAGGAATTGAAGTTTCCTTGATTAATTCTAATCCTGCAACGATCATGACTGATCCTGTAACTGCGGAGCATATTTATCTAAAACCGCTTACGGTTCAAAGTCTAATCGAAATATTAGAAGAGCGTCAAATTGATGCTGTACTTCCAACGATGGGAGGACAAACTGCTTTGAACCTTGCTATCGAAGCAGGTAAAGAAGGGGTTTGGGAAAAATATAATGTGAAGCTTATCGGAGTAGATTTAGAAGCAATTGAATTAGCTGAAAATCGAGAAAAATTTCGAGAGCATGTCGTAAAATTGGGATTAAAAGTTGCGCCATCACATATTGCTAATTCATTTTTGGAAGGAAAAGAAGCTGCACAAAAAATTGGTTATCCATTAGTGATTCGTCCATCATATACTTTAGGTGGATATGGAGGTGGATTTTGTTTTGATGCAAGTGAATTTGACGAAGCACTTCGAAGAGGTTTAGATGCATCTCCAACACATGAAGTCTTAGTAGAACAAGCAGTTTTGGGCTGGAAAGAGTTTGAGTTGGAATTACTAAGAGATCGTGATGATAATGTAGTGATCATTTGTGCTGTTGAAAACCTTGACCCGATGGGAATTCATACGGGCGATAGTATCACCGTTGCACCAGCCATGACACTTTCGGATACTGCTTATCAGCAAATGAGAGATGAGTCAATTTTGGCGATGCGTTCGATGGGGAATTTTGCAGGAGGTTGTAATATTCAATTTTCTCAAAATCCTGAAACAGAAGAATTAATTGTGATTGAGATTAATCCTCGAGTATCTCGTTCTTCTGCTTTGGCAAGTAAAGCAACAGGTTATCCGATTGCAAAAATTGCTGCGAAGTTAGCATTAGGATTTACGTTGGGTGAATTAAAAAATCAAATTACTGGAAATACATCTGCATTTTTTGAGCCTACTTTAGATTATGTAATTGTAAAAATGCCACGTTGGAACTTTGATAAATTTAAAGGTGCTAGTCATATTTTAGGTTTACAAATGAAGTCAGTTGGAGAGGTAATGGGAATTGGAAGGAACTTTTTGGAAGCACTTCAAAAAGCTTGTCAATCTCAAGAGAATGGTCGAATGGGATTAGGTGCAGATAAAAAAGAATGGATTCGAACATCTGATATTTTAGAGCGATTATCGCAAGTAAGTGATGATAGAATTTATCGAGTAAAAGATGCTTTGCGATTAGGTGTTCCCGAAAAAACGGTTCACAAATTGACTAAAATTGATCCGTGGTTTATCACTCAAATTAAACGTTTGGTGGCTATGGAAAATGAAATCATGCGTTTCAATATTCCAGAAGATTTACCAGAAGATTTCTTTAGAGAACTCAAAGAGGTGGGTTATTCTGATGCTCAAATTGCTTGGTTGATGAGAGTCAACGAAGAAGAAGTGACTAATCAAAGAAAAAAATTAAATATCCGTAGAACTTACAAAATGGTGGATACTTGTGCAGCAGAATTTGAAGCAAAGACACCTTATTTCTACTCAACTTTTGATGGCGAGAACGAAAGTATTCCAACAGATAAAAAGAAAATTGTTGTGCTTGGTTCTGGTCCAAATCGAATTGGTCAAGGAATCGAATTTGACTATTGTTGTGTGCATGGATTGAAGGCAATTCAAGAAGCAGGTTACGAAGCAATTATGATTAATTGTAATCCTGAAACTGTTTCGACAGATTTTGACATGGCTGATAAATTATACTTCGAGCCAATCTTCTGGGAACACATTCAAGAGATTTTTGAATTAGAAAAACCAGAAGGTGTCATCGTTCAACTAGGTGGTCAGACTGCTTTGAAATTAGCTGAAACTTTTGACAAAAAAGGAATCAAAATTATTGGTACAAGTTATAAAGCACTTGACCTTGCAGAAGATCGTGGACGCTTCTCAGACTTACTAAAAGAATTAGATATTCCTTATCCAAAATATGGTCAAGCTGATGATGCACAAGGAGCAATTGACATTGCCAATCGAGTAAGTTATCCAGTTTTGGTTCGACCATCTTATGTTTTGGGAGGACAACGAATGAAGATTGTAATTAATGATGACGAGTTGGAAAGACAAGTGTTAGAAATTTTTAAACACATGCCTGAAAATAAAGTATTGATTGACCAATTTTTGGATCGAGCAAAAGAAGCTGAGGTAGATGCCATTTGCGACGGCGACGAAGTTCACATCATGGGAATCATGGAACATATCGAACCCGCAGGAATTCACTCGGGCGATAGTTCAGCAGTTTTACCCACTTATAGTTTGAGCGATCATGTGTTGGAGAAAATGGTGGAGTACACAAAAAAATTAGCTTTCGCATTAGAAACCAAAGGATTAATCAATATCCAATTTGCAGTTAAAGATGAGCAAGTTTATGTGATCGAAGCGAATCCACGAGCATCTCGAACGACTCCATTTATTGCCAAAGCATACCAAGTTCCTTATTTGAATATTGCAACACATGTAATGTTAGGAAATAAGAAATTGAAAGATTTTGAAATCAATAAAAAGTTGGAAGGCTACGCAATTAAAGTTCCTGTTTTCTCTTTCAATAAATTCCCGAATGTAGATAAAAATTTGGGCCCTGAAATGAAATCAACAGGTGAAGCAATTCGATTTATAAAAGATACCAAAGACCCTTACTTTAGGGAGTTAGATAAAAAACGTTCGATGTATTTAACAATGTAAAAATGAAAAAAAGCGGGTTGCAAATTGCAACTCGCTTTTTTTATATCTTTGAAATAAAAAAAAATACAATTTGTATGAAGACCAAAGAAGAAATAGTCAAAGATTGGCTCCCCCGTTACACAGGAACTCAATTAGACGAATTTGGGGAATATATTATCCTTGTCAATTTTAGTAAATATGTTGAAATGTTTGCTGACCAATATGATGTCGAAATCAAAGGAAAGGATCGTTCGATGATTTCAGCAACGGCAAAAAACATTACCATCATCAACTTTGGAATGGGAAGTCCGAATGCTGGAACTATCATTGACTTATTGACTGCGGTCAAACCGAAAGCAGCTATCTTTCTAGGAAAATGTGGTGGTATAAAAACTGATAAAAATAATGTAGGTGATTTAATTTTGCCAATTGCAGCGATTCGAGGAGAAGGAACGTCCAATGATTATTTGCCGCCAGAAGTACCTGCACTTCCTGCCTTCGCTCTGCAAAAAGCGATCTCTACAACCATTCGAGAATATGATAAAGATTATTGGACAGGAACTGTTTATACGACAAACAAACGAGTGTGGGAACACCGAGAAGATTTTAAAGAATACCTTCTTTCTCTTCGACCGATTGCAATTGATATGGAGACTGCCACTATTTTTGTAGCTGCATTTAAAAATCATATTCCTGCAGGAGCATTACTTTTAGTCTCTGACATGCCAATGGTTCCAGAAGGTGTAAAAACGGAAAAAAATGATAAAATTGTTAGCAAAAATTATATGGAAATGCACTTGAAAATTGGAATCGAATCATTGATGAAATTGAGTAATAACTCCTTAACTATCAAGCACTTAAGATTTTAATTTAGGATATCAGGGAATTGATTAATTGGAAAATTAGGCAGCTGCGAATCTACATTTTTGGATTCACCACCCAGCCTAACTTCTTAGTCAACCAATTCCCTAAATTGGTTTATTTGGGATTCACTATCTGCCTGATTTCCCAATCAACTAATTATTTTTTCTTCTTTTTGCTTTTCTTTTTCTTTGGCAAAAGGTTTTTTTCATTTGGGAAAATCGCAGTTGGTTTAAACTTTTTAGCAGCTTCCCATTCCATACTGAAGTAAGAAATAATAATTACAATATCTCCAACTGCTACTCTTCGAGCAGCAGCTCCATTCAAGCAAATTATACCTGAACCTCGTTCCCCCGTGATTACATAAGTTTCGAGTCGAGCGCCATTATTATTATTGACAATCTGTACTCTTTCTCCCTCAATAAGATTAGCGGCATCCATCAGATCTTCATCAATGGTAATACTACCTACATAGTTGAGGTCAGCTTGAGTTACTGTTGCGCGATGTATCTTAGATTTAAAAATTGTTACGTACTTAGACATAGTGTGAAATATAATTTTGTTTATAAAAGGTTTCTACTGTCAATAAAACGTATCATTTTGCAAAAAGGTCACAAAATGAAATTTTATTAAAAAAATAATTTCTTATAAAAAATAGGTGATTAGGAAATACTCTTTGGAAGGCGGCGCAAATTTACGATTTTAAAACCATATTGTCAATTAATCTTATATCCCCTGCCCAAACTGCGGTGCAGGCAACGGCAAAATTAGTTTCACTAAAATCATCAATAGATTGCAAGGTAATTCCATCTACGATTTCGAAGTATTCAGGCCTGAATTCAGGGATGCTTAATTCTTGCATGGCCCATTCTTTTACTTCATTTGGAGTTTTATCATTGACTAGTTTTTTGGCTGCCGAAAGTGTTTGAGAAATTTTAACTGCTAAAATTCGATTTTCAGGAGTCAATCGAACATTTCTAGAACTCATCGCTAATCCATTTTCTTCTCGCATGATTGGACACATCACTAATTTTATCTCAGATTCTAGTTGAGCCAACATACTTCTTACAATAGTTATTTGTTGAAAATCCTTTTGTCCCATGTACAAACTATGTGGTTTAACCATATCCAACAACCGATTCACCACCTGCGCCATTCCGTCAAAATGACCTGGTCGAAATTCTCCTTCCATCACTATTGCTAATTTCCCAAAATCCAATTCCAAAGTAGTATCCAACCCTTTTGGATAAACCTCCTCAACAGCCGGCATCAATAATACATCTGTCCCAACTGACGTTAACAACTCGATATCTTTAGCGGCAGTTCGTGGATATTTTTCCAAATCCGTTGCATTGTTAAATTGAGTAGGATTGACGAAAATACTACAAACGACACAATCATTTTCCTCTTTTGCTTTTTGAATTAAAGACAAATGACCAGCATGCAGAGCTCCCATTGTTGGAACAAAACCTATGCTTTTTTTGTCTAATTTTAAAGTAGTCAGGTAGTTTTGTAGTTGATGTTCTTTTTTGAATAAAATCATATTGAAAAATTCTTCGATTTGTTGATTTTGTTTGATTTCAGTACTCTTTTTTTTTTGTCAAAAAAATTCAATTAAGAACTTCTTAACAAGAAGAGTAAGACAAAAATCATAAAAAATACGGAATATTTTGTACTTTTGCGCACCCGTTCATTGAAGGTATCATTTTTATTTTTTAAAAAAAATGAATTAAGAGTTATATGGAGAAGAAGAAAGTTTTGATCATAACACAAGAGATGGAGCCATATACGGCACTCTCTGAAATCTCAAGAATAGCGCGAAAATTGCCACAATATATTCAAGAGAAAGGATTTGAAATCCGAGTTTTGATGCCACGTTTCGGCACTATTAATGAGAGAAGACATCGACTACATGAAGTCGTTCGACTTTCAGGAATGAATATCATTGTAGATGATGATGATTATCCATTAATCATCAAAGTAGCCTCTTTGCCTGGTGCAAGAATGCAAGTTTACTTTTTGGATAATGATGATTTTTTCAAAAGAAAATCAGTATTCGAAGATGCTAAAGGTAAGCCATTTGATGATAATGCAGATCGATCTGTATTTTTCTGCAAAGGTGTTTTGGAAACTGTTAAGAAATTTGGTTGGGCACCAGACATCATTCATTGCCACGGCTGGATGACTAGTTTAGTACCGTTATATTTAAAAACTGCGTACAAAAACGAGCCTATTTTCCAAAATGCAAAAACGGTTTATTCCCTTTATGATAATTCGTTGGAAAAAACTTTTGGCGACGATTTCTTCGATAAAGCTTCCATTAATAATTTGGAACCTGAAGATTTAGAAGCATACAAAAGTGGAAAAAATGTCAACTTACATGCAGGTGCAATTACATTTTCTGATGCCGTAATTACTGGTAGCGAAAAATTGTCAAAAGCAACTGCAAAATTAATCGAAGAAACAGATAAGCCTGTTTTGGAATATAAAGGCGAAGAAGAATACTTAGCCGCTTACCTTGAATTTTTTAATTCTTTATTGGAACAAGAGGTTGAATAATACCTTTCTATTGGCTTCACAAATAAGAATATTCTAAAACAAAAACGCCAGCTTCTACCTTAAAATGGGATAAGACCCAACTGGTAGAAGCTGGTTTTGCGTTTAGAGGAGTGATACCTTTTTTTTAGAATACTTCTGGCATTTTATCCTTTTTGAAAAAATGCTTTAAAATAATTAATCATTGAAAAAGACGATATTTCAACAATTTATGTTTGCAACGAGCATTATTTTAATGTTTTTATTTGCAACTACTTCGTGTAACGAACCAAGCCTGATCGGTGCAGATGTTATTGATACCGATCGCCCAGATGTATTATCTACCGATACGTTGACTCTTTTTTCAAGTTCTGTGGAAGATGATTCGATTCGAACTTATAATGGTCTGAATTTATTAACTACTTATCTTTGTGGTGTTTTAGAGGATCCGATTTTTGGAAAAAGCACCTCAGAAATTAATGCTGAACTTAGAGTGGCAGGGTCAGTTCCAGATACCACTTTTTTTCAGAATATCTCTACTGGACTAACAGAACTTGATTCTGTTGTTTTCATATTAGAATATGATACAACTAAGTTTTTTGGAAATAATATTACACAACAAGATATCTCTGTTTATTTATTAGATGAAAGTATGGACAATCGTGAAACTTATTATTCAGATGATAATTTTCTTGCAGGAGATTTATTAGTTACAGAAACCATCAACCCAAGTCAATTTGATACTTTAACAATCATTGGAGGTGATACTGTTTTAACTCCACCAATTATGAAGTTAGTTTTAAGTGGAGCAGATGCTCAAGCTCATCCACTTTTTAGTGATATTTTATTTAAAGACTTTAGCTCTTATCAATATTATGAAAGTGATACCTCTCTGTTACAAGTGCTTAATGGAGTAAAAGTATTAGTTGAAAACAGTACACCTACTAAAGATTTGATGATGGCATTTAAATTGTCTGCTTCTTCCGTTTCAGGAATGTTTCTTCACTATCATTCCCCAACAGATACTTCTTTTTATAGATTTAGGTTTACTAGTAATGGTGCGCAAATGACTTCTTTTGAGCATGATCATGCTGGTTCACCAGTAGAACCTTTCATTGATGGAATAGCTGATGAAACCGACGGAGAAGAATATATTTTTATCCAAGGAATGCAAGGACTCAATGGAAAAATTAGAATCCCTTATACAAGTGGACTTCAAAATCCAATAATTAATCAAGCACAATTAAAATTAACTATCGCAACGATGGTTCCAGGTGATGTTACTTTCTATAGAGATAATCCTTTGGAACAATTATTTTTATCAAAAAAGAATGCAGAAGGAGACTTGATAATTATTGCAGATTTAAATACAGCTATTGAAGTGGGTAGCTTAACAGGTTTTTTTGGTGGAAACTTAGTTGAAAAAACTGAAAATAATATAGTGATTAATACCTATACCATGAATATTTCTGAGCATTTGCAAGATATGATTAATGGTGTAGAGACAAGTGATGAAATTTTTATTTCTACTGCCTCAAAAGCACAATCAGCTAACCGATCTATCATTTTCGGAACTGGACATCCAACATATGCTCCAAAATTAAATGTAACATACACGATTAATCAATAGATTTATCCCTTAAAAAAAGGAGTATTTTTGATTCCGCTCTAGAATGGAACTGATTTCTAAGGAAAATAGCGAAAAAAGATTATTTCAGAAGTATCTTTTTAAAAGGTAACAAGTCTAATAATATAAAGGAACTCTAACTTATAAACCTATAAGCATTTCTAATTTTTTATAAAAAAAGAAAAACTTAGTCTTGCTTTCACCCCCTAAATTTATACTATGTGTGGAATTGTAGCTTATATCGGAAAAAAAGATGCTTATCCAATCATTATTAAAGGACTGAAAAGATTAGAATATCGTGGGTATGATAGTGCTGGTGTAGCTTTATTTAATGGAGATTTACACGTTTACAAAAAGAAAGGAAAAGTTAATGACTTAGTTTCTTTTGTCAAAGGAAAAAACCTTGCTGGCAACGTTGGAATTGGTCATACTCGATGGGCCACTCATGGTGAACCTAATGATATTAATGCGCACCCACATACTTCTGATGATGGAAGATTGACACTCATTCATAATGGGATTATCGAAAACTATGCAACGATTAAAGAGGCCTTAATCAAAGAAGGACATGTTTTCACAAGCGATACAGATACAGAAGTTTTAGTTCATTTGATTGGTGCAGTTCAAGACAAAGATAATTTAGATTTAGAAGAAGCGGTAAGAATTGCATTATCCCAAGTCGTCGGTGCTTATGCAATCGTAGTCTTAGATAAAAACGATCCAACCAGATTAGTAGCTGCTCGAAAAGCAAGTCCACTAGTGGTAGGAATTGGACAAGATGAATTTTTCTTAGCTTCTGATGCGACACCTCTCGTAGGATATACTTCTCAGGTAGTATATTTGAATGATGAAGAAATTGCTGTAGTAAGCAATGACGGAACATTTGAAATCAAAACTATTGATAACGAAATTCAAACTCCTTATATCCAACTCCTCAATATGAATATTGAAAAATTGGAGAAAGGAGATTATGAACATTTTATGCTCAAAGAAATTTATGAGCAACCAAATACCATTGCTGATTGTATGCGTGGACGTATTAATGCAGCAGCAGGTTGGATCAGGATGGGTGGTATCGAAGCACAAGCAGATAAAATGTTTAATGCAAAAAGATTCATCATGGCAGCTTGCGGAACTTCCTGGCATGCAGCATTGATTGGCGAATATTTATTTGAAGAATTAGCTCGAATTCCTGTTGAAGTGGAATATGCATCTGAACTTAGATATAGAAATCCAATCATCAATAAAGATGATGTCGTCATCGCTTTGTCTCAATCAGGAGAAACTGCCGATACTATGGCAGCACTCGAGTTAGCAAAAGATAAAGGGGCACTAATTTATGGAATCGTGAACTCAGTTGGTTCTTCTATTTCTAGAATTACTGACTCAGGTTCATACATTCATGCTGGCCCTGAAATCGGAGTAGCGAGTACAAAAGCATTCACAGGTCAAGTTACAGCACTTACTTTGATGGCCATTTATATGGGGTATAAAAGAGGGACAATTCCTAAATCTTACTTCCATCAGCTGTTGGAAGGTTTAGAAAAAATCCCTGCAAAAGTGAAAGAAGCTTTAGAATGTGATGCTCAGATAAAAGAATTAGCTGCAAAATTTATTAATACCAATCATACCCTTTATCTTGGGCGAGGCTATAACTTCCCTGTTGCATTGGAAGGCGCTCTTAAATTAAAAGAAATATCATACATCCATGCTGAAGGATATCCTGCTGCTGAAATGAAGCACGGGCCAATCGCTTTGATTGATGAAAATATGCCAGTTGTGGTAATTGCGACCAACAAAAGTGCTTACGAAAAAATTGTCAGTAACATTCAAGAGGTTAAAGCTCGAAAAGGAAGAGTCATTGCAATTGTAACTAAAGGCGACAAAGAGATTAGCAAAATCGCAGATTACACTATCGAAATTCCTGATACGGAAGAACCATTTACTCCTTTGCTATCAGTAATTCCTTTACAATTATTGTCTTATCACATTGCATTAGTAAGAGGTTGCAACGTAGATCAACCTCGAAATTTAGCTAAGTCTGTAACTGTAGAATAAACTAATGATTCATTTTGAATGGTGAATTTTGAATAGTCTCATTTAAAATTAATCATCATTCAAAATTCAAAATTCAAAAAAATGAGTACACAGAGCGCACATAATATGGAGTACAACTCCGAAAAAAGTGATCTTATCATTCCCGAATATGGTCGAAATGTTCAAATGTTAATTCGACATGCGAAGACCATTGAAAGTGATGAAATCAGACAAGCTTTTATTGAAAAGGTAATCGACTTGATGCACCAGATGCATCCACAAAATAGAAATATCGAAGACTACATGTCTAAATTATGGAAACATGTATTTCGAATTGCAGAGTATGACATCAAAGTAATGCCTCCAAATGGAGAAATTCCTACTCCTGAAACGGATATCACTATACCTGAACCTGTTAGCTATCCTGTTGCCAATGTGAGATATAGACATTATGGAAATAATGTTCAAATTCTAATTAACAAGGCATTGAAAATGGAAGATGGTCCTAAAAAAGACGGCTTCCTTTTAGTGATCGGCGGATACATGAAAATGGCTTACAAAACTTGGAACAGAGAACATTTCGTTAGTGATGATATTATCAAAGGAGATCTACACAAGATGTCTGATGGAAAATTAGTAATTGCTGATAATGTTTCTCTTGACGGATTAAGTAATTCCAATCGTCGAAAAAGAAAAGATGATAATGATCGAGGTGGAAGAAATGATCGCCGAAACGATCGTCGAAATGATCGAGGTGGAAGAAATGATCGTCGAAATGATCGAGGTCGAAATGACCGAGGTGGTAGAGGAAGACGTTAGTTTTTCGGTTCTTTGACAAATCCCGTGTTTTAAGTCAGACCAAAGTCGAAAATAATACTTCCTTCGGTCGTTTTATTTCCAACTTTGGTCTGACCATGGGATTTGTCAAAGGATTTTTTTTTTAAAATTTAATTCCCCTTAAAATGATTCCAACCCTGCGCTTTGATAGGATGAATATTTCCACCTTTTGTATGTAATTTTATTCCTTCCGACGCTTCGACAATTTCTCCCATAATATAAATACCTGGCAAAAATTTCACCTTATCAATATCCTCTGGTGCAATTGTAAAAAGTAATTCATAATCCTCTCCTCCACTCAAGGCACAAGTAATCGGATCCATTTGAAATTTCAAAGCCATCATTTCTGCATCTGGATGAATTGGCACACCACTCTCTTCCACAAATGCTCCCACCCCAGATTCTTTACAAATATGAAAAACCTCCGAAGCTAATCCATCCGAAATATCAATCATCGAAGTAGGCACTAAATCCGATTTCGCAAAATCTTCAATCATTTCTCTTCTTGCTTCAGGTTTCAATTGTCGTCGAACTAGATAAGATTGATCTTCCAAATCAGGCTGAACTCCTGGGTTGGATAAATAAATTTGTTTTTCCCTTTCCAAAATTTGAAGCCCCAAATATGCTGCCCCCAAATCTCCCGTCACACACATCAAATCTCCAACCTTAGCAGTATTTCGGTAAACTAATTTATCCTTCTCACCTTCCCCAATTGCAGTTACACTAATGATCATTCCTTTCGGAGAAGAAGTCGTATCTCCTCCAACCAAATCAACATCATACTGCGCACAGGCAGCTTCCACTCCTTGATAAAATTCTTCCAAACCCTCCACCGAAAATCTATTAGAAAATGCAATCGACATCGTAATCTGTTTTGGAATGGCATTCATGGCATAAATATCCGAGAGATTTACAATGACTGATTTGTACCCCAAATGTTTAAGTGGAGTGTACATTAAATCAAAGTGAATTCCTTCTACCAACATATCGGTAGAAACAACCGTCATCATTTTTCCACTATCAATTACCGCAGCATCATCTCCAATTCCTTTTACAGAAGATTTGTTTTTTAATGGAAATCTTTTGGTCAAATGTTCGATCAAACCAAATTCTCCCAATTCATTTACATCAGTTCTTTTTTCTGTATTGTCTGCCATTGCATTTTTTTAATTAAAAAATCACTTAGAATTTTTTGTTGAAATTTATTTTTCTAACCGCAAAAGTAATTAATTTTAATCATCCTAAAAAAATACTTCAACTGGTATAAATATTTAAGGTTTTTAATATATATTTGCATTGTTATTTTTCTGTATATGAAAAGTACAACCATCCCAACCGTAAAATAAATTCCGTTTTAACCATCGTTTTAATTTAATGATTTTGAAGTATAGATACTTCGATCTCAAAAGTATTATGTGTTTTTGATTTTACATCAAAAATAGCTAAGGGGCTATTTTATACATTTTATTTACTCAATTTTTCTGATCATACTTTTTGAGAAAACTCACCCATGGTTGTAAAAGTACAACCTCCTTATTTTGCAATTATATTGTTAGAATAACATATTATTTGACCGTTAATTAGCACAACAATAACAACAACCTATAACACAATACATCCAAAAACAGTCTTACTGAACCGTGTCTGAGAAATGCAAAGCAGTTCAACCTTCTGGATATTCGATCACTTCAACAATTGTAATCTCATGATTGATTTGATTTAGAATTATGCACCAAAAGAATGAATCTTAGCAGACACAATTAATATGACTGCAGGAGGAATTAATTTTCCTCCAAACTGTTTTTGGGATGTGAACCCTCTTCACTCACCTCGTGGAAGAGGGTTCTTTTTTTTTGTAAAAATGAATATCGAATATTGAACAAGGATTTATGATTTGAGAAGTTTGACGAGAGTTTCACGTTTTAGATCTTGAGAAATATCGTCAAACTTCTCAAATCCTTGTTCGGAAATCGATATTCGATATTCCAAAAAAATAGGAGCGCACTTCAAAAAGTACACTCCTATTTTTTTAGAAAAATGAAAAACAAAAATCTATTCCACCAACTCAAATTCTCTGCCCACTTTTATTTTTTTGTTACCATCGTACACCACCACTTCAATATAAAACTTACCTCCAGCTTTTGCTTTTTTTATAATCTTTTTTTGTTTTTTATTCAAAACTCCATTGCTCGTAGCTGATTGGAAATTCTTTTTTCGTTGATAAGAAAAATTCAATGCATCAAAACTAACTGGATCGCCAAATCGATCTCGAACCATAATTATTTTTTCCAAATTAGCTTTCAAATTATCAATGGTAATTATATTTCCTTTCAACGTCCCCCACGTAATTTTATAACCATCAGAATCTAAAGGATTACTCACACCATTTTTTAAATAAAAATGAATGGGCAAATTTAGCTTCACTTTAACAACTTCTCCCTTGTCTTTCCCAGGTTCCCATTTTGGCATTTTGTTCAAAACATCAATCGCAGCTGCTCCACAACCATGTCCAATATCTCGAATAATGGAAGGCTTTGTTACTCTTCCTTCTTCGTCAATAATAAAACTAACATAAACAGTTCCTTCCGTTCCCGCATCTTTTGCTTCTGTTGGATACTCCACATTAAATGCTAAAAATGAAATCATCCTTTCATTGGAGCAAACTCTTTTCTTCTCTTTTTTATATTTATATTTTTCACATCCTGAGAAGTAAGGCATTTGTTCCGCATGAACTAATGCCTCAGGTTGTGCAAAGAAATTAGTAGAAAAAAGAAAAGAAATTACTATAAATGATAGGTATGTTTTTCTCATAAGGATTATTTTTTGACTAAATCTAACAACGTATTTTTTACTTCTTCCAATTTATTCGACTTTGGATTTTTGGCGAAGTCACCCATTTTGTTAATGATAAAATATCGAGGCAAAACTTTGATTTCATATGCTTTGGCAATCTCGGAATTTAACTCACCTGATGCCAAAATATGAATTCCTTGGAACTGCCTTTTTTCCAAGGTCTTTTTCCATACCTCTTCTTTTCGATCCAACGATACATTTATAAAAACAACATCTTCATTTTCCAACTCTGGTTGAAGTACTTTTAACCGCTCCATTTTATCCATGCAAGGTCTGCACCAAGTTGCCCAAAAATTTAAATAAATTACTTTCCCTCGATAATTTTTTAATGCAACTTCAATATTACTCGAATCCTTTAAAACAAAATCAGGTGCTTGAGTTCCACCTGCAAACTTGATCGCTTTTTCATAGGACTCCACTACTTTATTATCAAAATTTCCATGATCTTGAAATCGTAAATAATCCTGATATTTATTAATAATCACTTCCATCTCTTTGGCTCGAAATGCTCGTGCAATTATTTCTGATTGGAAAAATGCCCTAGTCTTTCCGTCCAAAACTTTACTCCCTTCTTCATATTGAAAAATAAAAGGTGCTCTTTCATCGCTTTCACTTTTCAAATTTTTATAATCAAAATACGCAATCAAAAACTCCCGATACCATTCATTTCCAACCTGTTCATTTTGCAAAGGAATTTGTTCGAGAAAATCAAAATACGAGTCTTCTAAACTGTATCTATTTTTAAATACATTTCCATACATCAGTTTATGGTAAGCAAAATCATATTGAATTTCTGCTTTCAAAAAACCTTTAAATTCTGGCGTGAGTTTTTCAGGATGAGTCGTATCATATTTTTCTAAATGATCAAGCGATTTTTCTTTCCTACTTTTCATATGACTTTCAAAAGTCGGTGGATCCATCTCCAACATCGCTTTGTCCATCATTGGACTATTTTGATACCAATATAATTTCTGTTTGTATTGAGTCATGTTGAACACACTCATCTCTCGAGGATTCAATTGTAGATATTCAGTCAAGCAAGAATTATTCGGGCCAAGACTTCCTGAAAATTCAAATGAATATTGGAAATTATTCGCATCGCAATCAATATATAAAGTATCGTTTGGTTGGAGGAAAATGACTCCTTTGTTCCGAGCATATTTCAAAATGGCAAATTGAGGTTCTTTCACTTCAACGGCAAAAGCAAAAGTATTGTCATCAATAATTCTGGATTTGTACACATCAATTCCATTATTGAGATATAAGGTATTCAAACTTAGTTCGATCTCTTTGATCAACTTGGCATTTTTTATTTTTCCAATAACCAAGGTATTCGGTTGTGCTTGAAGAAAAAATGCGCAAAGTGACAAACTAAAAAGTACTATTGTTTTTTTTGTAAAAATGGTAAAATGCTCCATCCAATGTGTTTTATAAAAATGAATTTGATTAAATATTATACGCTAAATTTAAAGGTTTTGCTTCAACTAAATATAAGTAGTTTTCGTTGAGTTATTCACAAAGGACCTAGTTCTTCGGTAAGCAGGCTTCAAAGTCACCTTGTGAATCGGGAACATCACCTATAATCCGCTGTCAAAAATTAAAACGAAATTTCTGTTTTTTTTATTTCAAAAAATAAAATCCTATCTTGAAAAAACATACTTGAAAACATAATTAAAAACCACCTATGAAAAAACGCTGGACGCTCCAATCTTATAACTCTTCCACCGCTCAACATTTGCAAAAAGTTTTGAAAATCAATCCTATCTTTTGTCAAATGCTTGCGCAGCGAGGTATCTCTACTTACGACGAAGCTTTCCAATTCTTTCGCCCTTCACTTGAATATTTACATGATCCTTTTTTGATGCAAGATATGGATTTGGCAGTCAACCGATTGGCGAGTGCAATCCAAGGCAAAGAAAATATTTTGCTCTACGGAGATTACGATGTGGATGGTACAACCTCTGTTGCCCTGATGTTTTCTTTTTTAAAAAGATATCATCCGCATTTAGATTTTTATATTCCTGACATATACAAAGAAGGTTATGGCGTTTCCTTTGCAGGAATTGATTACGCTGCTCAAAATGAAATGACACTCATCATTGCTATGGATTGCGGAATC
>Ga0114956_1002055_pt1 | contig 15946 bp, 8 predicted proteins | sample MaitaG_FD_87304 | JGI IMG/M metagenome (GOLD analysis project Ga0114956, IMG submission 87304) | Marine algal microbial communities from Maine, USA - Maine_Asex2 metaG | ecosystem: Host-associated > Algae > Red algae > Unclassified | place: Maine, USA | collected 2015-01-05 | reverse complement strand
TCGATGCCGTCGCTGATCTATGTGCTGGGGCTCTCCGGAGCCGTTCACATCGTCAACTATTATCGCGACGCGTGCCATGAACATGGGCACAAAGCTGCCGCCGAAGCGGCGATCTCCCACAGTTGGTTCCCTTGTACCTTAGCCGCGTTCACCACCGCGCTTGGGCTCGGTTCGCTGTACATCAGCAATCTGGCACCCATCTCTAAATTCGGACTTTTTTCAGCGATTGCCACCGTCGCGACGCTGATCATCCTGTTTACGTTTCTGCCCGCGGCGCTGACTGTGTTCAAGCCGGGCTATCGTAAATTGAGCAAAAAAGAGCGTGAAATCGGAGAGGGCGGCGGAGGAATTTCGGCCAACGTGACAAAATTCTGGCAGCGTGTCGGCGACGTCGTCATGCGAAACTATACGGCCTTCACCGTGATCGGTGTGCTGGCGATTGTGGTTGGTGCCTATGGCATCTGGAACAAAATCGAAACACAAGTTCACCTTCTCAAGATGTTCGATCCCGGCGCGAAGATCCTCACCGATTACCGCTGGTTGGAAGAAAACCTTGGCGAACTGGTACCAGCGGAAATCGTCGTTAGCATCGAACCCTCGGCTCAGCAGGAAGTCTACAAAGAGACGATCGAACACGAGGAGAAGGCGAAAAGAGAAGCGTTTGCCAAACGAGAAGCGGAACGACAAATCGAAAAACTCGGCAGCCTTCCCGATGTTGATATCGCAGAAGCCGAAGTGCCGCCCTTTAAATTTAACGATACACAGCAAAAAGAATACTCACGCCGGCTATCGATGTTGGAACGCGTGCAGCTTTCGGATCGTGTACGCACACAACTTGAACGCTATTTCGGTCCTGACGGTTTAGGGATCGTCGGGTCGGGGCTGTCAACCGACGTCTTTGTGCCCCTTAATGAATTCTCCTCAACAGACCCGCTGACGCGCAAACTTTCCAGTGCACAGTTGTATAAACGGCGTGGGGAGATGCTGGAACAGGAATACTTGGCCATTGCCGACCAAGGTCAATCACGTCCGCTGGAACAGCTGCAGGGCCGCGAACTTTGGCGAATCAGCATTCGATTGGCCGCGCTCAGCGACGTCGACTACGGGCGCTTCATCAACGATATGAAATCGGTTATCGAACCGATCAATAACGCCTACCGGTATCGGCGGCAAATTTTGGCCACGTTACAGGAATCTCAAGAAGATGGACGCGCCAAAAATGCGACGATTTTGGTGCTCGGTGGCAAACCCGAATTGTCGCAGGACGATCTCAATATAAAAGCAAAATCGGAGGCAAAGATCCCGCGCGACGAATTGATCAATCAAACGCACATCTTTTCGACGACACTTAAAGACCTGCTGGCCGATCGCGGCATCTCCAAAAGCCCAAAATTGGTTTGGGTTGATCCCGAACGATACAGCCTCAACAATCCTGACCTGACGCCGAAGGAAAAGGAACAGCTCAAGAGCCTGTTCGAACCCAAACGTTGGCGCGAGTTTATTCGCAAAAGCGATTGCGTCGTCTTGATCGAGGATAGCGAACTGTTTGATGTCGACCTGATCAAACAGAACGCGACCAACTTGATTGACTGTCGTGAACACAAGTTTCTGATAGACCCGGTCACCAAGGCTCCGATTGCTGGCATGAAGACCGCGACGCAGCGTAAGATGGCCGGCGAAGACGTCGACATCACGACTATCTACACCGGCATCATCCCCATCGTTTATAAGGCTCAACGAGCGCTGCTGTGGAGTTTGATCCAAAGTATTTTATTGGCGTTCATCATGATCACATTAGTGATGATGCTACTTCTAAGAGACTGGAACCGTCCGTTTGAGCGCGGCAACTACCTGAACTTCCGAGGCGGATTGCTGGCGATGATTCCTAACGTCTTTCCCGTAGTCGTCGTATTTGGATTCATGGCTTACCGAGGTATTAAAGTTGACATTGGTTCGATGATGACCGCCAGCGTCGCGATGGGTGTCGCGGTGGATGATACGATTCACTTTCTGACGTGGTATCGCCAAGCGCTACAGAAAGGGCTCGAGCGTTTAGAAGCGATTAAGGTCGCCTACTCCAAAGTCGCCACTGCGATGACGCAAACCACGTTGATTGCCGGCTTTGGTCTCTCGGCCTTCGCCTTCAGCACCTTCACGCCAACGCAGCGGTTCGGCACGTTGATGCTGTTCCTGTTGGCCGCCGCGCTGATCGGCGATCTGATCATTCTTCCTGCCGTACTAGCCAGCCCACTGGGGAAATACTTCAGTAAGATTCCACCGCCGGATTCTAGCGATGAGGCTACTTCCACTAATCACGTTGTTTCGCCCGAACCAAGCCTACGTGTGATGAGCGACGATTCTCTGACGGGGTAGAGCGGTCAGAAATTTGGCGTAAGTCCCTCAAGGCCGCCGTAGGTCCTCCGGACGCAGTGGCGTAAGAAGGTTGTGAGTTAATTAGTTGGACAGCGCCACGTTCGTGAGCGGCAAGGCGCAAGCCCAATGGCACTTACTTTAGATAGGTATTGTATGAAAGTTTAACGACAAGCCGGCAGGCGACCGTGTTTGGCGGTGCAAAACGCCGTCGCCTGCCGGCTAATCGTTAAACGGACCAAGAATAATACCGTTAAAAAAATCGTGTTTCGAACTACGTAAATCTAAAGTCAGTGCCATTGGGCGCTAGCCGCCGGTGAATGGCGGGTAAAACCGGCGGCTAGCGCCTTGCCGCTCACATTTGCGCTACCACGTAAATAACAAAGCTTTTGATTCAAATGTGGCGCTGTCCAATTAGGGTTGGTTTGACAATTGGATGACTCAAGAATCGGAAGTAAAAGCTCACGGCGCGATTTTGATCAGCAGCAGCGGATCCTTCGGTCGCGTCGTGATGCATCTTAGCTTTGATCACATCCTATCGCACCGAAGAGAACCCCAGCTCTCCTGCTAGCACATCCTCACCGTCCATATCTTGCCTTGCCATTGGGAACTCTTTGTTGTAATTACGACTCAGAAAACCCAACAATCGGGGCCAAGGATGGACCAAAAGTTGCAAAAATCGCCAAAACACGATCACGATGCTCGACACGCACGCCGAGGCTGCCAGAAACGCAATCCATGCGTCTGCTCGTTCTTAATTTCTCCGAACGGGCTTGCAATTTGGATGCTATGCCTTGTTCCGTTGCTGGCAGGTTGCCAAACTTGGAAACCATGGCAGCAATCATCGCTGCCGGTTCCTCCGCAGATTCTCGACGAGCAAGCGCTTCAAAATGTGCGTTTTCAGGGCCCAGGGCTAACCGGCGGACGCCCTGGAAGCACAGGTCCCGAACCTACAGGGGGTCGACGGCAACGGGCTCAATCTGACGTATTGCCAGATTTCGAACAGATCGCCGAAGCCAATTCCGAAGCGCGACCTGAGATTATCAAAGATGTTCAAATCACCGGCAATCAATTTTTACCTACCCACCATTTGACGCGCAACATTCGCACCCGTCCCGGACGTTACTTTGATCCTGACAAACTGCAGCAGGACGTCAACGCCCTGTGGAGAATGCCGGAGATCGCGCGAGTGAAGGGGCCTTTTGTTGACCGGCAACCCGATGGTGTCGTCATTCGTATCGAAGTCATCGAACGTAATCGACTGACGAAAGTTGAGTACATAGGCAATCGAGGCGTCTCTGATCGCGCGTTATCAAAACAAACAGGTTTGGAAAATGGAAGCCCTTTGGACGTCCACCAAATTCGCACGGCGAAAACAAAAATCGAAGAGTACTATCGTGAAAAGGGTTACCCTCGGACGCAAGTCGAAGTACTTGATGGCAATGACAATGATGATTCCAAGGTCACCTTTCTCATCCACGAAGATCAACAACAACGCATCTGGAAAGTGAACTTTGAAGGCAATACCATCGCCACCGAGGCTCGCCTGCGTCACATTGTCAAATCAAAACCGGGCTATTTCAAAGTCTTCGGCGGGCTGGCTCAACGCAATCTCATCGACCAAGACGTCGATCGCTTGACTGAATACTACCGCTCGCTGGGATTCTTTAACGCTCAGATCGGTCGCGAAATTACCGAAAGCAACGATGGCCGTTGGTTGAATGTGCGGTTCATCGTCAACGAAGGACCGCGCTATAAAATTCGTGATGTCAAATTTATTGGCAACAAATCTTATGAAGAAACGGAACTTAAGAAGTTGCTGCAACTGAATCCTGTTGGCGAAATGCCCGTCTTCGATTCGACGCAGCTCAACGAAGACTTGACTGAGGTGCGTGATCTTTACGGCAGCCAAGGCTACGTGTTCTCCAACGTAAATGTTGAGACTCGATTCTTAGAAGAACCTGGCATGCTGGACCTAGTGTACAAGGTTAAAGAGGGTAAACAGTACCGCGTTGGACAAATCAACGTTCACTACGAAGGCGGTAACTCGGTCACTAAACGACAGGTCGTGCTCAACCGAATGACGCTAAAACCCGGCGACCTGATTGACGTTCGCCAAATTGAGAAAAGTAAAACGAAGTTGGCGGGGTCACAGATTTTTGCTGCCGGTCAACCCGGTGCAGCATCAGGACCAACGATTGTCGTTAAGCCACCGGAATTGAAAAAGCTGGAACAGATGGCCGGATCTGATGGATCCAGCGGGCGCGGCGGTCCATCAACACGGAGTGCCAACCGAAACTCGGACAGCAAATCACGATCTGGTGGAAGCGGCTTCCGGTAGCATCGACTTAGCCCAATATTGACATCGCTCCAGCCACCACCGCAAAAACCGAACAGTTTATTGACGAAACTTCCCCCCCATTAAACTATGCAACTTAACACTCACAACCTCATCAGCGGCGACCTATTTTCCGATCTGAGAAAATGGATTCGTTTCGCAGCATTGATGGTGTTGTTGGTCGGATCCACCGGATGCGCCAACGGCAGACTAGGGTCGATGTATTCGTCACATCCGGCCGTCACACCCCCAATGGCAGGTGATATTCCGACACCGTTACAACTGAAATTTCAATCGCAGCAGACGCTGCGAACCGCCGCGCGTCCATCAACGTCGTCAAATTTAGGTCTTGCAGAAGAATTCACAACCGTCGCCTATCGTCCCGCACCACAAGACGCATCAGAAAATAAAGCCGTACGTGGTCAAAGCCCCGACAATGCATTCTGGTACGGAAGCAACTCAACCGGTGCCACGCAGCCGGCTCAATCGAACCAAGTTGGCAACGCAGTTTTCAATCAACCTGCAACGCCACGCAACAGCACGGTTCAAATTCCCGCAGCGTCCAACAACGGCGCAAACACAATTCAGCAATCGGCATATCAGTATCCGGAACTTGCGACACCGGGCCGACCCTTCGCACCCGGCAACGGACTGCCATCGCCAGACATCGGTTCGCCAAACACGCTCAACTCATTAGTGCAGCCTTTCGAACGCGGCGGTAACGCTTCGATCCCCTACTACCCAGCGGCCGATTTTGCGGACTTGGACGTTACGATCGCTCAGACGAACACCGGACGGATTAACATCGGTGGAGCCTACAACTCTGACAACGGCATCGTTGGCCAATTCACCGTCGACGAGAAAGACTTTGACATCACACGCGTGCCCCGGAACTTTGGCGATATTCTTGACGGAACCGCATTTCGTGGGGCAGGGCAGCAGTTTCGCCTGGAACTGGTACCCGGGCGCGACATTCAACGGTACTTGGTAAGTTTCACTGAGCCCTATTTTTTAAACACCGATTTCTCCTTCAGTGCCAGCGGTTACTACTTTGATCGTCGTTATTTTGACTATGACGAAAACCGTTTTGGTGGAAGATTCTCTTTCGGCCGAAGACTGTCGCCGGATCTTTCGATCAGCGCCGGCGTGCGAACCGAGCGTGTGGAATTGGACCGGCCGCGCGTCAACACGTCTCCCGAACTCAATAGCAACCTCGGCAAAAGCAATCTCAATCTTGCCAACGTTGGATTAATTCGAGACACACGCGATCATCCGTTTCTACCGACCGAAGGTAGTTACTTATCGGCGACGTACAGTCAAGCGTTTGGAGATTTTGACTACGCCCGTGGTGATATTGAATTCCGGCGTTACCGTTTGATGTATCAGCGACCTGACCGGTCAGGTCGCCACACGATCAGCTACGGTTCGAAGCTTGGATTTTCCGGAGATTCAACACCTCTTTATGAGAACTATTTTGCGGGTGGATTTTCTACGATTCGCGGTTTTGATTTCCGAGGTGCGTCACCCAGCGAAGGGGATGTGCGAGTCGGTGGTCAGTTCCAATGGCTGAACACTTTGGAGTACATGTTCCCAGTGACAGCGGACGACATGATCAAAGGCGTCTTGTTTTGTGACTTTGGAACGGTTGAACGTGAAATCGAAATTAATAAAGAGAACTTTCGCGTCGCGCCTGGTTTCGGTTTCCGCGTCCACATGCCAGCCGCTGGTATTGGTGCACCACTGGCCTTTGATTTCGCCTTCCCCGTTTCGACCGCCGCCGGCGATGATGAGAAGATCTTCAGCTTTTACCTGGGCGTGTTAAGGTAAGACGCTTATTAGTGGGTCAGCGCCACATTTGAAGCAAATGATTTGTTATTATCGTGGTAGCGAAAATATGAGCGGCAAGGCGCTAACGAAAGTGGCGCTGTCCAACTAGATTTCGCCACTTAAATCCGTTGTATTGGCGCTAGGCGTTCGTTGACTTAGGATCAGTCACAAATTAAGTTCCCGATTTGGAGTAGTGGGATTCGCCAGAATTCCTAGGCTAAAAAGCAATTCTGGCGAATCCCACTACACTCCATAAGTCAATTCAGCGATAAAAAGTTGCAGCACGCAAAATGCGGAAGTTATTTCGTGACTGATCCTTAGTGCAACCTCGATTTGCCGTGTGAGCGGTTGGGGCGTTAGCCGAATGGCACTGGGTTTAGATGGACAGGGACTCGAAGTGCAAACCCGCAGCGCGAGCAGGTGAGTTTTCGATCCGCTTACATACCTATTTTCGCGGGCGCTTAAGGTTCGTATTGCGGGGCTCATGCTCCAACCGTCTAAAGTATATAGCATCACACGCTTGACCCAGTTCTCCGGATGTGCGGATGGTAAACCGGGTCTATTACCCTAGCGGCTGGCATTTGTGTTCAACGCCCGAAGATTTGCCTGACTCCGTAGACATTAAACACTCCGATTCCGGCGTTTTGAATTTGCTCTTGCCGCGTATGCCTGAGAATCAGCAGGTCACCGGCCCTCACTTGAACGCGTTGTGAGGGATCCGCCAACGCGCGTTTCACGTCGACTCGAATCGTAAATTGACCTTGCCCCGGACGTGGCCGGAGGATTAATAATTCGGTCGGTGCACGCTGAGGTATCACAGCAAAGCCGTTTTGTGCCGGGGCACCAACCGACTGGCCGGCCGCAGCGATCGCTTCGAGCACGTCAATGCCACGATCCCTTGGCAACGGAAATTCGCCACCTCCCAGCAAACCGCCTGTGTAATAAACTTCTGTGTCACGAGGCTCGATGACAATGACATCCCCATCGTCCAGCCTTGCATCGGTCGGACGGATGAAGACGTTTTCTCCAGCGCGCTGCCGCGTGGGTACAGTTGTGATGTTTGCACCACTGGCAGCAAAAGCCATCGGATCGGCGAAACGGTTCGCAGTACCATAACGTGCTGTGGAAGTTGCCGCGTAGGACGAACCGCCAGACGATGTTCGTGGGAACTCGGAAGAACCAGAGGCGTAATTCTGATTGGACCGATACCGCCCCACCGATCGGTGTGTAGGCCGATTGGCGCGATAAATCTTCACGTCCGACCGCGCATTGACGCCGGGCAGACCGCCAGTCTGCGACAGCGCGTTGAGCAAATCGTTGTCGCCCGCTGGCAGCTGGAGCCGATTCGACCGACGGCTTTGGTCGGATCTCTGATTGACGGTGCCACTGCGTTGACGATTGAAGGATGCTGATTGAGAATCGTCGCCGCGCACGACGTAAACGCTGACCGTCCGTTTTCTCATCAGAGAAACCATGATTCGATTTTCACGTTTGAGAATCGGCTGATCGCGATCTCGATAGCGCGACTTTATCAAATCTTCCACTTGAATAATCGTCAGCCCACGGACAGCAATCGGGTCAACAAGTGGTAACGAAATCGTCCCATCGGCACGGACCGGCACCGGATACCCTAGACTTGGCGGCAAGTCGCTGTTGGGATCAGGTAGTTGAACCGGCGGAGATTCATCCAAGTTCCCCAAAATGCCTTCGATAAAAACCCCCAAGACATCATCGGCATCTAAAAAATACTTCTTCGAGGGCCGATTGCGAAGTAAGGCGGCATTGACTGGCGACGTTTGGACGCGCTGCGAATAGGAGCCCGGAAGCTGACTCGCCGGCACCGCAGGGATCGGACGATTTAAAATTTGAGCGTAAGCATTGTCGGCGATCAAACAGCCTAATACGGTGATCGCAAACAGGTACAGCGTTTTCAACATACGTCCGCCGCCACAAAAAATTCTAGGTGAAACGTCAAAGGTAGATTTAACAAGCGAGATTTTACACTATTCAGCCGGACTTTCGACGTTGTCCGATTTGAGAGTATACTGCCCTCACCATGCAAAGCAAAAAAGAAAAACCGGACAATGCGTTACCTGTGGTGGAGTGTACTGGCTGCGGCGTGTGCTGCTTTCACATGGGCTACCCAGCATTCATCACGCCACAAGCACCACTTTCGGTGGAAGAAGTTGACCAACTGGAAGTCAAATCGGCAGAGAAGTTTACGGCCACTCGCAGGCAACATTTATTGTCCGGTCACCCCGGAGAATCGCACTGGCATCAGTTGCCCGAAGATCTGAAGCAGGATTGGCTGGCGCACGTCGCGCAGTATCAACGTCCCGACTATGGCGATACGTTGGACACCTTTGACGGTCCCTGCATTTGGTTGGACCTCGATACGCGGATGTGCAAGCACCATTTGTACCGTCCAAATGTCTGCCGTGATTTTGAAACGGGCAATCCCGAATGTTTGCAGTGGCGAGACGTCTATCAGGAAAAGATTACGTAAAATCGAATCGCGCTGCGTGCGCTGCGATTGAGCCGATTGCGCCGATTGCGCGGAAAAATCAACGGCTTCGCGTGCGGCTTCGCATGCGACTTCGCACGGTAAATAATCAGTGAAGATTAGTGTCAATGGGTGGTCCTTTTTCGTCCAACATTTCAATTTCGACCAGACCACCTCGCGGATTTTTGAGACCTTAATCCTCATCATTCGGCACTAACCTTTCTCTGAGTTCTCTGCTCTCTCCATCCCCCTCTCTTGACGCCCGCGCGAACCTTCATCAGCATCGCGCTGTCATGTTTGTTCCACTGGATCACACGAGTGATTTCGCGGTTCAACTGTCTCCTTCTGCACAACAAAATATCCCATGCCCAGCCATAACTTTCGAATTCTCAACCCGAGACCTTTATCATGTAACAGTCTGTTTCCATCGGGCCCGCAATGCCAATCCGACAAACACCGATCCCCGAACAACTTAGCCGTGACGTTTTAAGCCACTTCCGTCAACTGGGCATCGACAACGTGAAAACGTATCGCCGATGGTGCGTTGACAATGGGTTTGGCCGTGGTCTGAATAAGAACAAGGCGAACCGATCGGCTGAGCTGTCCGTTGCTCAACGAAGGAAAAATTCCTCCGCAAACGAGTTTCAACGACTCTGCCAACGTCAGCCAATCGAAGCCCTACAAGCGGTTTGCGAAGGCACCGTAACTCAATCCGATATTCGCAACCCCGAACTGTTGGCATTCTCCAAGGCCCTTACCGCAGCGGCCAAAGCCAAGCATGAGCCCTTATTGAACCGGCGAATACTCAGTCGGTCCATTAAACAGCTTTCCAAACGCCGAGCCAAATTTATTGGATCGGCCAACTCTCAGCGTTCTTCGGCAGCATCCAATAGCGGGACGTTACTAGCGGTCGCGCGGATAGTTCAATACTGTTCTCGATGGGTGCGGCCACTAGAACAATGGCAGCCAAGATCAAAAAGTCCACGTCGACAATTTGAATCGCTGTTGCAACATTTGTTTTCCAAGTACGAACCAATGCCAACATTCTTTCAGCAAGTTTGGGCTTCCAACGAAAATACAATGAGCCGTTATCGACTTTGGTATGTGCGAGTCGCCAACGGTCAGAATCTACGAAAATGCGATCTGCCCATTCCTTATACAAGCAGAATGGCTCACTGGTTTATGCGTGCCCCAGATAACTTCTCTGTGCCCCAAGCACTGCGGTTTGGGCAAGTCATCGGACTTGGCGGTGACCAGCGCATCGCCAATTTGATCGCGACGACTCGCCTTGCTGACAACTTTTCCAACGATGAGTTTTGGGTGACGGTGATCCGCTGGTTCATGAAACAGCCTCTCTTGGATCCGGTGCAAATTGGCCCCATCGTTGACTACATCAATTTTCAACGATTTGAGCCCGAGCAAGGTTTGTTCCATCTTGGACGGCAAAACGATGCCGATGACCAAGCTTTCGAGCCTCGTCAGCCAAACTTTTCGATGAGAGGCCGAACGGCCACAACGTTGCTCCGTCAGGTCAACCGATGGCACCAACGCTTGGCCAACGACAATCGTCATCAGGTTTCGGCGTGGCTCTCAAGCGGCATTCCCGAGTTCTCTCTTCTCGAAGGTGGAGAAGCGAGCGTCGATCAAACAGCTCAGGTCGCCAACAACGAAAGCGTCAAGCACTGGATAATTCGCGAATTGCTGAGCACGAAGTCGTTAGCAATTGAGGGACGGCAGCTCAACCACTGTGTCGCCAGTTACGCAGGTTCGTGTCGTACCCGTCGCAGTTCGATATGGACGATGGAGTTAGAACGTTTTTCCGGGATAAAGAAACTGTTGACGATTGAGGTCAATCTCATGACACGCACAGTTGTACAAATTCGAGGCAAGAACAATCGAATGCCAAATGAAGTCGAGCGAAAAATCATTCAGCGTTGGGCGACGAGCGCCCATTTAAAAGTGAGGACTTTCGCGTAAAGGACACGATGACAGAAAGGTTCATGGGAAGCTCGGGGTCGGCTGATGAAGTAAGTTGAATTGCGAACGGCAAGGCGTTAGCCGAGGGTATCGCAGCCTCAAAGCGGTAATCATCGTACTGGCGGCAAGCGCCCTGCCGCTCAGGACTAGTCACGAAATAACTTCCGCATTTTGCGTGCTGCAACTTTTGTCATGAATTGACTTATGGAGTGTAGTGGGATTCGCCAGAATTCCTTTTTCGCCTAGTTGGACAGCGCGACTTTCGTGAGCGGCAAATCGCTAGCCGCCGGTCAATAGTGGGCAGAGCCGGCAACTAGCGCCCCATGGCACTTACTTTAGATTTTACTAGCGGTGCAGAAACCAAAATTTAGCTCCCCTCTCTTTGAAAATTCGGACGTTAGATCTTCCCACTGGTAGCAAACGTCATCCGAATTTTTAGGGAGAGGGGGAGCTAGTTTTTATGGTTGGATGTAAAGTGTAAGTGCCATTGGGCTAGTTTCTTGCCGCTCACCGTTTCGATACCACGATAATAACCAGTGTTTTGATTCAAATGTGGCGCTGTCCAACTAGGAATTCTGGCGAATCCCACTACTCCAAATCGGGAACTTAATTTGTGACTGATCCTAAATTCATCAGCCCCAAGTTCAGAGGATCACGATGCTCTCCTAATGCAACGTAACAAACAGAATTGGTGAAATTTCTTTGAACTCAATTCCGACTTGGCAGAAGAACACAACCGAATCATACGCATGACTTGGCTGGCGGCGATTATCTTCCCGTCCTTCAATTCGCCGCCGTCTGCGGCTGTCCGACGATCGCAAAAACCTGATCGTCGGCGACTGCGAACACATGATCAGAGGGCTTAGGTTTCACGCGATGGGTGCCCGTGAATTCGCCAAAGGCCGGAAGCACCCCCACTGTCTTATTGAAATGAAAACATGGAATCTTTGTCAACGAATCTCCTCCAGCGGCGATCCTCACAGCCGGATGCAGATGCCCCGCAAGTTTGTACGTCCCTTGAGGCACCGTCGTTTCGGGATAATGACACAACGCAATCCCGTCGACCAAAAAAGGTGCTTCCACGACCATCATCTCCAGCTGATGAAACAGAGTGCGTTGGCCGAGATCATGATTGCCTAAGATCAACGTCATCTCAATGTGCCGATGTGCGGATCGCCACTTCACCAACTCGGAAACGAAGTCATCTTCATAACGTGTGCTCGAATGGCAAAAGTCGCCCAAAAAATAGATGGACGTTGCTTGCGTCTGCGCGAGAGTAACGCTGATCTTCGCGAGCATCACATCAGTGGTGCCGGCGGGAACAGGGATCCCCCGATTACGAAACGTCGCCGCTTTGCCAAAATGCGTATCGGCCAACAATAGCGCTTGCTGCGAAGGCCAATACAACGTTTTATTGGGCAGCAGATGAAAAGACTGATTGGCAATTTCAAAAGGTAGATGAGAGATGGTTCCGTTCCTTCGTTGAGACACTCAAACTAGAGCTTAGTCCTGATCTCGGTCAGCCGCGGCCTCCAGAGATTCTTGCATACGCTTAATTCTGTCAGACAACTTTTCGCTGGTCAAACGGTCTCGCAGCTGATCAACGATTAAAGGGAACGCTAACGGCGTGGGGCGCAGTAGTTTACGAAAAATTATCTGGGATTGTTCCAGCCTGACCAAGGTTTCGGTCAGCCGCACCTGTTCCAATTTCTGCTCCAATACCTCGCGCTGCGCCTGCTTCAACAGTAGATTGGCGGGATCGTATTCCACAAATACGTCGTAAAACATGTTACTTGAAGCCTGCGTATGGCGGGCAGAACGCTGCTGCTGGCCGGGATATCCCTGTTTAATCAACCCCGCGACGCGCGCGATTTCGCGAAATTGCCGCTTGGTCATCTCAGACGCGTTAAGACTTGCGGTAATATCATCGGCGATGCCTTCGGGAGACAGCAAGCCCTGGTCGATCGCCGCTTCCAACGGAGCCTCCGTCGGTGAACCCAATACGATGCCATAGTCATTCATGGCCATCGTAAAGGAGATGGGTTGCATCTGAGACATACGATAGGCTATCAGCGCGGCCATCCCTTCATGCACCAATCGTCCCGCAAAGGGATATAAAAACAGATGATATCCGTCGCGGTCCTTCAACGATTCGATCAGCAATTCATCCGTATTAGGCAGCACCGACCAGTTCATTTGAAGTTCGAGAATCGGACGAATCGCTTTCATCTCTGGCGATGCGAAAATACCATCCCGCGCCTGTTGCAGCTTCAAGCGGAATGCTTCGGCCAATTCACTCGAAAGCGGCATACGCCCGCCTGCCCATCGAGGCACCGTCGTCGATTTCCCGTTCGCTTTTTTGACCCAAGCCGCATTGTCGTGAATCTTAACCAGCTCTAACAGCTTTCCGCCCAGCCGAAATTTGTCGCCCGGTGAAACGCGCGAGATAAACGATTCCTCAACACTGCCAAGGGTGCCTCCTTTTTGATACTTGACCTTCACAGACGCGTCGCTGACGATCGTGCCCATCGACATCCGATGTTCGCGCATCACTTTTTTATCAGTGACGCGAAAACGGTCGCCCACTAGTTCGATGCGTCGAAAATCTGGATAGGCGCGGAGCGTTTCGCCGCCTCGGACTCCGAAATCCAGCACCCATTGCCACTGCTGCTGGGTCAAATCTCGATAAGCCATCGTGGTACGGACTTCGGCCAGCAATTGCTCAGCGATAAAACCGCCTCCCATCGCCACGGTGACGACGTGCTGAGCCAAAACGTCCAGAGAATTTTTTAACGGAACGCGACTTTCGATTTGCTTGTCGGCGATCGCATCACGCAGCGCCGCCAACTCGGCCAACTCCAACGCGTGCGTGGGGACGAAGGTTACCTTGCTGGGCTTTTTAGGTTGATGCCCTGACCGGCCCGCCCGTTGTATCAATCGCGCGTTACCTTTGGGGCTGCCGATTTGGATCACATGATCGACCACCGAAAAATCGACGCCCAAGTCTAAACTGGACGTACAGACGCAACACTTCAGCTTGCCAGCACGTAGTTGATCCTCAATCCACTGCCTCACTTGTCGATCCACTGAACCGTGATGCACGGCGATCTGCCCAGCAAGTTCGGGCATCATGTACAGCAGCGTGTGATACCAGATTTCCGTCTGCGACCGCGTATTGGTAAAGACCAAAGTGCTCTGGTGTTCTTTGATGACTTCGGCAACTTGTTTTCCTAATCGCGTTCCAATGTGCCCCGCCCAAGGGAAGCGATCCATCCGCTGGGGAATCAGCGATTTGATTTCGATCTTCTTTTGCATGCTGCTGCGGATCATGACACTGCGATCGAGATCGTCGCTGCCGACCAGCGTTTCCAAGGCTTGATCGAGATTGCCGATGGTTGCCGACAGCCCCCACAGTTTGACGTTGGGTTTGAGAGCGCGAACACGCGCCAGAGCTAACTCCGTTTGTACTCCACGTTTGGACCCCAGCAACTCATGCCACTCATCAACGATGATGCATTGAAGTTCTGAAAAACGCTCCAGCGTGTCGTCGCGAGTCAGCAGCAATGAAAAACTTTCAGGCGTCGTGATCAAAACGTCCGGCAGCGATTTACGTTGTTGATTGCGGATCGCTGCCGAGGTATCCCCCGTGCGTTTCTCAATCAACCACGGCAATCCCAAACTCTCCGCCGCTGCCTTGAGGCTGTTTTCGGTGTCCGTAGCGAGTGCTCTTAATGGTGTGATCCAGAGAACGCGCAGTTGGCTGCCTTTGGGACGTTTTATTCGAGGTGCAGATTTCCGTTTGGCTCGGTTGAGCCGACGCAAGGACCGTTCCATCGTTGAATTGGACGTCGCAGGATCAGGAGCCGCCGTGCCGGAATTTTCAGAGGCTCCGGCGGTCGGCATAGGTAGCGTTTCAAAATCATCTGCTTTCAACGCGTCGACGCTGCGTAAGAGTTCGGCGTCAGCAGCGATCGCCTCGATGACGGGGCCAAGGAACACTGAGAGCGTTTTTCCGGTGCCTGTTGGCGCATGAACCAGACCATGTTGGCCGGAAAGATACGCCTTCCATGTTTCGCGTTGGAATTTGAAAGGGCTACGTCCCGTATGCTTCATCCATCGCGCGACTGCGGTGAGTGCCCGTTTCGTTTTGTTTGTAAAAGACAAGTTTGGTTTTGGCGACTTTCAGAAGCTTGGACGGTGAAGGCTCTTGCTGAAGGCGATGTCGTTTTTTTGAGTGTTATGAACCTAGGAGTATTAGTGAAAATCTGCGTTGATTCGTGTTCCTGTTATCGTCCAAAATTTCAAACCGGAACAAAGGTCTGACCGCGTTTGAGAAACACATGTTTTCTAATCGGCGCTTATGATTTGTTCAATTCTATTACGTCCAATTCTAGTACGTCCCAACAAAACACACCAACCCCGGAGCATGCATACTGGTTGGACAGCGCTACATTTAAATCAAAACACTGGTTATTATCGTGGTAACGAAACGGTGAGCGGAAAGGCGCTAACCGCCGGTTCTGCCCGCCATTGGCCCGCCATTGGCCGGCGCTTTCCCCATTGGCACTTACTTTAGATTTTAATACCGGTGCAGAGACCAAAATCTAATCATTTGATCTTGAAGGTAAAGTAAGTGCCATTGGGCTGACGCCTTGCCGCTCACGAAAGTGGCGCTGTCCACCTAGTTCAACGGCGTCAATTTCGTGAGCCGTTTGCACCTTAAACGCGGTTCTCTCGTATCGTAACTATGGCTGTTACCGAAACGGCTAATACGATAAAGGTTAAGCATCATTTTAAAAAATTCCTTGAGGAAAATATTCTCAGTCGCAACCATTTTTTCGCCATGAAAAACGCCAACGATTGCCGGCGTGCCATTAAACTGGATTGCAAACGTCTCTTAAATCCCTGGCGTCGCGATAACGGTGCCGGCC
>Ga0114956_1002052_pt1 | contig 15958 bp, 10 predicted proteins | sample MaitaG_FD_87304 | JGI IMG/M metagenome (GOLD analysis project Ga0114956, IMG submission 87304) | Marine algal microbial communities from Maine, USA - Maine_Asex2 metaG | ecosystem: Host-associated > Algae > Red algae > Unclassified | place: Maine, USA | collected 2015-01-05 | reverse complement strand
CAGGCAGACTCGATCGACGATGTGCGCCGCTCGACATCGGCCTGTGCAAGAGCCATTGCCCACGACGCGTCGATAGAGATTACCTTCCAGGACGGGGCAGTCGAAGGCAGCGCCTGCGCCGCAAGCCTGGTCCTGCCGAACGTACCGGACGATGCCTCGGCGATCGAGCGATGCATTGCGCGAGGTCGAAGCGACGCTATCGCATTGCACCGTCAGCACCACGATAGCCGAACGCACAGCAAGTTGCGCACGGGTAACGAGCTCTCCCTGCGTCTGCAGGGCATGGCCGAACAGACGCGGGTGGAACTCCTTGGGGGGCGTCTCCATGAAGGCGTCGCGCATAACCTGGATACTGCTCTCGAGGGACGTTACAAAGCCTTGTTGGCGGCGTGGCGTGCGAGCGCGAATCCGGCTGCTGGCGGGGACAGGAACGCCGGTCCCACCAAAGCCGGCTCGGGTCTCGGCGTCGAGCATGCGTTGTCCCTCTATCTGCGTGAACGCCTGTCGGGTCGTGCATTACCCCCGTCGGCGAACACGGTGCTCGCTGAATGGCGGCAATGGATAGACACCGAGGTCGTCGAGCGACTGGATACCGGACAATTCGACATCGAGGATCAGGCAGGCTTTGCCGAATCGCTCGGTCGTTTGCTCAGAGAACTCGATATCGACGATGGTCAATCCGACGAACCCGGATCAGACGAGCTCGACGGTACTGACGATGCGCTGGACGAAGCTGACGACGACATGCCCGATGCGGGAACCGAGGATGCGAGCGAGGCGCACACCGATGACGGTCCCGGTGAACCGTCTGACGAGGATAGTGACGGCGACAGTGGTTCGGACGTCATGGAGCCTGAGGACGAGGTATCCGAGCGCTCGTCCGAACAGCCGGGCAGCGACTGGCGTACTTCGGCTGGTGCGGCGGAACGTGCGCGTGATTCCGGCTATCACGTGTACACACGTGACTACGACGAAGTCGTGCGGCCAGCAGACCTGTGTACCGCCGAGGAGCTCGCAAGGCTTCGCCAGACGCTCGATCAACACGTGGGCGATCTGCAGCAATCGGTCGGCCGCTTTGCCAATCGCCTGCAACGTGTGCTGATGGCGCAACAGCAGCGAAGCTGGGCATTCGATCAGGATGAGGGCCAACTTGATTGTGCAAGGTTGACCCGCGTGCTGACCGATCCGCTGTCGCCGCTGACCTTCAAGCAGGAACGGGAAACGCCCTTTCGGGATACCGTGGTGACCTTGTTGATCGACAATTCCGGTTCCATGCACGGCAGATCGATTCGCGTCGCCGCAGTCTGCGCCGACGTGCTCTCTTCGGTACTCGAGCGATGCGGTGTATCGACCGAGATCCTGGGTTTCACCACAGTCGCCTGGAAAGGCGGACGCTCACGCGAGGCCTGGGTTGCCGCAGGGTATCCTGCCGCGCCCGGTCGTCTGAACGATCTCAGGCATATCATCTACAAGTCGGCCGATTCACCCTGGCGACAGTCGCGCACCAATCTCGGCTTGATGATGCGCAAGGGACTGCTGAAAGAGAATATCGACGGTGAATCGCTCGAATGGGCTCACGGGCGGCTCTTGCAGCGAAGTGAACAGCGTCGCATCCTGATGATGATCTCTGACGGTGCGCCGATCGACGACTCGACCCTCTCCACCAATACCGGCCGGTTTCTCGAGAAGCACCTCCGGTACGTGATCGCGCGCATCGAGCGTGTCGGCGAGGTCGAACTCGTCGCGATCGGTATCGGCCACGATGTGGGCCAGTACTACGCGCGGGCTACCACGATTCACGATGTCGCGCAGTTGGCGGATGTCATGTCGAGGCAGTTGGTCGAGCTTTTCAGCCCTGACGCGGACGCTCGTTCGAAGCGGCGCTGAGTCGTGCTCGGTTCGGTGGAACCGCAGTCCTTTCGACTCGCGAATCAATTCACGCTTCAGCATGCGGCCCTTCGGGTGTGAGCAGCGTTCGCCGCTAAGTCTCAGTAGCCTGGAAATGATTGGGTAACGACATGTTTCCCTTTCGACATCATTGACGGCGGAAATTTCGGAAATACGTGGAATGTCGGCTTTGTCGTGCTGGGTAGTTCAGCACGGTCTCTGTAACCGGCACGTGGCTGAGCAATGGTTATCCATCACGAAAGCAATGACAGGGTCATGCAACGGCGTGGCGACGATTGCGGTTTCACACTGGTGGAGCTGCTGATCATCGTCGCCGTCGTGGCGATCTTGATGAGCTTTGCAGCGCCGGGCTTCTCTGGCCTGACCGCCGATATTCGCCAGACTCGCGAATACAACGCGTTTGCTGCCGACCTGCGACTTGCCCGACTCGAGGCCATCAAGCGGGGGTCGAGTGTGACGATCTGTGCGCGGGCCAGCGCGACCGCCTGTGGTACCGACTGGAGTGTCGGCTGGCACACCTTCGTGGAGAGCGATGCCTTGACACCTGGGGCCATAGCGGCCGGTGACGAGCACCTGCGCACACACGAGGTCAGCAGTAATGGAACACTGGGCATCCGCGCGATCGCGATCGTTCGGCCGGCGGCGTCTGCACAACGGGCGTTTATAAGCTTCGATGCGCGCGGCCGCGCGGATTGGACCGTCGGGACCTGGGTGTTGTGCGATTCCCGCTCGGCGAGCGAGGCGCTCGCACTGGTCATCAATGGCGCAGGTTCGTCACGACTGGCGGTCACCACGAGCACCAGTACCGATACGGTTGTCGACGCGCTGGGTGTTCCGGTCACTTGTCCGACATGATGCCTATCGATGCAGGCGAGGGGCGAGCTTCACGAATGCGCGGCATTCGGGTGACTGAACGCGGTGTGGGTCTGATCGAGGTACTCGTGACCGTCCTCGTGCTGGCCGTCGGGTTCCTGGCGGCGGGGCGCATGCAGGTCACGGCGCTCCGCAACAATCAGAATGCCTACCACGAATCGCAGGCTCAGCTGCTCCTGGACGACATGGCTGATCGCATGCGGGCCAACCGCGAGGGGATCCGCGCGAGTGACTACGATAATCTGAGCACGGCCAGCGCGATCGACACGAACTGTACCTCGAGCGCGTGCAATGCGGCGGCCCTGGCAGCTTACGACTTGTATCAGTGGTCGTTAAGTCTCGCCCCGGTGATGAGCGGTGCGCTACCTCGGTTGCCGCAAGGTGCAGCGAGCGGTTCTAATAGAGGCGGTACACCTGCGATCGGTACGATCAGTTCACCCGTTGATGGGGCGTACACACTCACACTTACCTGGCAGGATCAGGTGGACGGTGTGCCGACCGAGCGTACGGCGACCGCGGTACTTATACCGTGAATCGAGCCGCCGTGGAGCGAGCCGCCGTGGAACGAGCCGCCGTGGAACGAGCCGCCGTGGAACGAGCCGCCGTGGATCGGCCCGCCGTGATCCGACTCGTATCACGTCGTGTTGACGGGCCTGTGAATCGACGACAGGAGTCACAGGCTGCCGGCTTCTCGCTGGTCGAGCTGATGATCGCGATGACGATCGGCCTGATGCTGATCTCCGGTGCGATGTTGATCTTTCAGGGAAATATTCGTTCGGCTGGACTGGGACAGGCCATCGCCGGTCTGCAGTCCAATGCGCGATTCGTACTCGACGAGATGAGCCGTGATGTTCGTGCCGCCGGTTACTACGGCTGCGCAAGTTCGCCCGATACCGCGTTTGAGGTGATGGTCGGCGACGCACCAGTGGACATTACCGACCCTCGAGCGATGTCACTTGTCGGAACCTCGGTCACGGCCGCTGGCCTTGCAGGGCTTGAGGACCTCGGTTACGTACCGCCCGTGGCACAGGGCGCACCGATCGTCGGCACCGATGCTCTGGTCGTACAGTTTGCCGGCCCACCGGGCGAGACGCTGCTCGCTGACATGAACGGGCGCGGTGACGTTCTCGAGATCGCGGGAACCATGGCAGGGCTTGCCGCCGGCGAGCTTGCCGTGATTGCTGACTGTTCGGGGCTCGATCTCTTTCGCATCGGGACGCGCACCGCATCGGGTGCCAACGTCCGGCTTCAGCCCGTTGGAAATCTATCCCGAGAATACAGCATCGTCCCCTTTCCCTTCGGTGTGCATGTGCATCCGTACACAAGCGCCATCTACTATATTGGCAATTCCGGTCGCACCACGCGAGCGGGCGATGTTGTCCGTTCACTCTATGTACAGACCTTTCCCTACGATCTCGCTGTCAACCCGCCGCTCGAGCTCGCCGAAGGTGTCGATCAGATGAGACTCGCGTTCGGCATGCGGGTTGCCGGTGGCGGCGTTCGTTTCGTTCGACCGGATGACGCAGACTTCGAGCCAGCGGCTGTGACCACCGTGCGTATCGGGCTGCTCATGACCTCGCTCCAACGTTTTGAGGATAACGTCATGCCACGGGAGTTCGTGCTGTCGGGTCAAGCCGTCCTGGCGGACAGTTCGCCCGTGCCCGCGTCCGCGGCAGGCTATCCCGCCGACAACCGTCTGCGCATCCCCTTCGAACGCAGCATCGCCGTTCGCAATCGAACGGTCGCGGAGCCCTGAGGTCATGCGAGCAGACGGTTCACGGCAAACAGGTAGTGCACTGCTCGTATCCCTGGTGCTGGTCCTGATCAGCAGCTTGATCGGTATTTCTGTCATGGAAACCAGTGGCGTGGAGACGCGGCTCGTCGCCAGCGAGTCGCAGCGGCAGCGTGTCTTCGCAGCCGCGGAATCCGTGGCTGAACGGGCCTTTGCGACGGTAGACCCGGTGGAGTTGACGGATGACGGTGTCGTCGTCGACCAGGCCATCGCAAGTGCCGACGACGCCGTTGACGCGGCGACCACCGCACGCCTCGAGAGTATCGAGCTGGCAGTGGGATACAGCGCCAAGCGTTTTCAGGCTGTGCGGTACCGCATCACGGTAGCGGCATCGATCGACGCGGTCGGTGCGCAACGCACGGTGCATCTCGGTGCCTGGCGTCTTGGTACCTTCCTGAGCTCATCCCGGTAAATATCATGCAGCGAATAATACAGGCCGCTCTTCCAGCACTCCTCCTTCCGTTGTTGCTGTGCCCCGTCGTGAGCGTGGCCGATGATACCGAAGTGTTCTTCTCGCGGGCCGCCACCCAGGGCAATCGTGCAGCGAACGTGCTCTTCATGTTCGACATCTCGGGATCGATGGGGAATCTCGATGGCGAGCAGTACCGACGCATCGATCGAGTCAAGCAGGCGATGGTCGACATTCTCGAGACTACAGACAACGTGAACATGGGAATCGGTGCCTTCAACGGTACCTACATCGGCGGGTCCATCCTGGTGCCCTCCCGTGACCCGAATGAGGATATCTGCGAGAACGCGTCCTGTGACGAAGTCACGATACGGGTGCCGATCAAGTCGCCAACCGATGATGCCGAGCAGAGAGCGAGTGGCGATATCGATTTGACCAGCTCGAATCTGGATTTCGGCTCGGTTGACAGTAAAGCTGGCACCAACAGTCAGATGGTCGGTCTTCGTTTCGCCGATGTCGACGTTCCACGTGGCGCGACGATCAATCATGCGGTGGTCGAGATGACCCCCTTGAATACAGACCACGCCGATACGAACCTCAGCATCCGTGGGCAGGCCATCGGCCACGCGCCCACCTTCGAGGCACTGAATGGCAACATCGGCGGCCGTACGCTGACGACGACGCAAGTCGACTGGAACGTGGAATCGTGGAGCAACACCAAGTACGAGTTTCCGACGCCGGACATCGGCTCCGTGGTGCAGGAGATCGTCAATCGCGCCGACTGGTGTGGTGGTAATGCTCTGGCCCTGGTTTTCGACGGCACGGGTGAACGCTCCGCACGATCCCGGGATCGTGATCCATGGGAGGTGCCTGTCCTCAAGGTCAGCTATGACCCGGGCACCGTCTCACAGACGACGACCTGCATCAGTAAGAGAGCAGGGGTAGCGGTTTCCAGCGATACCGATGATGCTGAGGAGAATGCCACGGTCGTCTCGACCACGACGAACGCACTCGATCCGAACCGTGATGGTGGCAGTGCGACGCTGGGTTTCCGCTTCCGGGGGCTGGATGTGCCACCGAATGCGAAGGTGTCCAGCGCCTACCTCAAGCTGGTCACCGAGACTTCGGATGCAAGCCCGCTCACGCTCAGGATCCGGGTCCAGCCTACCGCAGGAGGGAGCCCCTTCGATGCGTCGATCGCAGGGGACATCAGCGATCGAACCGCGTCGGCGACCGAGTTGTTGTGGACCGTTCCGGAGGCGGCCAACGGGGATCGTCTGACGAGCGTCGATATCGGCCCCCTGATCGAGTCCCTGGTGGCAACGAGCGGCTGGAGTGCCGGTAGTGCTGTCGTCGTGACCTTGTCGACTTTAAGTGGCGCGGGTGTCAGACGGTTCTACGCATTCGATGCCGGCGAGGACCAGGCCGCAAGGCTGGAGGTGCGTTATCAGCGCGAGGCCGCGACTTCGTCCGCCGAACCGATCGTGCTGAGAACCGCGCGCGACGAGATGCTCGACACCATCATGAACTTTCGCTATCGCGGCGGTACGCCGATCAATGACGCCTTCCTCGAGTCAGCCTTGTACATGCTGGGCAAGCCGGTCGATTTCGGCCGCAAACGCGGTAACCAGAGCGGCAGCGATCGCTACTTCCGGGTGTCGGCGCCCTCCACCTACAGCGGCGGCACCTTGTTCACGCCACCGGGCTGTACCGATGTCAATCCAAACGCGGTGGCTTGCCTCGATGAGGAGATAACCGGTAGTGCCGTCTATGACGCGCCGGTTCCCGGCACTTGTCAGGCCAACCAGATCGTGCTGCTGTCGGATGGTGCGGCGACGACGGGAAACGCCGAGTCGCAGATCCAGAGTCTCATCGGCACCGGCAGCTGCGCCACACGTGCGAACTCGCGGGAAAACTGCGGCGTCGAATTGGCCGAGTGGCTCTATGACCCGGACAGCGCGACGCAGGATCCGATCATAACGCATACCATCGGCTTCAACTTTTCCAGCGACTTCCTGCGTGATATCGCAACCGCAGGTGGTGGTCGCTTCCAGACGGCTGATTCGGCCAGTCAGTTGGCCAGTGTGTTCAGAAACCTGGTCAATGAAGCGGCCGACGTGGATACAGGTTTCGTGGCGCCGGCAGCTACCGTCAGCCAGTTCAATCGATTCGCCAATCGAGAGGATGTCTACTTCGCGATGTTCAAGCCGTCCCTGTCGGCCCGATGGGATGGCAATCTGAAGCGCTACCGCCTCGGCAAGCATCCGGATACCGGCGAGGTCGATTTTTACGACTCGACCTCGATGACGCCGATACTCGACAGGATAACCGGTGGCATCAGGAACAGCGCAAAGAGCTATTGGACGGATGGTGATGCGGACGGCCCTCGTGTCTCCGCAGGGGGTGCAGCCAATGAACTGGTCTTGCCGCGCAACATCCTGACTTATGTCGAAGACATGACCGGAATCGATCCGGTCCGCACACTGGTCGCGTTGCACGAGGACACCGACGCGATAACCGCAGAACTGCTCGGGATCGATGGCAACCTTGCCGATTATCGAACCTTGCTGTTGAAGTGGGCCAGGGGTGTCGATGTGCTCGACATCGACGATGACCAGGATGTCAGTGAAGTGCGCCACCAGATGGGCGATCCGATGCACTCCACACCCTTCGTCATGAATTACGACACCGACGGTACGACCACGCCCGAGTCGGTCGTCTTCGTCGGTACCAACGAAGGCTATCTGCATGCCATTGATACCGAGGACGGCAGTGAGGTCTTCGGGCTGGTGCCGCCGGAACTGCTCGGTAACCTCGATCGCTTCTATCGCAATGAGATCGGTACCAATCGCCCCTACGGACTTGATGGGCCCATCGGCGGCTACTTCGACGATCTGGACGGAGACGGCCTGGTCGACACCGGTGAGACGGCCATCGTCTATGTCGGCATGCGCCGCGGCGGACGCAACTACTACGCGGTGAACGTGACTGACCCGGCCAACCCCAGCATTGCCTGGGTCATCAAGGGGGGGCAGGGTGACTTTGTAGAGCTTGGCCAGACATGGTCGCGCCCGATAGTGACGACCGTTCTCGACGGCAGTGACGAGCGTGAGGTGCTGGTTTTCGGCGGTGGATATGATCCGGCAAACGATACGCGACTGACTCGAAACGTCTCCACCGGCGGCGGCCAGGTCGGCAATGCGGTGGATGGCGCGGTCGCCCAGGCGGATTCGATGGGACGCGCCATCTTCGTCGTCGATGCCTATAGCGGCGCCTACCGCACCCACCTCGCTGCGCCCGACTGGTCCGACATGGAGTTTGCCATTCCGTCTGACCCTGCGGTTCTCGACATCGACCTCGACGGCTTCGCGGACATGATCTGGGTGGGAGACATGGGAGGTCAGCTCTGGCGCTTCGACATATCGGGTGCGGCGGGTACCGCGCTTGAGAGCTCGATCACCGGTGCCGCGGTTGCATCTTTCAGCAGTATCGGGGTTCGCGGCAATCGCCGCTTCTTCAACACACCTGACGTGGCGCTGCTTCGCGATGCGAATCGCAAAGTATTTCTGAACGTTGGTATCGGCTCCGGGTGGCGAGCACACCCGCTGGATGATGGGGTTGAAGATCGCTTCTACATGCTGCGCGATGATGCGCTGTTCGGTCCACCGCGTGATGCCGATGGTGATATCGACTATCCGAGTCTGGTCGAGGATGATCTCTACGACGTCACCGGCCGCTCCGTTCGTGACGACACGACAGGCAAGTCCGCCAAGGGCTGGTATCTCTCGATGGAGCGGGACGGCGAGAAGATTCTCGGCCCGTCCGTCACCGTCAACAGCCAGGTCTTCTTTTCCAGCTATGTCCCCGACGCTGGCAGTAACGATGATTGCAGCGCATCGATCGGTGGCGGTCGACTGTACGGACTCAGCGCCTTGTACGGCGATGCCGCGCTCGATCCGGACGGCGATGTCGACGATGATGATTCGGTCACGGGCGAAGAAGTCATCTCGGTCGAGCTGGACCTAAGGGGACTCCCACCGCCGGTGGAAGTCTTCCTGCCGAAGGATGCCCCCGACAAAGTCATCGGCTCGGTCGGGAGCGATGTCTTCGATACCAATCCCGGACCGGCACGACGGCGCACCTATTGGGCGGAGCAGTAGGCGTTCGGCAGGGCAGACGCAAAATTGACGCTGCCGGCAAAGGTTGCTCTAATCGGGTGATCGTTCCTCTGCGGCGGAAGCTTACTGACATGACCTTGTCCGGTCACGCTCGTCTCTGTACCGATCTGCACCCGCCGCTGTCGGCGCACGAAGCGCAGGTCGAGTCGTCACGTTGTTACTTCTGTCACGACGCACCTTGCGTGACCGCTTGTCCCACAGGTATCGACATACCGCTGTTCATTCGGCAGATCGCCACGTCGAATCCGAAGGGTGCGGCGAAGACGATCTTCGACGAGAACATCTTCGGCGGAATGTGCGCGCGGGTCTGCCCGACCGAGACCCTCTGCGAGGAGGCCTGCGTGCGTAATACGGCCGAGGAGCGGCCGGTGCGTATCGGCGAGCTGCAGCGTCATGCCACCGATACGCTGATGCGGACCGGAACGCAGCCTTTTTCGCGCGCTGCAGCGAGTGGCAAGCGTGTGGCTGTCGTCGGCGCCGGTCCCGCCGGTCTCTCCTGTGCACACCGTCTTGCCGTGCACGGCCATGCCGTGGTGGTGTATGACGCCCACCCCAAGCCCGGTGGGCTCAACGAATACGGTATCGCGGCCTACAAGACGATCGACGACTTCGCACAGGCTGAAGTCGAATACATCGTCTCGATCGGCGGTATCGAGATCGAACACGGCAAGGCGCTCGGTGCGGGTCTCTCCCTCGATGCGCTTAAAGCTGAATTCGACGCCGTGTTCCTCGGTGTGGGTCTGGGCGCCTCGAATACGCTCGAAATCGACGGCGCCGAGCTCGACGGTGTCGATGATGCCATCGAATTCATCGCCAGGTTGCGCCAGACCGATGATCTGTCGTCGCTCGACATTCCACGTCGGCTGGTGGTCATCGGTGGCGGCATGACCGCCATCGATGCGGCCGTGCAGTCGAGCATGCTTGGCGCGGAGGAAGTCTCCATCGCGTATCGGCGAGAGCGTGCCGACATGAACGCGAGTGTCTTCGAGCAGGAACTGGCCCAGACCAGCGGCGTGATGATTCGCACCGGGCTTTCGCCACGTCGAATCATCGGTGAAAACGGCCGCGTCAGTGCCATGGAGTTTGATCGTGTGCGCAGCGACAAGGGTGCGATGGTGCTGACCGGCGAGCGTGTCGTGCTGCCTTGCGACGGTATCCTGAGAGCAATCGGGCAGCGGTTCGTGCCGTGGCAGGAAGACGCGGCACTGGAATTGGCTGGTGGGCGCCTCAAGGTCGATGAAGAGCGACGCACCACCGACGCAAGCGTCTGGGCGGGTGGTGATTGTGCTGCCACTGGCGAGGATCTGACCGTCGCGGCCGTGCAGGACGGCAAGCTTGCTGCAGAATCCATGCATCGTGTCCTGACGTCCTGATTTACCCTTGAGTTCAACCGGTCGCCGTTTTGCTGTCCCGCAGATGTACCGTCACGCTGATGCGTTCTCCGAGCTTGCACTGTTCGCTTGACGGCGTATCGATTCCTCCCGTAAAGGAGCCTGTTTCATGCCCGACCTGAGTTGCGAATTTCTCGGCATCCGTTCGCCCAATCCGTTCTGGCTCGCCTCGGCCCCTCCCACCGACAAGGCCTACAACGTGGTGCGAGCTTTCGAGGCGGGTTGGGGCGGAGTCGTCTGGAAGACCCTGGGCGAAGCCGGACCGCCTGTCGTCAACGTCAATGGGCCGCGCTACGGTGCCGTGCATGCAGCCGATCGTACGCTGATCGGGCTGAACAACATCGAGCTCATCACCGACCGGCCGCTCGAGACCAATCTCGAGGAAATCCGCCAGGTGAAACGTGACTGGCCGGATCGCGCCATGGTCGTGTCGCTGATGGTGCCGTGCGAAGAGCAACACTGGCGGGACATTCTCGCGCGCGTCGAGGATACCGGTGCCGACGGTGTGGAACTCAATTTCGGCTGTCCGCACGGCATGAGCGAGCGCGGCATGGGCTCGGCGGTCGGCCAGGTTCCCGAGTACATCGAGATGGTCACGGCCTGGTGCAAGCAGTATTCCTCGCTGCCGGTCATCGTCAAGCTGACGCCGAACATCACCGACATTCGCGGACCGGCGCGTGCCGCCCATGCCGGCGGTGCCGATGCCGTCTCCCTGATCAACACCGTCAACTCCATCGTGTCGGTCGATCTCGAGCGCATGTGTCCGGTGCCGACCATTGATGGTCGTGGTTCACATGGCGGCTACTGTGGCCCCGCAGTCAAGCCCATCGCGCTCAACATGGTGGCCGAGATCGCCCGCGATGCGACGACGAACGGGTTGCCGATTTCGGGCATCGGTGGCATCACCACCTGGCGTGACGCCGCTGAGTTCATGGCGCTGGGGGCGGGCAATGTACAGGTCTGCACGGCGGCGATGACCTATGGCTTTCGTATCGTCGAGGAACTCACAAGCGGTCTTTCCGACTGGATGGACGAGGCCGGCTATGGCAGTGTGGCGGAGCTGGTTGGTCGAGCGACACCTAACGTCACTGACTGGCAGAAGCTGAACCTCAACTATGTGACCAAGGCCCGCATCGACCAGGATCTCTGTATCCAGTGCGGACGCTGCCATGTCGTTTGCGAGGATACCTCGCATCAGGCGATCACCTCACACGTCGACGGCGAGCGTCGATTCGAGGTCATCGACGAGGAGTGCGTCGGTTGCAATCTGTGCGTCAGCGTCTGCCCGGTCGAGGATTGCATCTCGATGGAGGCGCTCGAGAGCGGTATCGATCCTCGCACCGGACTTGGCGTAAGCGACGACTATGCCAACTGGACGACGCATCCCAACAATCCGTCGAGGGTGAGCGCGAAAGCCTGATCTGGCAGCCTCGACTACAGGCAGCGAGTGCACGCCCTGAGCGCAGGCTCTGGCCGTTGTCCTATACCGTCACCTCTGGCAGGCGATGGGCCAGCAGCGCGCCGAGCAGTGTCAATGTCGACAGCACCGCGATCATCATTGCCGGCGACAGAATGAATGTCAGCAGGCTGCTGATACCTCCGATCACCAGCAACATGACGCCAATGGCCGAATTGCTGGCGGCAACGTAGTCGACCCGTTCGTCGGCATCGGCCATGTCGACGATGTAGGTCTTGCGGCCGATGCGGATGCCCTGGTGTGCGATTTCGAGCACGAAGTAGCAAGACGGCAGTAGCCAGACTGTTGTCAACCAGTCGGGTTCGATGCTGGCGATACCGAACGTCAAGGCGCCGAGGGCGGCAACCGAGAGCGCTGCAGCGATTAGCACACCGCGTGATGAAACGTCGGAGAAAAACCCCCAGAACGGGCTTGATAGCAGGCTGGCGATACCGCTCGCCAGCAGAAGGCTGGCCAGCTGCTGGAGCCTCTGCTCGTCTTGTTCGCCGAGCAGCAGGTAATAGGGGGCGACGAGAGCCGAGGACAAGAGCAGGGTGCGGACAACGACGAACTGGCGGAATTCAGTATCGTCGACAAGCAGTGCCAGGCGTTCACGTATTGTCGAGGCAACCGACTCGTTGGCCTTGTCCGCCGGTTCGTCGAGCAGGCCGAATGACAGACTGGCGAGCACCCACATGACACCCGCGCCAAGCAACAAGCCCAAGGCTACGACGGTTGACAGCCTGTCGCCACTGAACAGGAGCAAGCCCGCTGCCATCGAGAGCGTCGCGAGGCCGGCCGCGCTGGCTGCCCAGCCGCCGGCCTGGCCACGCAGGCCCTTGGGCATCAATTTCGCCATGACCGCCTTGGATACCAGTGAGCAGAGGCAGCGTGCAAGACTGAAGCCCGCAACACAGGCAAGCATCAGCCATCCTGCCCGGGTACCTTCCATCGTGAAGGCGACCAGCGCCATGCCAAATACGGCAACGGCTTGCAATACGGCTCCGATACGGAGTAACGGGGAGAGTCGTGCACGATCATTGACCAGCTTTGCCAGCATGATCTGCGGCAACATCGACAAGGATTCACGTAGCGGTACCAGCAATGCGATCGCGGCTGGATGTGCGCCGAGCATCTGCATGAGCCAGGTCAGCGTGATCTTCGGATTAAGGAGGGCGTCGCCGGTCTTGGTCAGAAAACTCGTGCCGACGAAGACCGGCAGATTCCGGGCAATGCGTCGACGAGCCCCCTCGTCATCAGGAAGGGCCTGTCGATCGACAAGCGTGAGCAGCTTGAGTGTTCTCATGGACTCCGATTTCATGAACTCGACAGCGCGGACGTCAGTGCTGTCAACCAGCGTTCGTGTTTTTCTGCCAGTGGCATTGAGGCGTGCGCCGGACTCGTTGAGGGCAAGGTAGCGAAACGAAGCGCGGGTTGTTCCAAGTGGACGGCTTTGGCGATGTGGCGTTTGAAGAGCTTCTCGGCGGCCAGCCCGTTGAAGGCGATCAGAGACAGTTCCGGGTGACGACGACAGAATGCCGGAATGTCATTGCCACGTTCGCTGACGCGACAGATGGATGAATCGAGACTTCCGTCACGCTCGCAGCTGGCAAGGACATCCCAGAGTGCGATGCCATGTTCCTGCAAGGTGCGGATACGTACCGGATAAGAAGGCAGATCTTCGGGAAGCCGCAATTCGACACGTTGCAAGTTCGGGCCTTGCGGCCTGAGGCCTTGTGGGTCAGGCGCGATGCCATCCAGACGCTCGAACAGACTCGACAGAATGGTCCAGAAGGCGTTTCGCGGATGTGCGTAATAACGCACCGCATCAAGCGAAGCCACGCCCGGCATGCTGCCGAGAACGAGAACGCGCGCCTCGCTTCCTTCGATCGGTGGGAATGACTCGCACGCGGGCACAGAGATTCACCTTGAGACGCTGGTCACTGCCGGGTGCATCGAGTGCGAACGGCGCCGAGCCATTCGTTGACCGGCCTGAACAGTTACGATAGCGTCGGCGCACAGGGGTGTCCACGACGGGCAAGCGATTGGGACTCGTTGTCGGTACTCTCGGGCGCAACGGCTGGAATGGCGCTAACGGCACCATTTGGAGATCGTCAGCATATAACAGGGCAGGGTGCGTTCACATGATTGAAAATCTGATCAACGGCGTACATCGCGCCAGCCAGAGCCAACGACGTCAGCCCGTCTACAATCCGGCCACCGGTGAGGCGACCGATGAAATCGGCCTTTCGACGGCCGGTGAGATCGATGACGCGGTAACGGCTGCACGGGCGGCGTTCACCGACTGGTCGCGCTTGCCTCCGCTCAAGCGTGCCAGCGTCATGTTCCGCTTCAATGAACTCCTCGGCCAGCGCGCCGACGACGTGGCACGCGAGATTTCCCGAGAACACGGCAAGACCCACGCCGACGCACTGGGCGAGGTGCAGCGTGGCAAGGAGGTGGTCGAGTTCTGCTGCGGCATTCCACAACTCCTCAAGGGAGAATTCTCGAAGAATGTCGGCCCCGAGATCGATTCGTGGAGTGATCGGCAACCGCTCGGGGTTTGTGCCGGCATCACGCCATTCAACTTCCCTGCCATGGTGCCCCTGTGGATGTACCCGGTAGCGATTGCCTGTCGCAATACGTTCGTGCTCAAGCCCTCCGAGAGGGACCCCTCCGCCGTCATGCTCATGGCCGAGCTCTTGCACGAAGCTGGTCTGCCGCCCGGTGTCTTGAACGTCGTTCACGGCGACAAGGAATCCGTGGATGCGCTTCTCGATCATCCGGATGTACAGGCGGTGAGTTTCGTCGGTTCAACACTGATAGCCGAATACGTGTACCAGCGGGGTACGCAGGCGGGCAAGCGTGTACAGGCGCTCGGCGGCGCGAAGAATCACATGATAATCATGCCGGACGCCGACATGGACCAGGCAGTCGATGCGCTGATGGGCGCGGGCTACGGTTCCGCTGGCGAACGTTGCATGGCCATCTCGGTCGCCGTGCCGGTCGGTGAGGAAACCGCCGATCGCTTGGTCGAGAAACTCAGACCGCGGGTCGAAGCCCTGAAGGTCGGTCCAGCGGACGACGCTGACGCGGAGATGGGACCGGTCATTACACAGGCCGCCAAGGAGCGGATCTCGCGGCTGATCGATTCGGGTGTCGACGCGGGTGCAGACCTGGTGGTGGACGGCCGTTCGCTGTCACTCCAGGGGTACGAAAACGGCTACTTCCTGGGGGGCTCGCTGTTCGACCGCGTGACCACCGACATGGAGATCTACCGCGAGGAGATCTTCGGACCGGTGCTGGCGGTCGTCAGGGCCAATGACTACGACACCGCAGTGGACATGATCGATGCGCACGAATACGGCAACGGAACTGCCATCTTCACCCGTGACGGCGATGCGGCCCGCGCTTTCGCCGACCGTATCCAGGTGGGCATGGTCGGCATCAACGTGCCGATTCCCGTGCCGGTGGCGTACCACAGCTTCGGTGGCTGGAAGCGTTCGCTGTTCGGTGACCATTCGATCTACGGGCCCGAAGGCGTGCACTTCTACACCCGGCTGAAGACGGTGACCAGTCGCTGGCCGACCGGTATTCGGGAAGGCGCTGTATTCACGTTCCCCACATGATTCGACATGCCGCGTGACTCGACATACTGCTGGAGCTACCGCGTTTGCTCGCGCAATGCCTGCCGTTCCAATGCCTGCTTGACACTTTGCCTGCCCGACATTGCGCTTAGCTGATACGGCGCCCACACGATAGCGACAAGAGGTCAATGCCCATGCCTGTCAACAGCAATCTCACGGTGAGCAGTGAGCGCCTCTGGGATTCCATCATGGAGATGGCGAAGATCGGTCCCGGCGTTGCCGGGGGCAATAACCGGCAGACCCTGACCGACGTCGATGCGGAAGGTCGGGCGCTGTTCGCGCGATGGTGCGAGGCGGCCGGTTG
>Ga0114956_1002051_pt1 | contig 15959 bp, 18 predicted proteins | sample MaitaG_FD_87304 | JGI IMG/M metagenome (GOLD analysis project Ga0114956, IMG submission 87304) | Marine algal microbial communities from Maine, USA - Maine_Asex2 metaG | ecosystem: Host-associated > Algae > Red algae > Unclassified | place: Maine, USA | collected 2015-01-05 | reverse complement strand
CGAGGCTTGTGATGACTAGGATCCAGCAGTGGACCTAACCTCGCTACTCCGGTTCGCTAGGGGCGCGTGAAGAAGTGAGTGACACCTTCATCTTCGATGTCATCACGACTGACGATGCACTTGACGAGGTGATCGACGACCTGATCGAGGCCGAGCGATACGCAATCGATACCGAGTTTCATCGTGAGCGCACCTATTACCCCCAGCTTGCGCTGATCCAGATTGCATGGGGCGACGACCTCGTACTTATCGATCCGTTAGCGATCGACGTGGGCCCGCTTCGCGAGGTCTTCGAAGGCAAAGGCACGGCGGTGATTCACGCTTCGAGTCAAGACCTAGAGGTCTTGCAGCTGGTCACCGGTTCAGTGCCCGCGAAGCTGTTTGACACCCAAATTGCTGCTGCCTTCGTCGGCATGCGCACGCCGTCGCTCGCCTCATTGCACGATCACTACCTCGGCCTGAAACTGCCCAAGGCGAATCGGCTCACTGACTGGATGCGCCGCCCCCTTGACGAGGCTCAGCTGCGGTACGCGGCCAGCGATGTCGAGCATCTGATTGAAGTTCAAGACCTGCTGCTGGCCCAGCTCGAGAAGAGCGGCCGCGTCAGATGGGCTATCGATGAATGCGAAATCGTGCGCGACAGGGGGATCTCAATCCGCGACCCCGATCTAGCGTGGACGCGCATAAAGGAAGCACGGTCGCTCAGTGGAAAAGCCCGCACTGCGGCCCGTGAGGTCGCCCGTTGGCGCGAACTCACGGCCCAAGACCGAGACATTCCCGTGCGTCACGTTCTTCCTGACTTAGGGGTCGTCGCGCTGGCGCAACGACGCCCGGCGAACGCGAAAGATGTCGCAGCTACCCGAGGGCTTGAGCGCCGCTCGGTCAGCAAAAAGGACGCAGCAGAGCTCGTCGAAGTGATTGCGGCCTCGGCCGACATGGAACCACCTGAGGCGCCTCGGCGTGCAAGCCGTGGCGGGCCCGACCTTCGACCAGCAGTCACCTTGATCGCTGCATGGATGGGCCAGTTCGCCGACGATATGGATCTTGATCCAGCCATGATTGGCTCACGTGCAGAAATCGAAGAATTTGTGCGTGGAGGAGAGTCCCGACTGCTCCACGGGTGGCGCCATGAGCTTGTTGGTGAGTCGATCAGCGCATTGCTCGACGGCAAGGCTGCAGTTGCCTTTGACGGCAACGGTCGGGTGGTTGTCGAGCAGCGTTCATTTACTCCTGTTTCGGGTGGCTCGCTCGCCTAATGGGCTTTGATTTGGCCCATTCCAGCTTCTGGGAATTACCTCGGAGCGTCTAAGGTTGCACCTGCACGGCAGAACAGGGCTGACCTGCGTAGGCCGCTGCGTTCTCGACTGTTAGAGTTGAGAACCTGAAGATTTGAAGGAGACGCCCAGTGAAGAAGGGACGCCATCGTCGATACGAAGAGGCCCGAGCACTGAAGCAGACCACAGACGGGTTTGACGATTTCCTCGCACCAAGTGACGAACCTTGCATCGAGTGCGACGGTCTTCCCGGTGAGCACAAGTCTTGGTGTCAACTCGCTGACGCGGCAACCAAAGCGGGCGACGACCCAGCATCGCTGTTCCCCAGTTAGTTCCCAGTTAATTGAACCCGGGCCCTGCCTTAGGTAGCCGGGATATCTACCGAGGTCTCGGCGGCTTCTAGATAGGCGCTGAGTTGCTCAACGGGCCATGCGCCGACCAGCTCGTGGAGTTCGTCGAGGTGCGTTCGCCACGTCGCCACCGACGTTGTGGCAGCTGGTTGCAGGTCGTCGGTGCACCACCAACCGAACTCGGAGCCGCCGTCGCCCCAGTCGCTGCGACGCCAGGCTCGCACGGCGACGGTGTGGGTGCCTGAGCCATCTTCGTAGTTCTCGAGGCGAAACGGCACCTGCCAGCACACCGCTGGCTTGCGGTCGAGGGGACGTTCGCCGTCCTCAAGTGCCGCAATGTGCAACGCACATCCATGCCCACCCGCGAAGTCCGGGCTGTTGAGGAACACACAGGCCTCGTCGACGACCGCGGTGACGACTTCGCCGTCTTCAGCGCTGAAGAGATCTGCGTCGGCCCCTACGGCGGCGTGGTTTTGCCATTGTTCCGCGGTGAGCTGCGATGCGTACTGCGCAATCAGGTCGCGTTCGGTCTCGTCGATGATGTGTGCGCCGTGAGCACAGCAACCGCGTGCGCCGTTGTCGTTGGGCTCGGTGCCTTCGCAGGTCGTTCCGAACGTGCACGACCATCCGCTGTTCAAGAACGAGAGATCAAAGAGCCACGTTGTGTCGTTCGGGTCGCTGAACGAGACCCAGTTGACCGGCGATGGATTCGCGGTCATGAAGTGCTGCGAAGCGTGGTGCGTCTCGTTAGCTGCAAACATGTCTCGGCGGCGACTTGGGTGCCGTTGTCGAAGAGCTCCTGCGACAACAGCTCGCTGCTTGTACCCCAGCGCTCGCTGGGTCCGCAGATGCCAGCAAACATGACAGGTGCCCCGGTCGCGTAATGGACTTCGCCCGCGCCTGGCGGTCCGCCACCGGGCACCGGTAGTGCTGAGCGGCCGTGCACTCGATGCAGGGCTCGAACTTGGGCGGCGAAGGCAGGGGTGTCTTGGGTGCAGCGATACGGCCGTGATGCGGAACTGATCTTGACGGAGCCGTGCACGTTGTCTGGGATCTGCTCGGTGAGCCAGGCGCGCAATGCCTGTTCAATCGCTACCGGACGCTGGTCGGGCACGAGGTGAATGGCAACCCGAGCGGTGGCGTGGCGCGGAATCGATGCATCTCCCGGCTCGGAGTCGCTCACGCTCAAAACACTAATGACCGGCCATTGAGTCGATCTCTCAATGGGTGACAGCGACCCGCCGAGCGGGGTCGCACCAATCGTGGTGAGCCAGTCGGTGCTGAGCTCGTCAAACGCGCCGCGTTCGGGAGGCACAGCTCGTTCGTAGAATCCTGGTATTGCGATGCGACCGTTGTCGCCGCGCAGGTCAGCAACAAGTTCCAACAGACGGTTCATTGGATTACGGGTTACTCCGGCGTAGGCCGTGTCGTTGATGGCTCGCGTGACTTGCAAGGTGATCTCGGCTTCGAGTCGGCCTCTCGAACCGGTCGTCATCGTTGGGTGCAACGGATCCCAAGCAACCGCGTTGGTGAAGAAGACGACGTCGACCTTGTCGGTGTCAATGGAATCAACGACATCGAGGACCGTGTCGCCGGGGCCGACTGAGATCGCGTGCAACTGAATGGGTTCCTCGAGCGTAGAGGTGACTGTTGCCTTGAATCCTTCGAGGAATGCGACGGTTGACCCAAGCAAGCTCCCGCTGCCGGGCGAGTGCATCTCCTCGGCTGCGGTGATGGTGTCGAGATCGACCGGTGTGAGCGAACCAGTGTCGTGGCTGCCAATGATCAGTGCTGTCGGCGCGTAGTCAGGCGCGCGGCGGCGCGAGAGAGCAACCGAGTTGGCTCCGAGGCGTTGCACGTCGCCCAAATTCACCTGCTCGAAGTAGTCCTCGATTACGCCGGTTCGGTTCTGCCGCAGATCGCCGACGTCTCGCCACACGCGAAAGGTTTCACGAAGGCTGGCGTGGTGTCGGTCGAGGTGGCCAATCACATCGGCGGAGGCAGGCACATGCCAACTGTATCGGCGCTGTGCAATGCGTGCCTTAAAGTGTGTCGATGTCGCCCGATATCGAAGAACTCGTTAATCGTCTCGACCAGCTGAGCGAAGACCTGGCTGACTTAGCACTGCGTAGACTGCGAGACAGCATTGACGCCGGTGGCAACGAGTTGCCGGTCGACGAGAAGTTGATCACCCGTTCGCGCCGTGCAGTTGAAAAGGCCTCGAATCTGCTGCGCTCAACCGGGGGCGGCTCCGGCAAAGACGACTGGTAGAACTACGCGTTGAGTCGATCGATCAACTGGCGCAGCCGGGCATAGGCGCGACGGTTGAACTCGAACACGATGCGGGGCTTGTCGAGATGGTCATCATCGGCTATTTCAGGCTTCGCTGGCTCGGTCGCCTCGATCGCTCCGGCAACGACAATGTCCGCGAAGTCGGTGTTCAGGGCTTCGAGTTCTGCAGGCTCGAGCGCTCGTTCAAGGCGGACAACCAGTCGTCTCCCAACGAAGCGCATACTGTGATAAGTCGAGTAGAAGCCGCAGATCTCGTCGATCGCCTCATCGACTGAGTCAGTCAGTTTCACGAAGCTCATGTCGGGCTCAGAGATCAACCCGTCGCGCAGCAGCTGTTGGGTGACGAATTCGATCCAACCATGCCAGTAGTCGCCGCCCGGCGCGTCGAGCATCACAATTGGCGCCGGATACGTCTTGCCGGTTTGCAGCAACGTAAGCAGTTCGAAGCTTTCATCCATGGTGCCGAAGCCGCCCGGCAACAAGGCGTAGCCGTCGGACTCCTTCATGAACGTGAGCTTGCGAGTGAAGAAGTACTTGAAGTTGATCAGCTTCGGGTCGTCGGCAATCGTCGCGGCGGCCTTCTCCTCGAACGGAAGCGTGATTCCGACTCCGAAACTGTTGTCGGGGCCAGCGCCCTCAAGGCCTGCGGACATGATTCCGGGGCCTGCGCCCGTGATGATCATCCAATCTCTGGCCGCGGCGGCCGCGCCGAGATCGACAGCGGCCTGGTACGCCGGATCGTCAGTCGGGGTGCGTGCTGAACCAAAAATCGAAACCTTGCGGGTCTCGCGGTAGGGCGAAAAGACACCCATCGAATACCGAAGCTCTTTGAGGGCGGCATTGATCAGCTTTAGGTCACCGCGATCGTTGTTTTCGCGCCCTAGCCGCAGTGCCGACACGATCATTTCAAACGCCAAGTCTGGATCGCTCGCCCCCGACTGGGCAACGAGCGCTTGGATAGCTTCGTCGACCTTGGCGTCGCCGGATCGGTAGCGGGGGATTCGCTCGGTCATGCGTTGCCTGAATTACTGGTCTTTATCGCATCGATACGATCGGCGAGCGTCGCCAACAAGTCGTCGAATGATGCGGCAAACGAGGCAACGCCGTCGGCCTCGAGGGTCTGGGCGATAGCGCCGAGATCGATGCCGAGTTCGCTAAGGGCCTTGAGCGTCGCGGAGGCGCCATCAAGATTGGTATCGACGGTGCGGGCAACAGTTCCGTGATCCTCGAACGCGGCCAGCGTCTTGTCAGGCAGCGTATTGACCGAGTTAGGGCCGATGAGTTCATCGACGTATTTGGTGTCGGGGAACGCAGGGTTCTTGGTTGACGTCGATGCCCACAGGGGTCGTTGGACTCGAGCGCCGCGAGCAACGAGGGCCTCCCAGCGTGGCCCTGAGAATCGTTGCTGAGCCAACGCATAGGCCCGTTGCGCATTCGCCACGGCTGCGGTACCGATCAATGCCATGGCCTCGGCGCTTGCGTCGGCCTCGAGTTGAGCATCGACCGCAACATCGACGCGAGAGACAAAGAATGAGGCAACACTTGAAATAGCAGTTAGATCACCTTCGGCAGCCTCTAGTCCACTTAGGTACGCCTCGATTACCTCGTCGTAGCGTTCGACCGAAAACAGCAGGGTGACGTTTACCGAGATGCCTTCGCTGGTCGCTTGGCGGATCGCCTCGAGCCCTTCGGCGGTCCCCGGAATCTTGATGTACAGGTTTGGTGCAGCGATGTCGCCATCGAGCTCGCGAGCCGCTGCGATCGTACCGGCGGTGTCGTGCGCCAACGAAGGAGCGACTTCGACCGACACGTAGCCGTCTTCGCCGCCGCTTTGTTCGTGCACCGGTGCCAACGCCGCAAGAGCACCGCGGATATCGGTCTTGACCAACTCCCAATAGGCCTCTTCGGTGCTGACGCCCGCCGCAACGAGTTCGTTGAGCTGAGCGTCGTAGTCAGCGCTATCGCCAATTGCACGTTGGAAGATCGTCGGGTTCGACGTCAGGCCACGTACCCCTCGGTCGACCCAACGGTTCAACTCGCCGCTTTCGATCCAATCTCGACGGAGGTTGTCGAGCCATGGGCTCTGATTCTGTTCGGAAAAGAGGTCGTGCAGGCGAGACATCGGGGCTCCTGAAGGTGCGGGTTTGCTGTACGGGAAATAGCGGGGGCGTCAGAGAAGAGCGAGGGCTCGTTCGACGAGATTGTTCACATTCATACCAAGTTCGTGCATCACCGTGGCGCCAGGGGCACTTGCACCGAAGCGTTCGATGCTGACGACATCTTTGGCCCACTTGTGCCAGCCGAGGCCAACACCCGCCTCGATCGCCAGACTTGGCAGATCAGAACGAAGTACCTGCTCTCGCTCGGTGTCGCTTCGCTCGGTGAACAATTCAAACGATGGCATCGACACGACGCGAGTCGGCTGGCCCTGCTCGCTCAAGCGGCGCGCAGCTTCGATGCAGAGTTGCACTTCGCTGCCGGCACCCATCAAGGTGAGTGCGGCATTGTCGGCCTCGACCAGGACATAGCCACCGTGGGCGACGCTGCTAGACGATGTCGTATCGAGCACGGGCAGACTTTGCCGAGACAAAATGAGCGCTACCGGCCCCGATGAGTTGAGCGCGTACTGCCACGCGCCTGCGACCTCGTTGGCGTCGCAGGGTCGAATCACGTCGAGGTCAGGGATGGCCCGCAAGGCCGCGACGTGTTCGATCGGCTGATGGGTGGGGCCGTCTTCGCCGACACCCACCGAGTCATGGGTGAAGGAGTAGATCACGTCGAGCTGTGACAGCGCCGCGAGTCGAATCGACGGCCGGCAGTAGTCACTGAACACCAAGAAGGTGCCACCCACGGGCAGAGCACCACCGTGCAACGCGAGGCCGTTCATTACCGCAGCCATGGCATGCTCTCGCACGCCGTAGAACACCTGATTGCCTGCGAAGTTACCGGTGCTTATGGCCTCGCCCTGGTCCAATGCGACGCCGGTGTTGCCAGTCAGGTCAGCGCCTCCGACCACCAGCGACGGCCAGAACGGAGCAATGGCATCGAGGCACGCATTCGAAGCCTTGCGGGTCGCGATGTTGTCACCCGGCTCCCAGCTGGGCAGCGCACTCGCCCAGTCGCCGGTCGCCGTTCGGTCGAGCATGGGCGAAGCTGCGCCAGCGTTGCGGCTCTCCCAAGAGGTGCGCATCGAGCGGCCCCGAATACCGGCAGAGCGGTACCACTCGAGCACATCATCGGCCACGGCAAACGACTCTTTGGGGTCGAGGCCGAGTACCGCCTTGGTCTCGGCGATCTCTTCGTCGCCAAATGCCAATCCGTGCGCCGCGGGGTGGTCGGTGAGCGACGGGCTCGGCGTGCCGATATGGGTACGCAGCACGATGATCGACGGCTTATCGGTCTCGGCCTTAGCTGCAAGAAGCGCAGCTTCGATCGCATCGAGATCGCCGCCCGCATCGCCCAGATCTTGCACGTGCCACCCATAGGCATTGAATCGGCCTGGTGCGTCGTCGGTAAGCCAAATATCGGTGCTGCCGTCGATGGAGATGCGGTTGTCGTCGTAGATGCAGATCAGCCGGCCCAAGCCGAGGTGACCAGCGAGCGACGCTGCCTCGTGGCTGACACCTTCGGCGAGATCACCGTCGCTGCAGATCGTGTAGGTGTAGTGGTCGGTCGTGCCGGTGCCGAGATTTTCGCGCAGACGAGCTTCGGCCAACGCCATGCCGACCGAGGTTGCGAAGCCCTGGCCCAACGGCCCGGTTGTGATCTCTACACCCGCGGTGTGTCCGTACTCGGGGTGCCCGGGCGTCGCCGACTTCCATTGGCGAAAGTCGCGGAGGTCGTCGAGGGTGAGTCCGAACCCGCAGAGGTGCAGCATCGCGTACTGCAGGATCGACGCGTGGCCCGGGCTCAACACGAACCGGTCACGGTCGGGCCATTCGGGGGCTTCGGCATCGAAGTTCATGACCCGGCTGTACAGAACGTGGGCCAGCGGAGCCAGCGCCATTGCTGTGCCCTGATGGCCCGAGCGAGCCGCATGTGGCCCATCCATAGCAATGCCCTGGATTGTTGCGATCGCTCGCTGTTCGATACTCGAGTCGGTGGCGGACGGGGCTGCTGCCATGAGGCGAGACTCCAATTCGGAAGTGATGACGCGTAGGTCGTCACCCTATAGTCCCGCCCGGCACCAACGGGGCACCATTTGGCTCGGCTGAAGTAGCTCGAAGACCAGCGTGGGTCAGGCGCCAGATTCGGCGTCTTGCTCGGGTGGCAACATGGTGTACGGAACAACGGTTGTGACGCCGTCGGTGCCGATGCGACAGTGCGCCTCGACGGTGCAGTATTCGTCGAAGTCGATCTCGCCGCGAACCAGCTGATAGCTGAACTTGCCCGGCTCGATCGCGAGCATCTGCACATTGCGGGCGATCTGCTCGCCGTCTTTGCGGTACACGACCTCGAGTATCCCGCTGCCCTCGCTGTCGTTGGGGGCGTGGATGATGACTACGAGATGGGGCGCCCAGGTGAGCGGAAGCGGCGTCGGAGCAGCCGCCGAGAACTGCACACCACCAAGATCGATGCGTGAGGCTGGGCCCGCGACCTGGCGCACGTCAATGTCGTCAATGAATAGGGCAGCAACGATCTGCATGAGCGTCTCCCGACAATCTGGCGATGGAGCCGAGGGGCTCTCCCTGGCATCGCGGACCTAGTCTGGCGGTCGATGACCTCGAACCACACGCTGTCAGCCGTCGACCGTTGAGCCAACCTCGAACAGTGCTGCCAGCACTGTTGCTCATTGCGTGCTTGGTGAGCTGGTCTGTCGCTCATCAGCTGAGCGAAGCCGCGCCAGCTCGCGCCGTCGCGTTGGCCAGCGCCGGCCCCGATTTTCCGCTGGCGTCGCTGAACCGATTGCCGAGCGCTGATCCTAGAGTGGCCGGTCCCGCCAGTGTGGCGTCGCTGATCAATGATCTGGCGACCCCGCCCTCGCCGAGGTCTTGTGCGGTTGTGCTGATCGACGGAGAAGAAGCGGTCTCGGTGCGCTCCAATGATCTGCTGGTGCCGGGCCCGGCCCAGATGCTCGTAACAGGGTGGGCGGCCCTCGACCGGCTGGGGGGCGACTATCGCTTTTCTACGTCAGTGCAATCTGAGGCGCCGCCAAGCAGCGATGGGGTAGTGGCTGGCTCTTTGTTTCTCGTGGGGGGTGGTGATCCGGTGATGATGACCGCTGAATGGGCAAGGGCCTTTCGGCCAGCGCACACGGTGTTCACCGATCCATCGCTGCTGGCAGACGCCGTTGTTGACGCCGGTGTGGTCAGCGTGCTCGGGTCTGTCATCGGGGTTGAAGATCGTTACGACCAGGTGCGTTCCGTTCCCGCAAGCCCCGCCGGTGATGGTGACGAGTTCTCTGAGCAGCTGGGGCCACTGGGCGCTCTTCGTTTCAACGCTGCGACGTTGGCAGCGAGCAACCCGACACCAATTGACCGTTCGAATCCCGCTGGGGTCGCCGCCGCGACCTTTGATGATCTGCTTGAGGCTCGCGGCGTCACCATCGCGGGGTTGAGTCGATCGGCTGACCTCGAGGGCGAGCGGCCCGAGCTCGTCGAGATTGCATCGTTGAGTTCTGCACCGCTGTCACAGATTGTCAATCAGATGCTTGAAGAGAACGATGTCGCGATCGCAGAGTTGCTAATGAAAGAACTTGGGGTCGTTCTGGCCAACGATGGATCAAGCGTAGCCGGCGCGAAACAGGTGCTCGCTGTGACTCAAGAATCGCTCGGGATCGACCTTGGAGCACCGCCACCTAGCGCAAGCGGCGCGGGCACGATAGGAACTGCAACCTGTGCCACGCTGGCCGCAGTTGCCGTCGCTATCGACAACGACACCTTGGGCACCGCGGCACGAACGAGCTACCACTCTGCGTCGCTGGGAAACCGCCCGGCTGACGCACTCGTCGTCCGCGGCCAGATTGGAACGGCGCTAAGCGTGATTGCTCGGGCTCCACTCTCATCGGAACCCGATCCGGTAGAAGTCGTTGTCGTCGCGATCATCAACAACCCGACGGGGCCGTCTGAAGCAGACCGTGCCTATGTGCGTCAGCTCATCGCATCGATTGACGAGCTTCGCAGCGCGTTTGGCTGATCTCGCACTGACGTCTCGTCTGTGCGATTCTCAGTGGCATGAATACGAATGCCCCCAAATGACCGAGCCGCAACGCACTCGAATGTTCCCACTCGGCAGCGTGCTGGTGCCCGGCGGGCCATTGCCATTGCATATCTTTGAGCCTCGTTACCAGCAGCTACTCAACGAATCGCTCGAAGACGACCGAACGTTCGGGGTCGCGTTGATTTCGCGGGGTTCGGAAGTGGGTGGTGGCGACACCCGAACGACAATCGGAACGTTGGCATCGATTATCGAACACCAACGCTTTGACGACGGGCGGGCGGCGGTCATTGCCGAAGGCGTGCACCGAATAGAAGTACTCGAATGGATGGACGATGATCCGTACCCGCTCGCTTTGGCGGTCCAACGCCCCGACGCCGCGCCGTCTGGGGACTTCGTAGCGAAGCTCGACGGGGCCAAGTTGGCCTTGGCCGACTTGTTTGCGGCTGCCCACGAGTTCGGCCGACTTGACGAGCTTCCCGAGTACGGCTGGAACAGCGACCCCGTGGCGGCGACCTGGGAGTTGTGCCTGCGCGCGCCGATCCCCGATCTCGATCGTCAAGCGGTGTTGACGGCCGACGCCCCCGATGACCGGGTAGCGCTTCTGCACACCTCGATCAATGAGATCACAGAAGACATCCGACTGATGGGTCGGCTTGGCTGAGCACGAGCTCGCGAGGATGCGGCGCCGCTGGGTGGTCGATAGGCTTTGACGCTCAGGAGAGCAGATGGCTGATAGTTCACCCAAAGACACATTCGACGAACTGCGTTCAATGGTCACCGACTACGCGCGCCAAGAGACGGTCGACCCGCTGAAGCGCCTCGGCGATTGGGCCAAGTTCGGTCTGATCGGCGCGATTCTGTTGGGCATTGGTGGATTCTTGTTAGGCCTCGGCGTGTTGCGGCTTGTCCAAGAAATGGCGTGGACCGAGAATCGTCTGAGCTTTGTGCCCTACATGATCGTGTTCGTCTTGCTGCTCACGCTGGCCGGCTTATGTTTCTGGGCGATGACCAAGAAGCCCGAGTGGCTCAACGAGGACAACACATGAGCAACGAGATATCGGCAAACGACCTTCAAGAGAAGTTCGGGCAGCTCAAGGGCGAGCTCGAAACCGCAACTGGCGCAGCCCGTGGCACTGCCACCAAGGTCGGTATCGCCGCCGGAATCGCACTACTGATCTTGGCCTTCCTCATCGGGTCTCGAAAAGGTAAGCAAGGCAAGACCGTCGTCGAAGTGCGCCGGCTCTGAAGCATGTTCGGGTCACTTTTTCGCATACTGCGGCCACTACGACTGATCAAGCGCAAAGGGCTGACATCGGGCCTGTTTGGCGGCGACCGCAAGTGGCTGGCGCTCGGTGGCCTTGTTTTCTTGGGCGGGCGAGTGAAGAGCCTGTTCGGCTTTGGGGATCCCGAACCTGTCTATACCGAGGTGCTCAAACCAGGCGAACGGCTAGTCGTCGCGCACGCCGAGCGCCGGCGCCGCCGTCGAAGCAAACGATAGACACGACGACTCCAGGACAACACGATGAAGGTTGAGCTGCGCAACCCCAGCCGGGTGCATGAATTCGATGAGGCAATGAGTGTCATCAAATTGTTGAATCGACTGAAGCTGGATCGCGGTTCAGTTTTAGTGATCTGCAATGGCACCCTCGTGCCTCATGATGGCTATCTCGATGCCGATGCCGATGTCGAAATCCGCAATGTGATCTCAGGCGGCTCGGTGATCTCAGGCGGCTCGGTAATCTCAGGCGGCTCGGTGATCTCAGGCGGCTCGGTAATCTCAGGCGGCTCGCGATGAAGTGCCGGGTGTGTCGCGAATCCGCGATCATCGACCTGCCGCGTCACAACGCCAACTTCTGCTCTGAGCACTTCTTGCGGTTCTGTCGACAGCAAGTCGAAAAAGCGGTCGGCGAATACGACATGTTTGGTCCCAACGATCGGCTCTTGATCGCGGTCAGCGGGGGCAAGGACAGCCTGGCGGTCTGGCACATCCTCAACCATCTCGGATACCAGGCCGACGGCCTGTACATCGGGCTCGGCATCACTGACTACAGCTCGACGTCGCAGGTCTATGCCGAGAAGTTCGCAGCCGACCACAGCCTCAGACTCCGGCTGGTCGACATCGTCGAAGAGTACGGCTACGACGTGCCGAACGGAGCAAAGGCCGCAAAGCGTGTGCCCTGTTCAGCGTGCGGTATGTCGAAGCGACACATCTTTGACCGGGTCGCTACCGAGGGCGACTACGACGTTCTGGTCACCGGGCACAATCTCGACGACGAAGCCGCGGTGCTGTTCGGCAACGTGCTGCATTGGCAGACCGATTATCTGGCTCGCCAACACCCGGTGTTGCCCGGCCGCGACGGACTTCCTCGCAAGGTCAAGCCCTTGGTGCGTCTCGACGAGCGCGAGATGGCCGCCTACTGCGTTATCGCCGGCATCGATTACATGCTCGACGAGTGCCCGATGAGCAAGGGCAACAAGCACATTCGCTTCAAAGAAGTGCTCAACCAGATCGAAGCTGACTCGCCCGGAACCAAGGCCGCGTTCTTTCATAAGTTCTTGAGCCAGGGGGCCCAACACTTTGAGGCACTCGGCGACGAACAGCGAGCCGAGCTTGGGGCGTGCGCTACATGCGGGTCGCCGACGCCCAATGACATATGCGCCTTCTGTCGCCTGGTTGAACGGGCTGGCGGCCAGCCCGTGCAGCTCTCCAGTAAGCCCATAGCCCACCAGCCTCGGTTATGACCAGGCCGCTCAAAGACGGCGAGCTGGTGATGCTCGTCGACCGCAAGAAGCGCCGGTACCTGACGACGCTGCAGGCGGGTGGAGAGTTCCATTCACACGCTGGCGCCTTGCCTCACGACGATCTCATTGGCCAAGAAGAAGGTCAAGAGTTTCGCAGTGGCCGCAATGCCGCGTATCTCGTTGTGCGGCCAACGCTGTCGGACTTTGTACTCAAGATGAAGCGCGGTGCGCAGGTCATCTATCCCAAAGACCTCGGTCCGATTCTGATTCAAGCCGACATATTTCCGGGTGCTCGGGTTTTTGAGTCAGGTCTCGGATCGGGCGCGCTGTCGATGACGTTGTTGCGAGCTGGTGCGAACATCACCGGCTATGAGTTGCGCGACGACTTTGCTGAGCAGGCCGTCGCGAACGTGAGCGAATTCATGGGCACCGGGGTGCTCGATCGATACGACGTGCACGTGCGCAGTAGCTACGAAGCGTTCGACCACGGCGAGTTCGATCGCGTTGTGCTTGACCTGCCCGAACCGTGGAGCGTTCTACCACACGGTGCGCACGCATTGGTCACGGGCGGCATCATTTTGGCCTACACGCCGAGCATCATTCAGGCCACCAAGTTCAAGGCCGCCCTCAACGAGAACGGTTTCGCCATGACCGAGACCATCGAGGTGCTCAACCGAGGCTGGCACATCGAGCCCGACCAAAACGCGGTGCGACCCGACCACCGCATGGTCGCCCACACCGGGTTCCTTACGACGGCCCGAAAGCTGGCGCAGAATCTGTGACCGGGCTCGCTTGCACTCGCCTGAACCCGTGATTGTGCATGCGCTAACTCAGCCTTGATGTTCGATTGAGGCGATGCGTCCGTCGTCAAGTGTGATCACTTGGTCTGCTCGGTCGATCACGAACCGGCGGTGCGACACGGCGATGACGGTCGTTGAACCGCCTGCGCGCAGCTGCGTCCAGAGGTCGCGTTCGGTGGCGACGTCGAGCGCGCTCGAGAGATCGTCGACGATGAGCAGCTCGGGCTGAGTGAGCAGGCTGCGAGCCGTTGCCACTCGCTGTGCTTGGCCACCCGAGAGACGAAGGCCTCGCGAGCCAACGGTGGTAGCCGCACGGTTCGGCATCGTCTGTAGATCCACAGAGAGCGTTGTCTGGTCGAGCACGGTGGCGAGTCGAGACTGGTCTCTGCCCAACGCAATGTTGTCGGCGAGCGATTCGCTGAACAGGCGGGGGATCTGGGGTAGGTGCGCGGCGTTCGGCGGTACAAACCACGCACCGATATCGGACACGACATCGCCGTTCCAGGAGATTTCGCCTGTGCAAGGCTCGAGTCCGATTAGCGCTCGCAGCAAGGTCGACTTGCCTGCACCGACACCGCCCGTGATCACGGTGAAGCTTCCGCGTTCGACGTCGAAGCTCACGTCGCGCACGCCAGCGTTCGTCGATGCATAGACCGAGGTCACATCACGAACTTCGAGGCGCTGTAGGGGTATTCGCTCGGGGTCAGGCTCGCGCACGCGCATGACGTCGGTTGGCTCGATCGTGACTTCACAATCGGCGAAGACGTCGTCGACACGACCTGGGGCCACCATCTCGCCCATACGGCCATAGGACACGATTGCCTGTTCACGGGCCGAGATCAGTCGGGCGACGAATCGCGGTACCGAACCGAGCTCGATGGCATAGGCAACGAACAGTGCAAGATCGCCGACGGTGAAGTCGCCTGAGCGCACGGCTGGAACCAATACGAGCAAGGTGAGCCCGATCGTGACGTCAGTTGTCGAAGACGAGATGCCATCGATCGTCTGTTGCAGAACAGTGTCTCGCACCGCCGTGTGGCGGCGACGTTCTGTGTGGCGGTTGAGTCGAGCCAGTGCTGACTCTTCGCGCCCCGCCAGTCTGAACGCCAAGACGCCGGCAAAGATCTCGCCGAGATACGACGTTACCTCGCTGGTCGCTTCTCGGTCTGCGGCTCGGGCCGCGTAGAGCCGCGGTGTCAGATATCGGGTCACGAGCGTGACGAAGCCGAGTGGCAGCAACACCACCAATGCTGCGGCAGTGCTGATCGTCGACATGATGATCAAGGCGCCTATTGCGTAGGTGATGCTCGCCAATCCGTCGAGCCACGAGTCTGACCACAACACGGCATCGCGAGTGTCTTGTTGGAAGCGCGAGATTGCCTCAGAGGGACTCGACGGCAGGGTCGCCGATCGAGGCCCGCCGCTGACGGTCTGTGCCAGCAACATGTTGGTGCGCATGAGTGAGAGGGCCGCGACCCACCAGCGCACAACCACCCAAATTGCTGCAGCGAAGACGACCCAACGCACCATCTCGGTCACCCCAATCGTGACGAGCAGTCCAGTCACCGATTCTCCAGTTGCCAGGGCGTCGAACGCCAGCTTCAGCAGCCAGCCGCTTAACAGCGGGATGAGGAAGAATGCGGTCCACCCAATCCAGCTTGCGAGCCACAGACCCGAGCGGAACGTGCCCGTGCGCCAACCGAAGGTAAACGGTTTGATTGCGTCGCGAGGGGGCAGGGGAGTCGGGGGTGCGCTCACGAGACAACCTCATCGATCGGCACGTCGGAACCGACGGCGAGCAGCTGGGCGTAGCGGCTGTTTGGATCGTTTCGCAGATCTGCGGTTGCGCCTCGTTCAGCAATTTTGCCGGCGTCGAGTACCAGGATCTCATCAAGGCGTTCGACGGTCGACAGGCGGTGCGCGATCACAAGCGCAGTTCGACCGCGCAGCAAACGGTCGATGGCGCGAGTGACGCGCTGCTCGGTTGTTGGATCGATGCGAGACGACGCTTCGTCGAGCAGAACGAAGTCTGGCGACCGCAGAAAGAGCCGTGTCAACGCAATAAGTTGCCCCTCGCCAGCCGACAGGCCGCTTCCTGCTGGCCCAAGTTTGGTGTCGAGCCCGTCTCGCATTGAGTCAACCCAGTCGAGCAACTCGAGCTCGGCTAAGGCTGCTCGAAGCTCGGCGTCGCCAATCGAGTCGTCGAACAGCGTCAGGTTGTCGCGAATGGTCGATCCGAAAAGGTGCACGTCTTGAGAGACGACCCCGGTACGTGCTCGCAGCTCCTCAAGCGGTACCTCTTCGAGGCCTACGCCGCCGAGCCGCACGGTGCCGTTAGTTGG
>Ga0114956_1002050_pt1 | contig 15960 bp, 11 predicted proteins | sample MaitaG_FD_87304 | JGI IMG/M metagenome (GOLD analysis project Ga0114956, IMG submission 87304) | Marine algal microbial communities from Maine, USA - Maine_Asex2 metaG | ecosystem: Host-associated > Algae > Red algae > Unclassified | place: Maine, USA | collected 2015-01-05 | reverse complement strand
GATAGATTGGTTTTCGCGTTCGTGGAACGACGTTCATGGAACGAAACAATTTGCTGGTCTTTGGAAAAGTGATAATCGTATGAGCCTATTGGCGATCGTCTACCATTTGGTTCCAGAAGCTCCGATTCTGGTGGCCTATAACCGTGAAGAACGATTTGATCGTATTTGCCCCGCTCCCTCGATACAACCAGGCAAGCCGCGTGCTTTAGCTAGTGTTGACCAGAATACAGGAGGTACATATTTAGGAATCAACCAAAATGGATTATTTGTTGGTATTGTCAGGCGGAAGAAGCCCGGCGGTCCGGTTTTCCCCAAGTCTCGGGGTGCCCTCGCACGCGAGATGCTCAAATGCAATTCAGCTCGCCAAGCCGTGGATTTGGCGATGGAGGAACTTCACGCGGGACAATATGGAGGGGCCAATTTTACCGTTGCCGATCCTGAGACCGGCTGGGTGATTCATGGTGGGCCTGATCCGGACGTTAGCGAATTAGAGCAAGGCTTAAACGTGGTTGGAGATCGTGAATTTAACGATCGCCGAGACGAGCGCGCCGCGATGGCTCACCGTTTGCTCACGCTTCAAACATTGGATTCTCCGGTCAAATTCCTCGCCATTGCCAGCAAAGTGCTCGCTCGGCAGCCAACGGCTCCTGGGCGACCGAGCATGGTTGTGCGTGAAAAGGATTACGGCACGATTAGTTCAACGCTGATTGCCTTAGGCAAGAAACCTCGGGATGCCATTTATCAGTATTCCAACGGTGCTCCCGATGAATCGAAGTTCGAAGATTACTCTCCGATGCTTCGTGACATCCTCAGTCGGGGCCTTCGTGAGGCTCGTACCAAAGCGAATGCTTAACAATTGCCAGATGGTGAAAACGAGCAATGTCTTTGGTTAGCCGATGGCAATTTAAGATATAAAGGGGCAACTGCGGCCAACGCAGTTGCCCTTTTTTTTGGGGTCGAGAGGCTGTTCTATTTCGTAAGTTTCGTTTCGCCGACACGCAGAACATGAAGACGGGTGATTTCCAACGCATACTTGCTAATCCAGAAGATACACAGAAATGGTTAGCAGAGATTGGCACCGTGGACGACGATCGCGCGTTAGCGAATCTTAAGCGTGTCATCGCCTCTGGATTGTCCGACGCAGGTATCAGCAATCTGGCTTCGCAGCTGAATATTCATCTACCCGTGGTCAGTGATCCCGATCTCGCCATCAATAATTTAGAGCGGTTTATTTCGTCAGTACCCTCGGCCGAAGCGCTGGGGGAGCTGTTCATTTTGGACCAAGCACTGGTGCCGGCGCTGCTGACCATTTTCTCTACCAGCCAGTATCTCAGCGATATTCTCGTCCGCGACCATGCTTGTTTCGTCGCGATGCAGAAGACCGAAGGCAAGCTTTACGCTTCTCAAACGTTGACAACCGATATTTGCCAGCAAGTGGAGCAATGTGAGGATGCGAAAGCGGTGATGACGGTGCTGCGTCAGTTTAAGCGATCACAGATGATACGTGTTGGGTATGGCGATCTGATCGTTGGGCACCGTATCGCGCAGGTGACCCAGCAGCTGTCCTACGTCGCAATCGCAATCTGCGAAGCGGCCTATCAATTTGCGCGGCGTGAGCTGGCGAAAAAATGGGGAGAGCCAAAAAATAACGAAGGGGAGAAAGGTAAATTCGTCATCTTAGCAATGGGTAAGCTTGGCGGGATGGAGCTGAACTATTCCAGCGACATTGATTTGATGATGGTCTATGACCAAGACGGTGAAACCGATGCGAAGCCCGCGCTGTCTAATCGAGAATTTTACGCAAGACTGACGCGCGACGTTGTCAGGTTGATCAACGAGATCACCCCACTGGGTGCCGCCTATCGCGTTGACTTACGTTTGCGTCCTGAAGGTGCCAAGGGCGCGATCTGTCACAGCAAAAATGCGGCTTTAAAATACTACGATCTACAAGGCAGAACGTGGGAGCGCCAAGCGTTTATTAAAGCTCAACCCATCGCAGGCGATCTCTCTTTAGGAAAGGATTTGCTTAAGCAGTTACAAGATTGGATCTATCGAACTTCGATGTCACGTTCGGACATCGGCGGTATCAAAGCGCTTAAACGAAAGATCGAACGCCGCGCTGTTCAAAAGGGAGAGGAGAGCACAAACGTTAAAACTGGACATGGCGGAATTCGTGATATCGAATTTGCGATCCAGTTCATGCAATTACTCAATGGTGCGGCGATCAAAACGTTGCGAACGCCCAATACGTTGGAGGCGATTCGGCGTTTGGAGCGATCGGGTTGTTTGACGATGGCCGAGGCAACGTTGCTGGGGCAAAATTACTGCTGGCTGAGAAAGCTGGAACATCGCCTGCAGATCATGTACGACCTGCAAACCCATACGCTTCCCGATTCAAAACGCGAACTAGAAAAGATTGCCGTCCGTATGGGGTACGAGCCATTTTTTGGCGCGACGCCGCTGGGGCAATTTCGTCGCTACCTGGGCGAAACGACCGAAGTCAATCGTAAGATTTTGGACCATCTGCTGCATGGCGCATTTGGGCCTAAAACTCTTCTGGGTGACCAAGACTCCGAAGATCCAGATGATGTTCCAATCGAGGTGGAACTGGTGCTCGAACCTGAGCCCACCGAAGAGATGATCGAAGAAGCATTGTCGCCCTACCGATTTTCCAATGTGAAAACGGCCTACCGGATTATGATGGAACTGGCGAAAGAGAAGACGCAATTTCTCTCTCCGCGGCGCTGCAAACATTTTTTTGCGTCGATCGCGAAACCTTTGTTGACTGAGATTTCAAAGACGCCGGACCCTGATGCGACGCTGATCGCGCTGAGCCTGGTCAGCGATTCATTAGGCGTTAAGGGCGTGTTGTGGGAATTGTTTCGATTCAATGCGCCGACGTTGGAACTGTACGTTTTGTTGTGTTCTTCCAGCGACTACTTGGTGAACATCTTTCGCAGCAACCCCGGTATGATCGACGAATTGATGGATGCCTTGCAGTTGCAGCAACTGCCAACAAGGCAACAATTGGAAACCGGTTTGGAAGAACTGATTAGTGGAACCGTCGATCCTGATTTAATTTTACGGAGCTTCAAAAGCACATGTCACTTGCGAATTGGCATCCGAGACATTCTGGGACGCGATGAGATTACACAAACGCATCAGGCGTTGACTGACGTTGCTGAACTTTGCCTCAAGACAGTAACTCGGTTCCGTTATCTAGCGTTAATAAAAAAGTACGCGGCAAGTGCCGATCATATTCTGCCGCTGGATGACGTTCCTTTTGTGATCCTGGCATTGGGGAAATTGGGGGGACGCGAGCCAAACTATCACAGCGATCTCGATGTGATCTTCTTGTATGACGTCAACCCGACGTTTGAGGCCAGTCTTAGGTCAGACGCTGGAAGTCAATTCTTTTTCAGCGAGCTTGCCGCAGAGATTACCCGCTCGATCACTCAGTCGACAACGCGCGGGCATTTGTATGATATGGACAGTCGTTTGAGACCGACCGGTAAAAGTGGTTCTCTGGCCGTGTCGATGGACGAATTTTTGAGGTACTTTCGGACCGGCAAAGGTCAGCTTTGGGAGCGACAGGCACTCTGCAAAGCGAGGGTCGTGTTCGGTGGAGGTGTTGTTGCGGATAAGGCGTTGTCGATAGTCAAAGATGCCCTGTTGATGAAACCTTGGGACGATTCAATGGCGGCAGAAATAAAAACGATGCGGTTGGCCATGCAAAAAGATGCGTCGGATGAAAATATAAAACGCGGTGTTGGAGGGACGGTTGATGTCGAATTTGCCGTCCAAATGCTCCAGCTGAAACATATACGGGAAGAACCCACTGTGTGGAGGCCCGGAACAGTCGACGCAATTGACCGACTAATAGATGCCGGGAAAATGGACGCCGGGCTGGGAGGTTCGTTGTCGAGATCCTATCAGTTCCTCCGCAGTGTCGAAGCGCGGTTGCGTTTGATGAACGTGGCGGCGAGGCACGATTTTCCCATCGAGCAAAAGCAGTTGGAGAAGCTGGCCTATCTGCTGAAATACCCTGACGGTCTTTCGTTGAAGTGGGCGGTGGATAGTTGCCGAGTACGAGTGCGAGCGGATTTTGAGCAAATCGTGGGCGGTTAGCGTTTGGGACGGTTGAGATCGAAGGTAACATTCACGAGTGCTCCCGGTTCGATGACAAAACTCTCAGGAACCTCGATCCGCATCGGGCGACCCCATTCTTCGACTCGAGAATTAACGCGTTGGCGCGGCGGAACCGATTCAATCTTCGGGCCGACTGAGGAGACAATTGTCTCCACGCATAGAAGTGGATTGGACCGCGCGGTCAGCACGACAGGCATACCGGCAAAGGGGCGGACCGGACCGGTCTCCCGCGCGTAGACGACGATGACTTTTCCTTCGGTGGGCGCGATAGCAGCCACCGTTGTTCCGGCCGTGACTAAATCGTATTGGCTGACCATAGATTTTTCGATTTGGCCCGTGATGGGGGCACGGATGTCCAGATGCAGCGCGGATTTTTGCAGGAGGTCGATCTGTTGTTCCAGCATTTCACAACGCTGGATCGAAGACTGAAAGAACATCCGCTCAGCTTCGGTGAAGGAAGCAATACTTTCGGTTGCTAATTCAGATGCAGAAATCGCTTCGCCACTGTAGAGTTCGATTCGTAATGCTTCGGTCTCAGCGATCTGTTTTCTACGCTGTTCATTGAGACTGTTTAACTGTTCCGATTTTTCATCGGTGGAAAGATCTGATATTCGAAGGACGCGGATTTGCGAATCGGTCCTTCGTAAATCCAAACTCAGTCGCACGATGGATGCTGCCTGTAACGCTTGTCTGGTGCAAGTCGCCAGTTTTTCCCAAGGCTCCGTCGTGGTGTCCCTGGCGTTAGTTACATGAGGGCCGGAAACCGAAGCCAATAAAGTTTCGGAATCGTCACTCATCAGCGAGGTCAGCTTTGATTGGGTGCTGTTGTCGATACTATTGAGCTGCCGTCGAATCCGTTGAATGTCTTCAATAAGTTCACCATCATCAAGTTCAATGATGATTTGATCTTTGGAAACGCTGCTGAAAACAGGCATGCTTTCGCCGTTTCGCGTGGCCCAACTGGCCACGACGCCGGTTGCCGGACTGGCGACATCAAAACTGATTGCTTCCACTTCACCAATCTGTACAACGCTGCGGTTTTGGAACTGCCAAAGCAGCAGGCAACTTCCGCATAGAAACGCGAAAAATGCTATCGGCAGAAATTGCGAACAGATTCTTTTCCAGCGATATCGCAGCGGCGTCGAAACAGTGGATTGTGAATTTGATGGTGACATGTGGCGTTAGATTAAGTTTCAGATTGAGGGGAATTCACAAACAGCGAAACCTGCTGGACTTCGGATTGATTGAGCAGGTCGTTGCGAAGTTCGTCGCTTCGAGAGGGATCTCGCAGGAGCAATTTATAAGCCACGCTGCTGCTGGATTGAGTCAGGTGTTGATCCCCCGAACGTTTCCACCGTGCGGCGTGACGTTTCAATAGCGGCGTCAGTAATTCTTCGATGGTAATCGAAGAAATATCGACATCGATCGAAAGTACGGCATCATATCGGCTGCGGCCACCAAAATCGCTGAGCCAGAGATAGCCCATTAGCGCCGCGACGACAATTAAGCCGCAGATCGCTTCGATGTAATGGCCGGTGCCGGTTCCCATGCCTTCGACGATTGCCCACAAAATGAAGGTCGTATCGCGCGTGTCCTTGAGTACGTTTCGAAATCGCACGACGGCAAATACAGCCAATAAACCGAAGGCAATGGCGGTGCTGCCAGCCATCAAAATCATCATTAAGGCAACGATCACCGGCAGCGTAACCAGAGATGCAGCGAAGGATTTTGAGTAGGACGGTGAAACGTGAGTCCACATGTAGATCCAACCAATGACTTGGCCTAAAGCGCAAGCCATCATCAGCGACAGCATCATCGTTGTCACTGGCACCGACTGCGATACCGTTGGGCCATTGAAGAGATCTAAGAAACTATCCATGGATCGCTCCCATCGAATTAGCCTTGTTCAGCTCCAGCGCATTGATGCACTCGACATATTTTGGCACCGACGTCGGCGTCAAATTAAATCGCCTGGCGATTGCGACCATCCAATCAGCCGGTCGGTTTACGAATTTCATCTCTAGTACCACAGAATCGATTTGAGACATCTTTGAAATTTCTGGCATTCGTAAACGTGAACCGGGTACGTAGAGGCTTCCACAAATCGTGCGGTCAAAGGTGACTCGGTAATCATTGAGCGATCCATTTTGGTATGCCTCTCGAAAATAGTCCACATAAACACGTCCGGCGGCAGCCAGTTGCTCTTTGAGACCGAAGAACGAATTCAACCCGTCTCTTTCGGCAGGAGTGTCCTTGAGCAGCATACATGGATCCGGCGAATGACCGCGCAGCAGTTTTTCCGCGGACACACGACTCACAGCGGCTCTTTTTTTCTGGATTACATCGGTAACACGTCTTTTGATCTCAAGAAAGACAGGCGAATCTTCACGATTGTCGTAAAAACGGATCCGAAGTTTGAACCGGTTCTTATTGCCTTGCAGGGTGTCTTGGTAGCAATGCAGACGCTTGGAATCCAGATACAGACTCTGCACCCGGTAGCCCTGTGAACCAGTTGTCGAATTCTTGTCCAATTTAAGGTGCGTTAGAACTTCTGCTCGAATCGCATCGGCGAGGCTTTCAGAGATGAGGTACTTCAGTTCGTACCGGCTGGCTTGGAAGGTTTTCATAATGGAAAGGATTAAAGAAAGGGTGGAGCATCAAACGTTGGAGTCAAGATTTGAATTTGAACTTTGAATTCAGAATGTTCAAAATTCAGCGTTGATCTCACCACCGTTCCGCGAGCAAAGTGATGCGACATTTTCTTCGGTCATGTCGTCGGACAAGAAATGAACCGAGCCATCGGCAAGAACCGCGTTGCAGCCTCCTGAGTGTTCTGAAAAGATGTATTCGTCGTTCCAAGATTCCTTCGCGGATTCACTGTTGATGCCTTTATCAATGTGAGAAATGTTCTTTCCAGATACCCAAGCACCATTGGGATCGTCGTCTTCTTTCTCAGTGCCGCGCCCTGTGCATTCGGTCACCATCATTGTGTTGGACGAACCGTCTGAGATCTTCCCGAAGGTGACCGCTGGGGGTTTGGTGATTCGATCGGCGTTACGAAGCCCTTTGATGCCAATCAGAATACCCTGTTGTTTGTCGTAGCTGAGATTGGTGACGGGATTGATCTGGCTGCTGCTGGGGCCTGAGATGCCCATATAGTCGGTGCATCCTAAATTCAATCCGACCTCATCGTAGAGTTCAACGATGACATTGTCGCTGCGAATGCCGTCAGTCTTGCCGGTCGATGGGCAAAGGTAAGCGGGGATGACTTCTGCGATCGCGGCGAGATTAGTAGGGGCTCTGTAAGGGAGTTCGAAGTCGATCTGTTGATAGATATTGTTGGCTTCGATTTGCGGCAAAATCAAGGCCATCCAACTGTAGTCCAAACGATTCGGCTCTCCCTCGATCGCGGTCCATGATTGGCCCGGTGGAAACTTCATTTTGCCGGATTCGAAATTCAGTACGGCCAATCCAATTTGTTTTAGGTTGTTTTGGCAAGCTGTTCTTCTTGCCGCCGCGCGGACCTGTTGGATCGCGGGTAGAAGCATACCGATCAGGATTCCGATGATGGCGATTACCACCAAGAGTTCAACCAATGTGAATGCAGATCTCCGGCAGCCCGATGGCGTGGCAACAGAGAACGACGGCTGAAATAGATTCGTTCGATGATTCAAGGAAATCCTTTAGCGAAAATGAATTTTTGGTGGGGATAACGTATTTACATTGGACGTTACAGACTCATCATCGAACGATAGTTTTCGTCAGGACCCCTGTGTTGAGCTGCCGCGCGGAAACATCGTCTTGATGTCTAGAGTTGCCGAAGAGTTGGAAGGGCGGCTGGTTAAGACTTCTTCACATACAGTATATTCCAAAACCCTTCTAAAACACACCCAATTGTATATAGTTACGCAGATCCGCTATCAAAAGCACTTTTTTAGATCGAAGAGAAATGACTGACAGTAAAAAATTGTTTGCCGGTTTGGACATCGGTGGCACCACAATCAAATCTATCTTGGTGGATGACGAAGGCGAAGAAATTGGTGACATGGTAGAGGTCCGCAGCAACGTGAAGGACGGCTTCAGGGCGACTTTCACGCAATTAGAATTGGCAATGGATAAGCTGGTCGAGGCGTCGGGGCTGAGTCGTTCTTTGATCAAGGGCATCGGGTTGGATGTGCCGGCACCCTGTAGCGACGGCGTGATTTGGGGGCAAGCGAATCTTGCGAAGGATTGGGTTGGCAGTAATATCCGCGATCAGTTCTCCAGTCACGTAAATATTCCGGTCACAATGACAAATGATGGCAACGCGGCAGCACTCGGTGAATACGCCATCCGCCGAAAACACTTGGGCGGTCTTTTGTGTGTCGCTCCTGGAACGGGGCTGGGCGGCGGGATGGTGTTGCCCGGTGGCCGCGCCTATGAAGGTCAACACGGTTTGGCACTCGAGGTGGGGCACATTTCGGTGCCGTTCCGAGAAGAAGACGGCACGCTTCCCCCGTGTTCCTGTGGTTTGACAGGCTGCGCTGAAGCGTGGGTTTCCTTGGTAGCGCTACGTCGCCGGTTAGGTTTTGAGTTGGCCAAGGAGCAATGGGCCGATCACCCGTTGGCCATCGATACGGCGTCGATTGAAGAAAAAGCGTTCCGATTGAGGGACTTTGCGTCCGAGGGTGACCCCTTGGCGTGTCAGGTTTTTGAGCACCAAGCGAATGTCCTCGGGCATTTAATCGCTGATTTGGTGCGCGTGTTTGATCCAGGTTTGATCGTGATCGGTGGCGGTCTGGCCGAAGCTGACTTTCGCGAAAGTTACTTGGATTGGGTGCGCGATGGATTCAACAAACGGGCTTGGCCCATGTATCGCCAAAGCCCACTGGATTCCAACATCGAAACAACGCGTTTCGAATGGGCCTCCGGTGGTGACAGCGTAGCGGCGCTTGGCATGGCATTTACCGCGCGCGAAATGTTTCGCTAAAGTTGTTGTCTGCACCATCATGAATTGGGTGCGATGGTTCGCCGGTTTTAATGGTCAGTGTCCTAACGGTCCGCATAAAGCGTTGTCGATAGATAACGCTCACCCAGATCCGGAAGGATGACAACGATCATCTTCCCCGCGTTTTCAGGACGTTTGGCAATTTGAATCGCAGCATGCGCCGCTGCTCCACAACTGATCCCGCAAAACAGACCCTCTTTGGTCGCGAGGTCGCGCGCCATCTGAACACAGTCCGCATCGTCAACGGTGACCACTTCGTCGATGATGTCCAGGTTAAGGATCTGCGGAATGAAGCCCGCGCCAATACCTTGGATCGAGTGCTTGCCCGGCTGGATCGACTCATCGTTTTTACGTTGAGTGATCACAGGACTGTTGCGGGGTTCGACTGCGATGGATTTCAGGTTTGGATTTTTTTCTTTCAACGTCTCGCTGCAACCGGTGATCGTTCCGCCGGTGCCGACGCCGGCGACAAAAATATCGACTTTACCCTCGGTGTCTTCCCAAATTTCGATCGCCGTTGTTTGGCGATGAACTTCTGGGTTGGCCGGGTTGTTAAATTGCTGTGGCATGAAGAAATTCCCACCGGACTGAGAAATCTCTGTCGCTTTGCGAATCGCTCCGGGCATGCCTTCGGCACCGGGCGTCAGGATGATTTCGGCTCCCAAGGCGGCCAGCAATTGCCGGCGCTCGATCGACATGCTGTCGGGCATTGTGACTTGTAATTTGTACCCGCGGGCGGCGCAAACGTACGCTAAAGCGATTCCGGTGTTTCCGCTGGTAGGTTCAATCACCGTTGTGTCTGCGTTGATTTTTCCTTCACGCTCCGCCGCATCGATCATGGCGCGGCCGATGCGATCTTTGACGCTCCACAGCGGATTCATGTTTTCGACTTTGGCCACCACCTCCGCCACACATCCCTCAGTAACGCGGCGGAGACGCACCAATGGCGTTCTGCCGATGCAGTGCGTGATTTCTTCGTGGATGCCGGAGGCAAGTTTTGATGGAGCGGAGGCCATGAGTAAATTTCCAATTGGTTTGCGTTGATCACGAGCCCCGATTATATCAAAAAAGAGCCGTTTTGAGCGTGCCTCGACGGCTTGGGGCCATGTTTACTTGGCCCAATAAAGATTTTTAGATTTTCTTTGCAACATTTCTCCTCCGCCCCCGACTACCTCTGCAAACACGGCAATAAATGAGTCCTGCAGCCGCTGTGGTGGGTGCGGATTCGACGGTTTGCCGATCCCAAACGATTCCTTTTGTAGAGAAAGTGTTTCCATGTTTCGAATGATAAAATACTCAGCCATTGGTTTGATGACGGTTGTGGTTGGTGGTTTTTTGCTGCTGGGGTCTGATTTTTCCAGCATTATTAAAACATCCGCCCGGTCCATTAAACACTCCGTTAAACAAAGCGTCCCGGTCGAGTTTGAACTCAACCGGGCCAAAGAGAAGATCAACGAAATTCTCCCCGATCTGCAATCGCAGGTGCGTATGATCGCCGAAGAAGAAGTTGCCATTTCGAGGCTGGAAAAGGAAGTTCAAAAAGATGCGGAACGTCTTGATGGGCAAGAGAAAAAATTGACCGACCTGCGCGGGAAAATGCGGACGCAGCAAGTTTCCTATTCGGTTGGGAAAATGCAATTGGACAGGCAGCAATTGGCTGACCATCTTCAGTCGCGCTTTGACCATTTCAAACAGGCTCAATTGTCACTGCAAAGCAAACAGCGGTTGCTCGAAAAACGTTCCCAAGGGCTTTCCGCTGCGGTGGCAGTGTTAGAGCAAATGAGAATCCGTCAGGCTGAATTGGGGCTGAAGGTCGAATCTCTGGCGGCTCAACATCGACTGATCAAGGCCAGCCAAATTGAATCGGGTACATTGATTGACGGTAGCCAACTTTCACAAGCGGATCAGTTGCTGGACCAAATTGAAACGCGTTTAGCGGTCGCCGAGAGAGTGATGGATTACCAGGCGGATCCGTTTGACACACCTACTCAGAAACAGGAAGTATCGGCTGAAGTCGTATTGTCTGAAATCGACGCTTATTTTTCTCCCACCGAAGAACGAGTCGCTTCGGCCATCGCCGTTGATGTGGCTGAAGTAGAATAGAGTTTCGTAAACGTTACGGTTGATTGACTAAGAATTAGCAGACCCCTTTCAATATTGGAAAAACCGTGTTCAAGCTTGATCTGAAAAAAGCGGAAGTTGCAATCAAAGCCGGTAGGCTTGATGAGGCTGCCCGTTTGCTTGACGGTTCAAAAGGCGTCCAGCACGCACTCGGTCAGCGGCTGAAGGATCGGTTGGTGGCTGAGTTGGTCAAACGCGGTCAGCAGCATCTGGTCGATGATCGGATTGCTGCCGGTCTGGCGGATGTTGGGCTGGCCGAAAAATTGGGGGGGCATCAGGTCGCCGTGCTCGCACTCAGGCAACAGCTTGAGGCTCAGGACCTATCGGCCGCCCAAGCCACAAAGGACCGATCGTTGGTGGAGGCAACAGCGAAGATGAAATCGCTGATTGATTTTAAAGATTTCGAATCGGCCATTAGATTTTACAGTGCGTTGAATGAAGTTCAGCGGACAGATCCTGCGGTTGTTGAATTGGCGAACAAGACGGCCGGTTTTCTGAATGAAGGTGCTTGGGACGATTTCAACAGCGGGCGATTGGACCGCTGCCATCGCATTACGCAACTGATCGCCAATATTGAACCAGTTGCGGGACGGCCCAAGCAAATCGAGTTACTGGGAGTGCTTGAGAAAGTTCAAGCTGCTTTGGTGGCTGGCGGCGACGCGCGTTATAGCGAAGCAATCAATGAGTTGAAGAAGGTGCAATTGGTTGCTACCGATGCGTCGTGGATCGGCGGCGCACTGGCTGGCTTGCAAAAGTGCGTTCAAGGCTTAAGCGAATTTATGAACGGGCCAATCGGTTTGCTGGACGGAGCGCAGCGGCAAGTCCACGCGGCAAATCTCAAGCGGTCCCAATCCAAGCAAAGAAAATTTATCGAAGCGACCAGTTTACGGCGACCGTCAGTGTCAGGTTTGGCGTGTGGAAGGTCAATTTTACAGGTCGATCAAGTGGGTAGCCTGCTGTTACTGGCCGGGGAGAAATTTTCGATCGGAACGACATCGACCAAAATTCACCCGGATGTTGCTCTGCAAACCGAGGGGATGGAGGAGGCCGTTTTTATCCGACGTTCGGGCGAGGATTATCTTGCGGCGTGTGGTACGCCGTTTGTCGTTAACGGCAGGTCACTTCGGGAACATTTGTTGTCCAATGGTGATTCGATCGAGATCGGCAAGCGTGGGCGGCTTACTTATTTAAAACCCGTCGCCGCCAGCAGTACGGCAGTTCTGCAAATCAAGGGAAGTAAGTTGATCCGCCGCGATATTCGCTCAATTGTGTTGGTCGGAGACGCCGTGTTGTTCGGCGATTCGGCCAGCCACTTTCGGATTCCAGGTTTGGATAACCGAATCATGGTCAGGCCCGTCATAAAATCAATTTCACAGCGGAAAACGGTAGATACCGAAAGTATGGGCGAGTTTTTGATTCACCAACAAGGTGACTCCGATCGGCAGCTTCTGCGATCAGGCGAACAGGTTGTCATTGGCCAATGCCAGTTCTCGCTAACCGGTTCATCTTCACTTATTCGACAGAGGAGTCACTCCTAATGCAAGGTTATCGATACGCTCACGGCGACCGGCCTTTGGACGGATACACGATTCACTACGCTTTAGGGCGCGGCGGATTCGGCGAAGTCTACTTTGCTCTCAGCGACTCCGGTCGCGAGGTTGCGCTCAAGGCGATACAAAACTACGAAGAGATCGAACTGCGTGGCATTGGTCACTGCATGAATCTCAAGTCGCCGCACTTGGTTTCAATTTTCGATGTCAAACATGACACCGAAGGCCGGCCATGGGTGATCATGGAATACGTCTCCGGGCCATCACTAAGCGAGATGCTTGATGGTGCAACCGATTCCTCCGGTAAAAGAATTGGCATTGGAAGTGATCAAGCGCTGTATTTCACACGCGAGCTGATCAAGGGTTTGAGATACCTACACGATGCGGGCGTCGTCCACCGTGACCTAAAGCCTCATAATATATTCTTCGAAGACGGGATGGTGAAAATTGGTGACTACAGTCTCAGTAAAGCCATCAGCACCAGTCACCGCAGCAGCCACACGACAACCGTTGGCAGCGTCCACTATATGGCTCCCGAAATCGGTGAAGGCAACTATGGCAAAGCGGTCGATGTTTATGCTTTGGGTGTGATTCTGTTCGAGATGTTGACCGGTTCGCCGCCGTATTTGGGCGAAAGTATGGGGGAAGTGCTGATTAAGCACTTAACCTCTCAGCCTGATGTCAGTTCGATCAGTGAACCATTCGCCTCAGCGATTTGTAAGGCGATGGCGAGGAAACCGGAAGCGCGATTCCAATCGGTTGACGAGATGCTGGTGGCGTTGTGCCCAGAGGATCATTCTAGCTATTTACCGGCGCCGGCGTCGCTGTCGATGATTGGTGATTCAGCCCAACGTGCTAGAGCAAAACAGAATGTTTCACGTCAGGCAGGAGTGCAGGCACCGCCAAAGGCCATAGCCAAAGGTGAAAGAAACGTCGAAACATCCAAGGCCTATGAAGCGTTGGCGGAAACTCGTGAGCAAACAGATTCCCATCCGTTCGAACGTCCAGGGTTCGCGGTGCAAGGAGATATCTTCCAGATCCTGGGGCTAAAATGGAAACGTTCGGGCGCTCTTGTTCAAGGAAAAGACCCAACGAGTTTGGTTGGGAGGGGTATTATGGCGATCGTTGCGTCAACGTGTTTTGTGACGCTGATGGCACTTCTGTTGCCCTCGTCAAACCAGGCATTTCGTTTGCTGATTTTATTCGTGCCGACTCTTGGTGCTTTCATTTGCTGGGCCTTTCTTCAAACACTTCCACGAAGCGATACATTGCCATGGTCAGCGTCGGTTCGTGTAATCGCACCGGTGATCATTCTCCTTTCGGTGATGGTGTTTATGGCCGTGATGAATGAAATGAAATTATTACGATGGGATGACGATCTTTTTCCGGCAGTCGTGATCTTTAGCCTGCTTATGGATTGGCGAAGCTTTATTGCTGCCGATCGTTACCCGCGTGTAGGGATTCTAAAGACGTTGGTGGCCGTTGGGTTATTGATATGCGTCTCGCTAATCTTCGAGGGACCAACCAACGATACGGTTTTTGCGGCAGTGCTGGGAGCGGCGCTTGTCGTCACGATTCAAATTCTGGCACCGCATGTTCAGGCTTCTAAAAAGAAACACTCGTCCAAAGCACCAGTGGTGGGCCAAGCGATTGATCTGGATAATCACATCGACGGACTGGCCGAAACACGCAACCAAACTGATTCACTATTGTTGAAGGAGGAAATCTAATGGGTGTCTTCGAATTCGTTCTTGCGATCATTTTTATGTCGTTTGTGTTTAAGACCATAAATCTCCGATATGAGTCGCAGAAGAACAATCAAACCAATGGGGAAGCATATTCTTTGGGAGTTAGTTCTGCCATGGAGAGGAAGGAACAGCCCTCGAAACGTGCGGCTCAAAAATCTGCTGGCACAAGTCCTCCTTGGCGATTTCTGTTCTTCGCGGCTTGCTGTTTAATTCCGATGGCATTTTTCTTTCTTGCGTCGTTATCCGATCGTATTCAGCCAGTGCCCGCGATGCCTGAAATGGCAGAAGCTCCGTGGTCTCCAGAAGGACCTGCACCTGCACCTGTAGTGGTTCCTGTTCCGATCGACGCAAATTCTGCGACACGGTTAACGCAGCCTGAGGAGGCTCCGGATGAGTTTCTTGCTGACGTCTATCCCAGCATCGTTGATTGTGCAGCTCCGTTGGCGATCAAGGTCTACAATGAAATCAGCGACCGATTGCCAACGAGGGCTTCTCCTGAAGCTGAAGACTCCGGCGATGAAAAAGATGAAGACAATGAAAACAAGATTGCCGAAAAAGAGACGGTAGAACCCACCGAGTTTTACATCACTAATGACTTCACTAATGGTGGGCTGAGCGAACAAGACTATGTTCCTTTTGTAATCGCGTTTAGGAAGAAAATCGAAGCAAAGGTCGAAAATAGCTCTGTCAAAGATGTGACCGATCAAGGGATGAACGATTTTTTGGGGTCGCCAAAATCAGCCTATCGGATTTTGGTCAGCGAAGTACAAAAATTTGCAAATGGGGAGATAGATCACACTGCCGGTCGGGTTGTTTGCAGAGTCAGGGCGAAAGATCTTTCCACTGAAGTCATCACGCCGTATGTTCGAAAACTCTGGCTCACCGATTTCAAAGCGTATTCCAAACAGAATCCAGACCGGAAGTTTGCCGTCGGGCGTGATGATGGTTTTTCTCCAAACCTGTCCCAAGCACGAGAGCAAGCTATAAGGAATGCTTTAGTAGGGAGCACGGTGGATTATCGACTAATTGATGAGGTGTGTCAAAAGTATGAGCGTCCCTACGGCGATGTCTTTCGTTGTTCCGTGCTGCTGGAGCTTGATGAAAGTAGGCAGGTCACTATCACCCATCCTGTCAATGTCAACCACAACACTAACGCTGTAAGGAGCCAACCGACTCTTTTATCTTCATTGTTCGACTGTGATTGGAAGCCCAGTTTCGAATGGTCCATCGCGCTGCTGATTGGGTTGACGGTTATCATTGGAACGATTTCTAATGCTCTGACTCAGGGCTACTATCGTACAGAGATTTCAGGTTCGGTCCTCGTCATGGTGGCGTTGGGGTTTTGTCTACTTATTGCAATTATTGTTTCGGCCATTGGATAAAATTAATCCCACACTCTCAGAAG
>Ga0114956_1002049_pt1 | contig 15960 bp, 18 predicted proteins | sample MaitaG_FD_87304 | JGI IMG/M metagenome (GOLD analysis project Ga0114956, IMG submission 87304) | Marine algal microbial communities from Maine, USA - Maine_Asex2 metaG | ecosystem: Host-associated > Algae > Red algae > Unclassified | place: Maine, USA | collected 2015-01-05 | reverse complement strand
TGCATTGACTCGCTCAACGGCCCGGTTCTGTTGCGTCAGACCCAGGAGCGCTTGGGCTGGTCGAAGTCGAAGCGGAACCAAGCGTAGGCCGCGCTCGCAATGGCGAAGCCGCCGAGTGCGGCGATTGCTGGTACGGCGTCGACCAGGGAACCTTCTTCAAGGAAGATCGTGTTGAACGACTCCATCGCCCAATAGGTAGGCGTGAACGGGCCAATGGCGCTCGCCCACCCCGGCAGCTGCCCCGAGGGCACCAGCGCTCCCCCGACTGCGGAGAAGAACATGGCCCCCAGGTTCGAAACTGCCGAAACCGCCGGCATCGACTGGAGTCGAGCCGATACCGCGAGAGCGAAGCCCCCGATAAACAGCGCCCACACCACGCCGGTAAGCGCAATAGCCACGAGGCCGCCAACCGATGGCACGGCCAGATCGAACAGCAAGAAGCCCAGCGCCAGAAGTGTCACGATCTGCACCGCACTGGCGATCACCCACGGCAGTGCTTTGCCGACGAAGATGTCGCCTCGGCTCGCTCGCGACGTACGCAGCCGATCCCATGTTGCCCATCCGTGCTCACGAAAGAACGAGTTCGCCAGAAAGCTCACCATGAAGAAACCGAACAGCAACGCCTGACCAGGAACCACCTGTTCGGCGCCGTTTCTTCCTGCGATCCCGACATCGGCCAGCGCAGCACCCATCGTTGACCGCAACATCGCAATGATGATCAGTGGCATGCCGAGCAACATGACCGGCATCGCTCGATTCGAGCGCAGCACTCGCATCTCGTTCATCAGAATCGCTCGCAGCGTTGCGGTTCCCATCAGACAGCCTCGGCCTGGAATCGTTGCCCCGTAAGCGCCAGGTAGGCCGTATCAAGATTGGGGCGCAGCATCTCGACGCCGCGAAGCCGTTGCGCATCGGGGCCCAGCGCCGCAATGAGTTCGGCAGTTCGGCCAACAACACCTGGGCCCTCGGCTCGCAATACCGCTTCGTCTCGCACTACGACCAGCCTGTCGATCTCGACCTCTGGCGCGGGCCCATCGAAGGTCAGCTCCACAAACGAGCTCGCATGGGCTTCGAGCACCTCGGTGAGCGGCGCGTCGAGGAGCACTCGGCCACGTTCGAGCATCACGACCCGAGCATCGAGCGCCTCGACTTCGGGCAGGTAATGGGTGGTGTAGATCACCGTCGCGCCTTGAGCTGCAAGGTCTTTGACCACCGCAAGAAGCTGACCCCGCATCTCTAAGTCGGCGCCAACCGTTGGCTCGTCGAGCAGCAAGAGCTGTGGCCGCGCGACAATCGCACATCCCGCATGCACTCGCCGCCGCTGACCACCGGAGAGATTCGAGGCCGTCTTGTCGAGGAACGGTCCGAGCTCAAGTCCATCGGCGACTCGTTCGATCTCGGCCGCCACATCACGGCGCGAGTGACCAGCGAGTCGTCCGTAGAACTCGAGATTCTGGCGGGTGGTGAGCAGCATCTGCACGCCGGTGTCCTGAGGCGCGATCGCCATCTTGGCGATAGCCCGAGCTCGATCAGTGACGACATCGTGTCCGTCGATCTCGACCGAGCCAGAATCTGCGGATCGAAGTCCGGCGACAATCGACAGCAGCGTGGTCTTGCCAGCACCATTTGGGCCGAGCAGCGCAACCACCTCCCCGCCGGCCGCAGCGAGCGAGACATGGTCGAGCACTCGGTCGCTGTCGTAACTCTTGGTCACTTCATTGATCGCCAGCACATCGTGACCCTACAACGCTTCTAGATTGCGCGTCCCAGAAATATCGACCCCACTAAATCGTCACTGAATAAGGCTTTGCGCTGGTGATGGCGATTTGTCTCGGCCGAGCAGAACCGCGGCATGGCGCTCGCTAGTGTCTTTGGATGTCAGCGGAGACCGTCAGCGGTGTAGTGGTAGGACTTCGCGCCGTAAGCCTCGATTTCGCAGGTGTGCCCGTACTCGTCGAGCTCTCTCTGCGTGCTGGCGCGGGCGATGTGATTTGCTTGCGGGGCAATAACGGTTCAGGCAAGACATCGTTGCTCCGCATCTTGGCCAACGTCGCAAGGCCAACGAGCGGCAAGAGGGTAGGAGTTGCTAGCTGCGCTTATGTGCCGGCGACTTTCGACCCAGTGCCCATGCGGGTCGGCGAATGGCTCACGCTGTTACCTCGCCACAACCGCGGCAACGTCAGCGCAATGCTCGATGAGTTGGGTTTCGACAGCGATCCTGCCAAAAAACTGGCTGATCTGTCCTTCGGCAACTTGCGAAAGCTCATGCTTGCCGAAGCAATGACTTCAGGGGAGACGCTCCTGGTGATCGACGAAGTCACTGCGGGTCTCGACGCTCGCGGAATCGAGGCAACCTGCACTCAGCTACAGGTCTTGGCGGCAACAGGATGCGCCATCGTCAGCGCCGATCAGCACGATAGGCCAGTGCCACATGGCGCAAAACTGTTTGACCTCGTAGAGGGCTCCCTCCGCAAGCGGCCGATGCCGTCTCCAGGCGACGATGACGTGATTGCCGTTGAGGTGCGAGTGAAACGTTCACGACTTCGGGCTCTAGACAACTGGCTTCGGTCCCAGGGTGAGACGAGTGCGCCATGACGTTACATATCCGTTTCACACTGCGGCTGTTTCTGCGGTCAGGCAGATGGTTGGCTCCGCTTGTCTTGTTTAGCATTTGGTTCAGCTTTGCGGTAGCGGGTTCGCCGCCTGCGCTCTCCACAGCGGGTGCGCTCGTTCCGGCATTCCTTGCATGCGGTTCTTGGATTACCGCAGCAATTGGGTCAATGGATGACCGCAATCACCGCGAACTTTTGGCAGCCGCGGCAGGGTCCCCGGCGCGACTTCATCTTGCGCGCTCTCTGACGTCGTTCGCAATCTGCTTTGGCGCCACTGCTATCTGCGTGGCCTTTGTTGCGGCGACCCTCGATGAGCCCGACAAGTCAGCAATCATTGTTGCCTCCGCTAATGGCACCGCGTTACTTGGCGCAAGTTTGCTGGCAGTCGCAATCGGGTCATGGCTGTATCCGCCGCTCATCAAGCAGCGGGCCGTAGCCGTGCTAGCTGGTCTCGCCGCAGTGATCGGCGTCGTTTTGTTACCGCCAATTGGAGCGACCTTGAAGAGCCTTGGCAACGGCCACTTCAGCCAAACTATTGTGTTTGGTGTTGTCTCGGGGCTTGTTTCAGTAAGCGCCGTATTCGCCTCCAGCCAAATGTCCAACCGCATCTGACCGTTCAGGTCGCAGGGCGCAGAAGTCGTTGGATCGAAGATCCTCGGTGCCAATTCGCTCAATGGGCGATCTGGCGTTCCGGAGCGATCTTGAGGATGACCCGTTCGGACTCGATCTCGGGTTGGTAGTCCTTGTCGAGATACTTCTGGGACAGCGCATTGATGCTCGCCAGCGCCTCGTCACCTCGGATGGTCTCGACGACGCGCCCGCGGACCTCGGCAAAGAGATAAGGGTTCGCTGCATCCCAGATCGCAACAGTGACTCGAGGGTCAACTTCGACGTTCTTGTACTTGCGCCGGTGGACCTCGGTATTGATCAGGATGTGGCCATCGTCGCAATGCACCCACATGACATGGGTCTGTGGTTGACCGTCGGGCATCAGAGTGGTCAGTGCGGCAAAATTCTTGCCCTGGGCCAATGCTCGAACTGCGTCGTTGATCATGCTCAGAAGTTAGCCCGTGCACCGACATCCATCGGTGGCTCCTGAGTCGGAACAGCTTTGAGCCGCGCTGCATGCACCGTGTACTCTGAGCAGACTCGCCTCTGGAAGGGCAGCCAATGCCGCAGAACGAGCTCACCGAGACCGACCTCTACGAGCTAGAAGCAGTCGTTGGTAAGGCCCTAAAGACTCGAGACGAATCGGCCCTGAACATTGTTGGTCACGGCGAAATCTCGGTCGCGCTGGGTTGGCCAATCGACAATCCGACACACGTGTGCAAGCGGTCTCCCCCATTCACCCAGCAACAATTCAACGCGTATCAGCAACTTGTCAGCGAGTATGTCGGCAAGGTCGAAGCCGCCGGCCTGGCCGTAGCCGACACGACAATCACGCCGCTCACCCGTGGCGACAAGATCGTCTGCTATCTGGTGCAGCCTCTTCTCGAGACATCGACGCTCGGCCACAACGTGCTCAAAGCAAGCGAGCCGGATCCTGATCATCCGTTTCTGGTCGCACTCGCAGAATCGCTCAACCTGGTAACGCCCGATCTAAGCATCGATGCGCAGGTCACGAACTTCTCATGGGACCAATCCAAACTCACCCTTGTCGACGTGGGTACGCCGTTCATGTGGGATGGCAATGGGAAGATCCGGGTCGACATAGCACCTTTCAGTCGCATGCTCCCGGCACCAACCCGATGGTTGGCCGTTCGCGAACTGACCAAGCTGGTCACCCGTTGGAACGAGCCACGAAGCGTCGGCGTTGACATCGTTGCGAACCTCTACCGCGAAGGACTCGAGGAGTGGGTCGATCCAACCGTCATCGCCCTGAACCGCATGCTCGGATCCCACAATCTCATTACCGCAGCCGAAGGCCTGAGCTACTTTCAGGAAGACGCCAAGCTTTGGCCAGCCCTCAAGCGAGCTCAGCGCGTAGAGCGCTGGTGGCAGACGTCGGTCCGCCGCCGACCCTACGACTGGTTCATCCATACGAGCTTCGGCTGAGAGAACTCGCTGACTAGCGGCCGGGATTCAGTTCGACGAGCGCGAATCCCAACGCGGTCGCGATGGACATCCAAACCAACGTTGGAGCGACCAGCAGCCCGGCGACACGCTCGACTCGCCACGCGGCGACCACGGCAGCAACAACGAGCATCAGCACCCCGACGAGCCACCACGACGCAAATCGCAGCCGGCCCTCATCGAAGATCACGGCTTGCCAGGCAACCGCGGTCACGAACTGCGCCGCCAGCAAACCCAGAGCGAGCGGCCGACCAGGCCTGTCGCTCACAAGCAGACTGCCAACGGCGATGGCCTGCAGACTCCACAAAGAAAACCAAGCAACCGGGAACGCCCAGTCTGGTGGAATCCAAGATGGCTTTGCCAGGCTCTCAAAGAAACTCACGGCAAAGCCTCCGAGTCGCTTGGCTGGCCACGCAAACGCGCCGCCTGGGCGGCGACCTCTTCGGTAATATCGGGCGCCTCAGGCCAGTCACCAACTTGGGTCTCGTCGTCATAACGAATGGTCTGCCACGTCGCGTTCGCGTATACGAGGCGGCCCTTTTCGGCCATCTCGTCGACAAAGTCCCGCATCTCGGCGACTGAACAATCCTCTTCGCGAGCGAACTGCTCAACGACGACATCGCTGCGGAACAGTTGTGCAAAGAAATCCGTGAGCATCCAAACCGCTTGGGCAGTTTGAATGCGCTCTTGGTCATCGATGAACCACGAAAGGTCAGCGACGACGGTCCGCAGATATCGGTCGAGAGCGGCCACCGCTGGCGCGCCGAGCTCGCCTCGAAGGTCAAAGCCCAGACTGGCGATCTGGTTGATCAACGCTTCGCTGCTAAGCCCAATGGCTTCGAGCAAGTCTGCGGCTGGCATCTGGGCATTAAAGGCCCGCAGCGGGAGATACTCCTCGCTCGCGGATTGGGCGAAGCCGGTGATTTTGTCCGATGCGATCAACCCAAGCAGCGCCCGGGGGTCAACAACGAATCGCCCCTGACACACTTGTGTAAGCAGGGCGAGAACGCCATCGCCAGCATCACCTGTCTTATCAACCGACACCGGGCCGGCGAGCACCTCCGACGGAATGCCCGAGCCAGCGAGAGCGTCTGGCGATACGCCATCGAATGCTGCTGAGAGATCCACGATCGTTCGCTGTTCGTCGAACCAGAGCGCAACGGGTGGCGGCTCTTCGTTGGTTTGATCGTGGATGCGGCCCAGGTCCAGGTAATAAACACTTTTGCCATCGGCACTCAACCCGGCGCCGTAGGGATCTTGGTCACCCGGGGTCGTCGGGCGCCCGACTAGACCAAGCAGACCAACATGCAGCGATGAACCCTGCTCGAAGGAAAACGGTTTCCTGAGCGAGGCTTTGACGATCTGGTCCCGTTGATTCGATGGCGTTGCTGGCACTCGCTAACGCTACTGCTGGTTACCCACGAAGCACAGGCACCTGGCACGGGTGCTTCGTGGCTGTTCGGCCTAGGTGTGCTTTCGCCATGCGCTGAAGGACGCGACCGAACCGCTGGCTGGCTGCCGAAGCCACGGCCACGGCCGCATATCGACCGGTTGTAGCTCCTCGACGATGCGACGGAAACCCGGTACCGGTGCAAACGTGACGGCGAACTCTTCGATTTGAAGCACGCTTGCTGGGCGACCAAGCACCAGCCGCAAGTCACGAGTCTCGGCGATCTCCGCAAGCGTTTCGACAAGGAACACCAGCCGTTTCGCCGAGAGCTGCAGCGTGCGCAGCAGAGGCTCATCGAACACGAACAAGACTGGCAATGCGGGATGGGCAAGCAGCGCTGGGTCGTTGGTCCCTAACGATTCTGCTGTCAGCCAAACGACCTCAGGTTTACCAAGAGTGACCGGCGAGACCGGTCCAGATACCTCGAGCAGGTCAAGTACTTGCTTAACCTCGACGGGCCGCTCGACCGGCTGAAAAGTCGGGTCTTGGGGCCAGTCTTCGATTGGGCACGCCGTGTTGTGCACACATGAGTCACACATTCCGGGAGCACGCTTGCGGACCTGCCAGCGGCTGAATCCGTAGTGTTTCGAGGAGCCGACTCCCGTGGTCCATTGCCAGCCCAGGCGATTAGCGGCTCGTGACCCATCGAGAAGGTGGCGGAAGAATTCGGCTTCGCCGTCCTGCCAGCGGTGCATATCTCGGATCGCCCATTGGCTCGAGAGCCACATGCGAGTTTGGTTCACGAGCCAGCCGTCGGCTTCGAGCTCGCCGACAGTCTCGTCGATGCAGCGCATCGAACGATCCCACCCCGCAGCAGAGGTAGAGCTTGCGAGCTCTCGCCGAACTCCCAAACGGGTGTGAGAGCCAAGGCGTGCGTACCAGTGGCGAGCGAACTCTTGCCACAGTAATTCGTCGCGAAACTTCGATACGTCGCGCGATGGCCCGCCCTCAACGGCATCCCACACCTGGCGAAGCTGCAGCAGACCATGGCGAATGTAGGGCGAAAGTCTTGACGCACCCCGACGTTCGACTGGCGCGACTTCGTTCCGTTTAGCTGCGTAGCCAGCCACGTCGAAGCTCGCGAGTGCAGCGTCGGCTGCTCGTTGTCCGCCCCGGATCGAGGTCGAGCCTGCAACTGGTCCAGAAACCAGGTGGCTCAGATGCTCGGCCACAAAGGCCGTTGCGGCTTCGGCCCCTACCAGCGGGACGGGCAGCGACCGTGGAGCGTCAGTCATGTGTACTCCGGATTCGAATCGGGCCTTTGGCCGTAGAAGGGTCGACCACTCGGCCCTTCTGAGTGATCTCGACGTGCCCAGAAGCAACCAGGCGGCGGGCGGCCGAACGGGCCGGCTCCATCAGCTGACGCCAACCGTCGGCGTCGTCGGTGGCTACCAGGCGGGCAGCTTCGGATGGACAGATCGTTGCTCCCCGGGCCCGCTGGCCGAGCAGCTCTACGATTGCGGCCCCAAGCGCTTCGTCCTGGGGCGTGACTCGGCTGCTGCGACAGGCTTGGGAGCAGTACTTGACCTCGTGCCAGTTGCGTTCCCACTTTTTGCGCCACTCCACCCGGCGACCACACGACGAGCAGGTCTTGGAAGGCCGCTCGGTCACAGCCGGCCCTCGTCGAGCGCAACTAACACTTCGGCCGCTCGTTCGCGCACGTCCTCGAGGTCGCTCAGTCGGCGCATGCCCCCAAGTTGGCGAGCCATTCGGTGGTTGCCGGCAAACGCGGCTTCGTTACGAGCCAGGAAATCCCAGTACAAGGTGGTGAACGGGCACGCATCCTCGCCGGTGCGTTTCTTGGGGTCGTAGCGACAAGCTTTGCAGGAGTCGCTCATCTTGTTGATGTACGCCCCGCCCGACGCGTACGGCTTGGTCGCCATTCGGCCACCGTCGGCGTGCAGCGCCATGCCGATCACGTTCGGCAGCATGACCCATTCGGCGCCGTCGACAAAACTTGCCCACATCCACTGCGTCATTGCCTGGGGATCAACCCCGCTCGTCAGCGCCAAGTTGCCTAAGACCATCAGCCGTTCGATGTGGTGGGTGTACCCACGGTCATGCAGATGTTGCATCACGCTGGCCACACACGCCATGTTGGTCGACGCTTCGCCAGTGAAAGCAGGCGGCACCGGCCGTGTCGCTGCAAGTTGGTTCTCGTTGCGATACTCCGGCATCCACAACCAGTACAGCCCCCACACGTATTCACGCCAACCAATGACTTGTCGAATGAAACCCTCGACTGAATTGATCGGTGCTTTGCCTTGCAGATAGGCATGCTCGGCAGCTTCGGCTATTTCGAGTGGATGCAACAGGCCAAGGTTCATCGACGACGCAAGCACCGAATGAGCGAGCTTCCACTCGTCGCCCATCATGGCGTCCTCGTGAGCCCCAAATGACGCCAGACCGGTGGCAATGAACTCGTCTAAGCGGGTAAGCGCCTGGGCTCTTGTCACGGGCCACGCGCCATCTGGTTCTGCGCCCCATGCGTTGTCACCCAGTTCCGAAATCACTTGGCGGTCGATCTCGTCGAGTTCGAAGTGCGCGATTACTGGCCACGAACGACCGTCTTTGGGCGGCCGCTCTCGATTGTCGTGATCGAAGTTCCAGCGACCGCCAGCGGGTTCGACACCGCCTGGGCCATCCTCCATCAGCAGATCTAGGCGAGTGCGCTGCCAGCGATAGAAGTCTTCCATCTTGAAGCTGGACCTTGGATCGGCCCACGCTGCGAAATCCTCGTAATGGCACAGGAACTGCTCGTTGCGATCAATAAGTACGCCTTCGCGTTCCAGCATTGCTCGCCCGTCCCAACTCATGGGCTCCATGGCGAGCACTCGGTCAACGTCGAAGGCGGCTACGTGCTCGCGCAACCCCGCCGCAAGCGTCGGGGCGTGTCGATAGTCGACCTCGAAACCTTCGTGGCGCAGTTCCTGGGCAAAGTGGCGCATCGCCGAAACCACCAGGTGCCGACGTTGCCGGTGCCACCGTTTAGACGCAAGCTTGGTGTCGCTCTCGACCATGAGCACTCGACACTCACCGGGCGTTCGCGCCGCGAGCGGACCGATACTGCGATGCAACTGATCGCCCAGAATCCATACGGTCTCTTGAGACTCTTCCACCGTCTGATTGTTAGCCGATTTTGCTGGGCAATGCCTGCTCCAACCGGCCCACGCTGCCAACAATCAGACTAACTGCCGCCATAACCCCAGCGGGTTGCTCGTCAGATCACATTGATAGCGTCGAGCACTGCTGCGGCGTCGGCGTGGGAGACATCGCCGGTGCTTGTGTGTCGCCAGTCCCCGCGCTGGGTCGCCCACGAAATGAAGTCATGGGCTGTTGTGCGAATAACCGGAGCGTCGCCCTCGCCAGTCGCGTCGGCAGTCACCGTCCAGAGGCCATTGGACGCGTTGGTACCTGGTGCGAGTTCGTAGCCCTGCGCTGCTGGACCGTCAAACATGATGGTCACCGGTTGTTGGGGAACCGACGCCAGGGCATCGGCACACATTTGTGGCAGGCCGGCAAGCATCCAAACAATTGCTGGTCCAAGCACGTCGGCGTCATGAGGTAGGTCAGCAGCGCGTTGTATAGCGGCACCAATGTCGTGGCGCAGATGGCAGTAATGGTCAAAGGCAATCGCATCACCGAGAAGGTGCATCGGGTGCGCTCCCAAATCGCCAAGGGGCACCACGGTGTCCGCCATTGGCGGCTCTTGAAGCGCGGCCAACGCGGCTACGCCTTGAGGCGCCCACTCCTGATAGGCAGCGGCTACCTGCTCGGTGCTCCAGCCTTTGCGAGCCTGCACGACCATTTCGGCCGAAGCCTCGGCCCCTGGGGCTTCGCTCGTGTCGACTTCGATGGTGTCGGCCGCTGCGATCTGTTGGTATACCGCAGCCATATGTTGGACCACGTCCTGGACTCGCCAGCCAGTGCAGCCTGATTGAGCTGCCCATTCTTCGTCGCTGAGCGAGGCAATCAGTTCCTGAGCCCGAGCAACTTCTGCGTTCAGTCCAACTATTGCGTTCTTGGTCATGAGCCGAAGCTAGTACAGGCCCTGGTTTCCCGGTTCAATTGAAGACACCCGGGGGAATTTTCAATTGCTGAGGGCCGTGAGCAATGCTTGGCAGGCGCGACTGCGATGACTAATTGCGTTCTTCTCCGCAGGTGAGTGTTCGGCGAAGGTCCTGCCGTCGCTCTCGGTTGGCTTAAACAGCGAGTCATAACCAAATCCTTCGGATCCTCGCTCGGTGTCACCAATCGTTCCTGGGCAATGGCCCTCGGCAACGATCTCTCGGCCGTCGGGCCAGCGCAGGACCATCACGGTGCGAAAGCGTGCCGTGCGGTCTTGGTCAGCGACTCCTTGGAGTTCTTGGATCAGTCGGGCGCGGTTTGCGGCGTCGTCGTGGTCGCCGCCTCCGTAATAGGCGGACTCGACCCCAGGGGCCCCATCGAGCGCATCAACTTCGAGCCCGCTGTCGTCGGCAAGCGCGACTTGGCCAGATGCCTGGGCGATCGCGATCGCCTTGAGCCGAGCGTTACCCACGAACGTCGAGGCATCTTCGACGACCTCGGGCACGTCGACCGGTCGCGGTAACAAGGTGATTGCACCGCCAAATATGGCGCGCATCTCGTCGAGTTTGTGTTGGTTCGCCGTGGCCGCCACAACGAACAGTGAGTCAGCCACGTTGCTCAGGGGGTGTCTGCAGGACCGACCGCTGCGCCTCGATGATCTCGGCGATGCCCTTTTCGGCCAAGCCAAGTAGTGCGTCGAGTTCGGTGCGGCTGAACGGCGCCCCTTCGGCGGTCCCCTGCACTTCGATGAATGAGCCTGACCCGAGCATGACCACGTTCATGTCGACTTCGGCGTTGGCGTCCTCGATGTAGGGAAGATCAAGGCGGGGTTCGCCGTCGATAATGCCAACCGATATTGCTGCGCAGTGATCGGTGATTGGGTGTTCGGCGAGGTCACCTGATTGCACGAGCCGGGTGCAGGCATCGTGCAGCGCCACGAACGCGCCGCTGATCGCGGTGGTGCGGGTGCCGCCATCGGCCTGAAGCGCATCGCAGTCGAGAATGATCTGGCGTTCGCCTAGCTTCTTCATATCAACGACTGAGCGCAACGAACGGCCGATAAGCCGTTGGATTTCTTGGGTGCGACCGGACTGTTTACCTTTTGCAGCCTCGCGGTTAGCACGCCCTGGCGTTGAGCCAGGAAGCATGGAGTACTCCGCAGTTACCCAGCCTTCGCCGGATCCCTTCATCCACCGAGGCACACCTTCGTCGACAGACGCTGTGCACAGCATGCGGGTTCGCCCAAAGCTGGCAAGTACCGAGCCCTCGGCCATGTCGGTGTAGTCACGTTCGAATGTGAACGGTCGGAGTTCGTTGGTTTGACGTCCATCTGGGCGCACGGCAGTTCCTCGGCGTTATTTGGTGAAGGGAGTTGAACAACGAGCGGCTTTGCGCCTGCACTAAAGTTCAGTTGGCAGGGTATTGCTGGCCAACCTCGGCGAGCACTATCTCACCTGAGAAGTTCGCCGACGCCTTGTTCAGATGGGCGGCTCGGTCCTCGAGCGGAGCTTGGTGCGTGAGAAGCACACGCTTTACCTGAGACTGCTCGGCCAGCGCCCCGGCCTCGTCGGCGGACAGATGAAGGGCTCCAGGATGCTCGCGGCGTTCAAGGAATGTTGACTCGATGATGGCCAGGCCGATCGGCCCCCGGTTACCCGTCAAGGACTCCAGCGAGAACTTCGGGCCCGTGTCGCTGGTAAACACGATGTTCTCGGCACCGACGTCGGTGCGAGTAGCCAGGGTCGGCACGTAGTGATCCGTCGCCGCGAACGACCACTCTTGGTCGCCGATCGTTACGACGTCGTCTACGTCGACAACATGCCAGGCAAAGGCCAGATCAATGTCTGGCCCAATCAGGTTTCGGGCCTGGGCGGCCATGTGTGCGTTGGAGTACACGGGCACTGGGGTGCGAGGTTCGTACCACTGAATCGCATTTGCCACCACCGGAAGTTCAAGCCAGTGGTCCGGATGGGCGTGTGTCAGCACAATCGCATCGAGTTCGCCAAGCGTGCAGCTCTTCTGAAGATTCGCAAGCGTGCCGGGCCCCGCGTCGAGCCACACCTTTGCTCCAGGAGACTGCATCAGGTAGCCGGTACACGCGCCGCCGGCGGCGGCGTAGCTTCCTGAGCAGCCAAGAATGATGACCGCCAACATTTCCCTAAGTCTGACACAAGTTGAAACTTTGGAGACGGAAAAGTCCACGTGACTGTCGGCACGCCCTGCGCTTGCAGCCATGCGCAATCCGCTAAGTTGGCGTTCTACATTGATACAGCGGTGTGCGTTCGCCCAGCAGAACCGAAACCGAAGTCAAGGAGTTCTTGTGTCGAAAAGCATTATCGTTCGCCTGGCAGTCGCTGGCGTAGCCATGGCGATTCTGGTCAGCCTCGCTCTTCAGACGCGCAGCAGCGACTCGCTCGCGCAGCTTGCCACCACCGAAACTGGCTCCCAGGCAAGCGATGGCACCGTTAACCCATTGGACCCGCAATTCCGATTAGCTGCGGCGCGCCAAGACGACGATTCCGATTCGGCTGATTCCGACGACGACGGCTCCGTGACCATGACACTTCTGCACAACAACGACGGCGAGTCAAAACTGTTGCCCAACCGCGAAGGCGGATTCCCTGGCATCGCCCGCTTCGCCAACGAATGGGTGCAACTCGGGAGCGACACCGACGCAGACATTTTGTTGCGGGTGACCTCGGGCGACAACTTCTTGGCTTCCAAAGAGTTCTCTGCTGGGCTCGCAGCCAACGATCAACCGCTTTACGACTCCATTGCTCTTCGTGGACTTTATGAAGCCATGGGTCTTGGCAATCACGACTTTGACTTCGGGCCCGACGTGACCGCTCGTTTCATCGAGGGCTTTCGGGTCGAGGGCGCATCGGTGCCCACCCCCTTCTTGGCCGCGAATATCGACGTGAGCGGCGAACCCGCCTTGCAAGAACTCGCCGACCAAGGACGCATTGCGCCTTCGACGATCATCACCGACGAGACATCGAACCTGTCGGTTGGGGTAATCGGAGCCATCACGCCTCGTCTGCCCAACATCTCGAGCCCCCGTAACGTGATCGTCGATCCAAACGTTGCCGATCGCGTCAACGCCGAAGCCGAAGCCCTTCTCGCTCAGGGGGTCGATCGGATCGTGTTGGTCAGCCACTTGCAGGGACTTGCCGAAGACGAAGCACTCGTGCCGCAGTTGAGTGGCGTCGACATCGTTGTGGCCGGTGGCGGCGACGAACTTCTGAAGAACGATGGGGATTCCTGCCTGGCCGACGAAGAAGCCTTTGACACCTATCCGATGCTGCTGGCCGATGCCGACGGAAATAGCGTTCCCGTTGTCACCGCACCCGGAGGCTACCGATGCATCGGCAAACTCGATGTCACCTTCGATGCCGACGGAAACATCACCGATATCGACGGATCCTCTATTGGTGTTGAACTCGACGGCGAGGCCGAAGAATTCGCCAAGACCCGTGTCGAAGAGCCACTCGTTGCTGCACTCGCCGAGCTTGAGGCAACGGTGATTGGTGAGAGCGATGTCGAGCTCGACGGTCAACGCAGCTCGGTTCGAACAGGCGCAAGCAACGAGGGCGAACTGCTGGCCGATGCAATCTTGTTTGCCGGTCAGGGCGCTCCAGACTCTGGAGGCGTGGCGCCTGTTGTTGCGGTACAGAACGGCGGTGGCATCCGCAACGATGCCGTGATCCCTGCGGGTGAAATCACCGAAGCTGACACCTTTGACATTGCACCGTTTGCCAACTTTGTGGTCACCGGAGAAATCACCCGTGACCAGTTCAAAGAGATGCTTGAAGTTGGCGTTGCCGGACTGCCAGCCGCCGAGGGCACCTTTCCTCAGATTGCAGGCTTCTCGCTCGACGTAGACGCATCCCAACCCGGCCGAGAAATCGACGACGAAGGCGACTGCAGCCTGACCGGAGATCCGGGCTCAAGAGTACGCACCGTCACGCTCGACGACGGAACCGAAATCGTGAGCGAAGGCCGTGTTGTACCCGGCGACGACATCGCTCTAGCCACTATTGACTTCCTGGCTGGTGGCGGAGACTGCTACCCACTCGGCGATAGCGACTTTGTCAAGGTCGGCGTTTCTTACCAACAAGCATTGAGCTCGTTTATCAGCGGCGAACTCGGCGGAGAAATCAGCAGCGCCGACTACCCCGCTGGCGGCTCCCGAATCCTCATCATGGGCAACGAGCGCGACGATTCAGCAGGCAACGACGCCGATGCTGTCGCCGGTGAGACCTTCGGTGATTCTGCCGAAACAGATCCCGCCGACGAAAGCGATGCGGCCGCCGACGCCGGAGCCGACGACGCAGGCGACGCCGACACCGACCGCAGCGACACCGACGCCGAGCTTCCAACTACCGGCGTGAACTCCTGGTTCGCGCTCGTGGTTGCCCTCACGGTGGCGGCTGGCGGAGCGTTGATCTACTTCGAGGCCAATCGCGCTGGTCGACTTTCGCTGAGCAACCGGCTGTCAGCAACCCAGGCCTGGATCCCGCCAACAGACGACGACTAAACCGAACCCTGGGTCAGGCAGCGACCATGGAGGGTGCCCCCGCTATGGCCTGCTTCGCACGGGCTTACTCTCGCCGTGGGAGTGCCATCACCGCTGCGATAGCGACTGCCCCGCCTTCGTCTTGAAGATCGTCGTCACCGTCGCCCACTACAACTGGTACTTCGGTGATCTGGTCGGCTTTGATCGTGAAGCAACGCAGCACCGGTTCAGCGTGTCGCAGCGAAACGATCACATGTTGAAATGTGCCAAAGGGGTCAAAGCGGCCGATGTCGCGTACATCGGTCGGCGATGGATAGGCACTTGTTGCCGTATGGGAATGCATGACTCCTGCCAATCGGCGGCCGGTACTTTCCACGGTCGTTTCTAGGTCAAGCATCTCCTGACCGTCGAGCTCGAAGATCAGCGCCGATGCCGCCGCGTTCTGCATCGGATGAAACACATCGATCAGCGACACACCGTCTCGAACAGAGAACATGCCACACGCCTCGTTGGGCATGCAGGCAAGGGCATGGGCGAACATTTGGTCTCGCACATCCGGGGTCATACGCAACACGGCGGTGACCGTACCTGGCTCAGATAGCGTTACCCAGATGGCGAAGAAAAAGAGGACCGAACCGGGCGTGGTTGCGTCCAATCGGCGCGCTCGCCATGAGTTTGAAATCGGCGAGGTTTTCGAGTGCGGCATCGTGCTCAAGGGTTCCGAAGTTAAATCGCTACGAGAATCCAAGGTCACCATCGCCGACGCTTACGCCCGCGTGACCAACAACGAGCTCTGGCTGTTTGGGCTACACGTTGGGCAATACAGTCGAAGCGGAGCGTTTGCCCACAACCCCGATCGCGACAAGAAGCTGCTGGTGCATCGCTCAGAGATCAAGACGATCCAACGAGCCCTGGACCACGACGGCCGCACGCTCGTGCCGCTCAAGTTGTACTTCAAAGACGGCAAAGCCAAGGTCGAAATCGCGATTGCGCGCCGGCGACGGACCGAAGACAAACGCCAAGCAATTCGCGAAAAGGACATGGCCGCCGAAGCCCGCAAAGCCATGTCTGCGGCGAAACGATACGAAACCTAGCCACAACGGCGGTACGCTGCCGTTTGTTCTTTGACAAGTGAATCTGTCACGAACAGATCTCACTTTCATTTCCCGGGGCTGACTGGTTTCGACGCCGAGGACGGAAGCCGGACCTGTGCGACCAGAGTGGCCCAGACTCTTTAAACG
>Ga0114956_1002047_pt1 | contig 15968 bp, 10 predicted proteins | sample MaitaG_FD_87304 | JGI IMG/M metagenome (GOLD analysis project Ga0114956, IMG submission 87304) | Marine algal microbial communities from Maine, USA - Maine_Asex2 metaG | ecosystem: Host-associated > Algae > Red algae > Unclassified | place: Maine, USA | collected 2015-01-05 | reverse complement strand
GTCATCGCAAAACCGGGGCTATCGCCCAAACGGCTCACATTAATGGCTCACATTTAAATCGAAAGCCGACTTAATCAACAAGTCCCTATTGCCAATGCGGATGTTCCTAATATTGAACTGTGACAAACTATTTGGTTGCATTTCCAATAATAATATTCGACCGCAGTTTCTTCGAAAAATATGCAAGAGCATCAATTGAGACAACGCTCACAATATCGAGGTTTAAATCACGTAATTGTCCGGCCGTAAACTCGGCCAAAACTAAATTCCAAGCGTGAAAAGAGAAGCATCGTACAGAACGACCCGTTTTAAGGTGCTATAATTTGACTCAAGCACAATCAATGTATATTCTTTGAGAATTAGAGGATAATTCCTAAAATCCATCCTCTTTGACATTCCGATATGCTTATCACAGGAGGCTCCCTCTTCCACCTCCAAGATATCAGATGAATCTATTCCGTTACTTCTCACCTGGACCAGCCAACATGAAATACATAGTTCACTCTCTTTCCGCATTTGCTTTCTTGAGTGCAGCCTTATTGGGTTTTTCGTTTCTTTCAAGTCATGCCCAAGCTCAGCAGTCGGGTGCCTCATCTGGTGTCGACTTGATCGAACTGCGAAACTTTGCTGGTGCCGCCAATGTTGATGGCACCGGCGTTAGAGTGCTACAGGTCGAGGCAGCACTCAACGGAAACTATAGCCCCGATCCGAACGATTCATTTCTAACTACCAACAATTTCAATGACATCGGAAATACTCAGAGTACTGGTGTTCTAAACCACGCGCGGGATGTAGGTAGAATTTTTTATGGGTCGCGTACAAGCGAATCAGCTGTAAATCGCTTCGGCATAGCACCCGCACTTGGTTCTACAGGCAACCCGCCAATCGACATTTTGGGGGCCAATGAGTTTCTCAATGATCGACTCGGCTCTGGAAACCAAACTCCAGAGATTCAATCCCAAGCGGTTTCTAATCACAGCTACGTTTTTAATCTGTCAACAGATCCTAATGTGCCTGAAGCTGCCAAGATCGCCAGCGCTGAGGACAGACTGCGACGCTTGGATTACTCGATTAACGAAGGCAATACGACAACCGTCGTGGGTACTGGTCTTGGGGTGAATGACCCACTACCTGCCGGTTTAGTCCAAGCCTATAACACGATTAATGTTGGACTGAGCGATGGCCAACATACCGCAGGCCGCACGACACTCAACGGTGAGGACAGACTTGTAATTCATGTGGTCGCCGATCAGGGGACGTCACCGAGTAACGCCACTGCGGTTGTCAGCGGCGGGGCGGCGATTCTCCATCAAACGGGTGCCGGAACCGACGCGGTAAAGCAAGAAGTTATTAAGGCCACGATCCTTGCTGGTGCCACCAAAGACGACCTTTCAGGACCGTGGACTCGCACCACAGACCAACCACTGGATCTTGTGTATGGCGCCGGAGAGCTGAACGTACTCAATAATCATTTGATCCAGACCGGCGGCGAGGTGTCTGGTGGTACTAGTTCGGCAACCGCGACATCAATCGGCCGCAACGGTTGGGACTACAAGGAAGTGATTCTCGCCAATGACAAACGTTTTTACGAGTTTATCGTAGACAGTAATGAAACGTTGGAAGATCTGTCGATCGCTCTTGCTTGGAATCGAGAGGTTGTCGATGGACTTCCTGGATCCAATGCCTTCCAGGCGACTTACAATCCTTTGGTCGATCTGTCACTCGAACTTCGGGACGCTTCTGGCAATTTGATCGACTTCAGTAACAGCGAACTCGATAATGTCGAACATATTTTTGCACCGGAATTGAGTGCAGGCACCTACCAGATAATCGTCAGCAATCTTTCCCAGAACAACCCTTTCAACCCTTTCAACACCTTCAACTTTTCCACCGACTATGGACTCGCATTCCGAAGTACTTCGATTTCGATCTCGCAGATCCCTGAACCATCGTCTTTAGCGGTCCTGGTATTCTTAGCTATCGGCGTTTCGGCTCAGCGACGTCGTCAAACTTAAACGGTCGCTGTGAAAACGCTGGCTGCTCCTAAGGATTCTTCACCACCGATATATCGCCACCCATGCAAACTGCCACATCCTTGTCTGGCACGCGATGGCGATCGTTATAGCTGCCTTGATACAGCAACGACCTTTGCTCTGAAAATTGACCGGTCTTATCGATAATTTTTTCAGCTGCGAGACCATAGTCATACGGTAACGGACTAAGATCCAAATCGCAGTCTACGATTTGGACCGATTGGATATCTCGATCTGTGCAGTCGGGGAGATTCACGTTGACTAAATCGCCAGAGATGAAGCCTACGCGATTGAGCAAATCTTCTACCACGCGGCTGAGCAGCGGACGCACTGAGTCCCAGTCAAAATCTGCTGGGTAATTTAAGCGGTGCTGAGAAATCGCAACCGCTTTTTTTCCGAAAAACGTCGCTTCACGCGCCGCTGCAACGGTGCCGGAAATGTAGAAATCGACACCTAAATTTCCCCCGTTGTTTACCCCCGAAAACACCCAGTCGAAGTCTTCGCCTAACTGAGTCAGCCCTACACGCGCGCAATCTGCAGGCGTGCCGTCTAAATGATATCTCCGATCGGCATACTGCGTCAGTTGCATCGGTCGCTCGAAAGTCATCTGGTGGCTGATGCCAGACTGTGGCGATTGGGGGGCGACCGTCCATACTTCCGCCACCTCTTCTAGAACGGACTCCAAGAGATTTATCCCCGGTGCGTCCCAACCATCATCGTTACTGACAAGTATCTTCATTTCATCCCTAATTTTAAAAAAACTGCCGCCCCAATCAAACAGCGCCACAATTGAATCAAAACACTGGTTTTTAACAAGGTAACGAAACTGCGAGCGGCAAGGCGCCAGATCAATGGCGCTGTCCTACAGATTCATGAAACAAAAACAAATTTGAAATTCGATGGCATGGCAGCGGAGTAACCCAATATTAACTCGTATTGTCAAATCTGCATTGCTGACATCGGCAATCCCCGAATACAGCTCGACCCATATAACCGCCACAACTCGCCACACCTCACAGAAGGCTCCAATCAGATTAACACTCACAACGCTAACCACCTGTATAAAACGGTAGCGTCAATTTCGAATTCTGATTCCTTGGCTCCTCAAGCCTCTCCGTCGCTAAGTTGCGTACTAAATTTCATGTAACGACGGAAAATCGGTACTACTTCCTTATCTAAAATTCGGTACCCAAAATTATCTTTTCATTTCAATTTCACTATGGCTCAGCAACGATTTCGAATAATAACGATTGATGACAACGAAGCGATTCACGACGACTATCGCAAAGTCCTCTGCGAATCTTCAGTGGACTCTAAACTAACCGAAGCAACCGAGTTCCTGTTCGGTGAAACTCAGGAGAGAACCCAAAAAATTCACGGCGGCCCCAGCTATCAGATTGATTCGGCCCTTCAAGGCGAACGCGGAATTGAGCTGGTCAAAAAAAGCGTCGCCGAAGGTGAACAATATGCTTGCGCGCTTATTGACGTGCGGATGCCTCCGGGAATTGATGGTGTCGAAACATCTAAACGTATCTGGGAGATTGATCCAGATCTTCCGATCGTTCTTTGTACAGCTTATTCGGATCACTCTTGGGAAGAAATTTCCAGCCAATTGGATCGTACTGATAAACTATTGATCTTGAAAAAACCATTTGACCCGTTGGAACTTCGGCAGGTCGCTGCGGCTCAAACAGCGCGTTGGAACCTTTCAAAGATCGTCAATCAACACACCCAGACATTGGAAACGCGTGTAATTGAACGGACCAATGAAATTTTCGAAACGCGCGAACTGGTCTTCTTCACTCTTGCTCGATTGGCAGAATCGCGTGACCCTGAAACGGGCGAACACCTCGAACGAATCGAAGGATACACGCGACTTCTAACCCAATGGCTATCTAAAAACGGCCCTTATCAGAATGAACTGACCGAATATCATTGCGATCAAATTTGCCGCTCCAGCGTCTTGCATGACATCGGAAAAGTTGGAATTCCTGACACGGTATTATTAAAGCCCGGCAGACTCACACGCGACGAGTTCGAGGTTATGAAGGAACATTCCCGCATCGGCGCTGAGGCGCTTGAGGATTCGGCCCTGCAATCCAGTTCATGCGACTTCCTGCTATTGGCCGCCGAAATCGCTCGCTATCATCATGAGAAATTCAATGGATCAGGGTATCCGCATGGACTCTCCGGAAATGATATCCCGCTTTCGGCACGTATCGTCGCCGTCGCTGATGTCTTTGACGCGCTGACCTCCGAACGCGTATACAAAAAAGCCATGTCAGCCGAAGATGCCAGAATGCTGATCCTTTCGGAAACCGGCGAACACTTCGATCCTGAAATCATCGCCGCCTTTGAGGCGCAGTGGGACGGATTTCAGCAAGGTGCTAATCGTGATCGGTCAAAGCCCACTTTGCCTTTAGTTGGTCAGCTTATCGCGCAGGCACAGTCCTCAGCAGTCCCAGCGGCTCACTAAATCCCTAGATAAATCCCTAGATAAACCGTTAGATAAACCCTTCGATTCTTATCTGCCCCAAAGCTACCCTCGATGTACGATATATCCCTCCATCAATCTCACTTTTACAATCTGACGACGCAACGGATATATTTTCGCGATAGTGACTTCAAATTGTTGTCTGCGAATCAATCCTATTTGGATGACATTTGTTGCGTTAATCTCGAAGACATCTTGGGAACCAAGCTGGAAGATTTCGATTTTCAGGCAGACGGAATTCAAAGTTTGCTGATCGAAATAGAGAGCGAAATCTCAGACACCCATCAATCCCAGTTTCGCGACCAAGCTCGTTGTACGGTCAATGGTTCGGAGTTAATTGTATCGCTGGAGTGCCATCCGATTTTTTCTGAGGATGGTAATTTTCGCGGAATCGTCTGTCGCTACAACGTTGATGACATCTTCAAATCTCTCAGCTTCGAAAAGGTGCTGATGGATGCGTTGATGAGTTCTTCGCAAGATGGCATTTATTTTAAAGACATAAATTCCCGTTTCATCCGCGTCAGCGATTGTATGGTCCAACATCTTGGAGCTCCTGATCTCGAAAGTGTCATCGGAAGTACCGACTTTGACTTTTGGGACTTTGATTGCGCACAGGGTTTCTTCCAGTGCGAACGCCGAATTATTGAAACCAGGGAACCCTTGTTGGGTGTTTGCGAAGAAGAAATCAGGCCCGATGGAAGTAGACGTTGGGTCATCAGTTCCAAGATGCCCTTGGAGGATGAATACGGTAATGTTTTCGGAACCTTTGGTATCAGCAAAGACATTACCGACTTGAAGGAAACCGAACACAAACTGCAAGAGACCAACCGCCAACTGGTTTCAGCTTCTCGCCGTGCCGGAATGGCGGAGATTGCGAGTAACGTCATTCACAATGTGGGCAACGTCCTCAACAGCGTGAATGTATCACTGTCAATCTCCAAGACGATGGTCAAGAAAAGCGGCATTGAGAATCTTCTCAAATCTGCCGATTTACTGGAGAGCAACATGAACACCCCCGATTTTTTGTGTAGCAACCCGAAGGGAAAAATCCTGCCCGACTTCCTACGCATGTCAGCTGAAAGTTTATCCAAGATGCAAACCAGCGTCTTGGAGGAACTTGACCTATTGGGACGCAACATTGACCACATCAAAACGATTGTATCTATGCAACAGGAATACGCAGGCGCGGAACTGGTAATCGAGACCGTCGAGCTATCGCTTTTGGTCGAAGACGCAATTCGAATCGGCCAATGCACGCTAAGCGATTCAAGTGTCAAGATATCACAACACTTTCGGGTCGACATCGTCGCGGAAGTTGATAAGCATCGAGTGCTTCAGATTTTGGTTAACCTTATTCGTAACGCCATGCACGCTTGCGAAGACAATGACCAAGCGGATCCCAAAGAAATTCACGTTACCATTTCTCAACCTACTGACGACTTTTACATGATCGAAGTCAGCGACAATGGTATCGGAATCGACAAAGAAAATCTCACCAGCATCTTCAACCACGGATTTACAACCAAAGAAAAAGGCAAAGGTTTCGGACTGCACAGTAGTGCCAATGTCGCTAAAGAACTCGGCGGTTCCTTGGTCGCCGTCAGCTCCGGCAAAGGCAAAGGAGCCACGTTCTCTTTAAACCTACCGATCAAAGTCGACAACAAAGCCGGCCTCAAGCTCCGCTCAGAAGTCATCACGATTGGCATGAATGAAACCAGCGCGAGCAGCGTAATGAATGCAACCAACGCACCTGTAATTTCGTAATTAAGTATTCTGTCAAAGGTTGCTCTTGATCGTCGCAACACGACACGAAGCAGGCAAGTCCTCGTGATCTTCTACGCGTCGGTTTGCAATTGCGGCGGCAGCATCTCTCTCGGGAACCCCTGAAAACACACTGGCTTGGTAAATCGCAAAATCGACTGGTGACCAATGGAAGTGTAGAAGCTATGGGTCGTCGCGGGGTAAGGACCTCCGTGATGCATCGCGTTACACACTTCAATCCCCGTAGGGAATCCGTTGAATACGATTCGTCCGACTTTGCGCTGCAACAACCTGACCAGTTTCTGGTTCGAACTCAAGTCATCTTCGGTGCCGTGGATCGTCGCGGTCAGATGCCCATCCAATGAGGCAGCGTACGCCAACATCTGCTCAGTTGATTGACAACGTAGCACGACCGAACTGGGGCCAAAGGCTTCCTCATCCACCTCCCTCGAGGTTTGCAATACAGAAATATCCGCCGCGTAAATATTGCACGCAGCTTGATGCGCTCCATCGGCGGGAGACTGATCCGAAGACGCGATTCGCTCAACCCCCTCGATCGACTCCAAGTTTTTCTGAGCGTCCTGATACGATTGATGAATGCCCGGATGCAGCATTGTCGCCGGAGCAACTTCAGACACCGACGTCTTGACCGCCGTGAAAAATTCTTTCAACCAATCGCCTTCTAAACCCAAAACGATTCCGGGATTTGTACAAAACTGGCCGACGCCTAAGTTCACCGACTGCACGTAGCCTTGTGCGATCTCCGCCGCCCGCTGCTTCATCGCTCCAGGCAATAAGAACACGGGATTTGAGCTGCCCATTTCTGCGTAAAATGGGATCGGATTCTTCCGCGCATTGACAGCGTCAAACAACGCACGACCGCCACGCAGCGAACCGGTAAAGGCGACCGCCGTGACCGACGAATGCTGCACCAGTGACTGTCCAAATTCGTTCGACTTGCCCTGCAGCAACGAAAACGTCCCTGCCGGCAAACCGGTTTTCTTGACCGCTTCGGTGATCACCTCCGCCAGAATTTCACAGGTCCCAGGATGGCCCGGATGAGCCTTCACAATCACGGGGCAGCGCGCCGCCAGCGCCGAAACCGTATCCGTTCCAGCCACAGAAATCGCCAACGGAAAATTACTGGCACCGAAAACAACGACCGGCCCAACACCAAACAACATCGTCCTGATATCCGGTTTGGGCGGTGTCCGCTGTGGATCGCCGGCGTCAATTCTCGGTTGTCGCCAATCGTCTGCGCGTGCCATTTTGGCAAAGATGCGAGTCTGATTCGTCGTCCGTCCGCGCTCACCCTGCAAACGCCCCATCGGCAAACTCGTCTCCGCGTGAGCCCGATCCAGCAAGCGATCACCCGCAGCATCTATTCCATCGGCGATCGCGTCCAGCAGATCGCCAATCTTTTCTGCGCTGACGGTCTGCAATTGATCAAACGCTTCGTCTGCCGCAGAAACCGCCGCATCGACATCGGCTTGAGTTGCTTCGCAGAACTCACCCTCCAACGTTTCTCCATTGGCAGGATTTACAGCCGTAAAAGTGTCGGCCAAATTTTCAACGCCACCGCGTGTGCCGGCGATAAAGTGCTTTCCCGTTAGTGCCACAAAACTATCCCTGAATAAAATTTTAAACGAAAATTCCAAATTTGTATGTGAGCCGCAAGACGCTTGCCGCGAGCATCGCAGCCTGATGACGATCGTCATCCTACCGGCGGATAGCGCTTTGCCGCTCAGTTCATCAGTCTCCGCACCAATAATTCAATCAGCTGAATGATGCCGCGAAACCTACTTTTACAGTCGACATGACGGACTCATTGCCTCATCCACACGCAAAAGAACAAGTTACTTCACTGAATTAACCAATTTCCCGATCCCATCGATTTCAATCTCAATCTCATCACCCTCCACCAGCGAAAAATCATCCGCAGGGATGATCCCCGTGCCCGTCATCAGAAAGCAGCCATTGGGATGAGCGTTATCGCGAAACACGAACTCGACCAGTTCTTCCAGCCCACGCTTCATCTGCGAAAGCGTTGTCGCTTCATCGATCACAACCTTGCCGCTCCGCATAATTTTCATCCGAATTTCAGTTTCAGGTGACGGCTGTTGCTGTGCGACCAAAATCGCCGGCCCCACCGCCGCACAACGATCAAACGTCTTCGCCTGCGGAAGATACAAAGGGTTCTCTCCTTCAATATCGCGGCAACTCAGATCGTTGCCAATTGTGTAACCGACAATCTTCCCGGTTGATGTAATCACCAACGTCAACTCTGGCTCAGGCACGATCCATTGAGAATCCTTCCTCAATCTCAGCCAGTCGTTATTGCCCACCGTCCGCGCCGCGTTCGCCTTGAAAAAGATCTCCGGCCGCGTTGCATCATAGACGCGATCGTAGAAGTCACCACCGCCGGCGTCCTTGGATTCATCCATGCGAGCCGCTTTACTTTTGAGATACGTCACGCCCGCGGCCCATATCTCTTGATTCCCCGACGGCGAAAGCGTATTGGCGATCGCCTCAGACAACGCACTATCAGGTGGGCATGACCCCACACTGGTGTTCAGGAAATCATAAAGATTATCATCATTGAGCATCTCATCCCACGCCCGATCGATACGATACCAATCGCCATCAAATTCCAAGACGGGTGTCGTTGCGGTTCGATATAGCAGCATGTCGCCTCCATCTTCTCAAAGGTGGTCGAAAAATCAGTTCAGCATCCCTCTCATCATATCTGATTAAAATCTTCTTAGCGATTGGATACTGATTGTTGGCCAGCATATTGCAACTTAAAATGAGTCACTTCCAATCCACCAGAATTGTATAAGTAAGCAAACCGATGATCGAGCTACTCTCACATCCTTTCACAATTCTCTTTGTGGGGCTGGCCGTCGTCATTGGCGGCATCGTTTTCGCTAGACTTAACGCTTTCATAGCGCTGATCGGAGCGGCGCTGATCGTCAGCCTCATGGCCCCCGGCGATTGGGGCGAAAAAATATCAAGGGTCTCCGATGGCTTCGGCCGCACCGCCACCGGCGTCGGTATCGTCATCGCGCTGGCGTCAATCATCGGAATGGCAATGGTCGAAAGCGGAGCGGCCGATCGTATCGTGCGTACGATGCTGGCTTGGTTTGGAGAAAAACGAGCTTCGACGGCGTTAATGACCAGTGGTTTTATTCTGGCGATGCCTGTCTTTTTTGATACCGTGTTCTTTTTAATGGTGCCCCTGGCCCGAGGACTCTATCAAAAACTGGGCAAGAATTATCTCAAATTTTTGCTGGCAATCGGTTGTTGCGCCACAGCGCACGCGCTCATTCCTCCCACACCCGGTCCACTGTTGGCCGCATCGGAACTTGGCGTCGGTATGGGCCGCATGATGCTGGTCGGTTGCCTGGTGGGTTTCCCCGCCGCCGTCGCCGGAATGGTCTTTGCCAGCTTTGCAGATAAATTGATGCCCAACCTCAAACCACCAACGATCGAAGGCGAAGAAGTTCTACCCGATGTCAAACCGGTTCCCGATGAAGAACTTCCCTCACTGGGTCTTTCGTTGCTGCCGATCGTGCTGCCGATCGTCATGATCTCCGCGGTCAGCTTCTTTCATAATCCACCGCGTGGTGAACCGGACCCCTCCATCTGGGGCGCGATTGGAACGCCCGCGCTCAGCCTATTCCTTTCTACGGTGATCGCGATGGCAACCTATTGGTTCTATCGTCGCCCCACCATTGAAAAATTTTCAAACAACGTCGAACTGGCCCTCATGAGCGGCGGCGTGATCGTACTGATCACATGTGCGGGCGGCGCGTTTGGAAAAATGCTGCAACAGGCTCAATTGGCCGAAGCCATTAAAGGGCAGTTCGGACAGTCGTCCGCCGAAGGTATGGGCCTGCTGGTTTTATCCTTCGGAGTCGCGGCGCTGATCAAGTTCGCTCAAGGCAGCAGCACCACGGCGCTGATCGTGACCGCGGGTATGGTCGCCGCGATCATCTACCCAGAAGGCGAAAACGGCCAAACAGTCATCGACGCCGCCGCCCAAGCGAAAGTGCTTGGCTATCACCCCGTTTATTTGGCCGCAGCGATCGGCGGTGGTTCTTTAGTGGGTTCGTGGATGAACGACAGCGGGTTTTGGATCTTTGCCAAAATGGGCGGGCTGACGGAAACTCAGGGACTCAAAACATGGACGCCCCTGCTGGCGATCCTAGGCATCGTTTCGATGGTGATGACGTTGATCTTGGCAAATGTTTTACCGATGGTCGGCTAATATCCCAAAGCGTCGTTCTTTCCACGCCCCAATCATATTCTTCTTTGCGTCTCATCTGCGAACATCTATGAACCCATTCGACATCACCGACGAAACGATTCTCGACGTTCAGACGTCCGCCGACGGGCCTGCGGGTGAACTGCCATTGACGGACGAAATGTTGCGGCACCGTCCCTCGGGCGACTTGTTTGGATGGACCCAGGATGCAGCGATGGGCTGGGAACCGGCGCAACTGGCGCGTGATGAATACCTTATCCTCAGCACCATGGGCGGCATGCGCGCCCCCGATGGTTCGCCGATCGCATTGGGATACCACACGGGTCATTGGGAGATTGGGTTACTGGTCAAAGCGGCCGCCGACCGCATCAAACAGCGCGACGGCATTCCCTTCGCCGGCTATTGCAGTGACCCCTGCGACGGACGATCGCAAGGCACCACCGGCATGTTCGACTCACTCGCCTATCGCAACGATGCCGCGATCGTGATGCGGCGACTGATCCGTTCGCTGCCAACCAACAAGGGCATCCTTGGCGTGGCGACGTGCGATAAAGGCCATCCCGCGATGATGATGGCGCTCTCGGGTATTCGCAGCAAGCCCTGTATCGTAGTCCCCGGCGGCGTGACGCTGCCACCGACGCGCGGCGAAGACGCGGGGAAGGTCCAAACCATTGGCGCGCGTTACACACATGGCATCATCTCACTCCAAGAAGCCGCCGAAGCCGGTTGCCGCGCTTGCGCAACGCCCGGCGGAGGATGCCAATTTCTGGGGACCGCCGCCACATCCCAAGTCGTCGGTGAAGCATTGGGACTTTCGCTGCCCCATTCCGCGTTGGCCCCCTCGGGACAGCCGATCTGGTTAGACATCGCCACCCGCAGCGCCGACGCTTTGATCCAGCAACGTCGCCAAGGCATCACCGTCAGCGACATCGTCACCCCGGCGTCGCTGCGTAACGCGATGATCGTCCATGCGGCGTTTGGCGGGTCTACCAATCTACTATTACATATCCCCGCGATCGCGCACGCTGCAGGTATCGCCCGGCCGACGATCGACGACTGGATTGAAGTCAACCAGATCACGCCGCGATTAGTCAGCGCCCTGCCCAATGGCCCCATCGACCATGCGACGGTGCGCGTGTTCCTGGCAGGTGGCGTTCCCGAAGTCATGTTGCACCTGCGCGATCTTGATTTGATCGACACACAGGTACTTACGGCAACCGGCCAAACACTGCAAGAGGTTCTTGACCAATGGCAGATTTCCGATCGACGCAAACGGTTACAGCAACGATTAGAACAATCCGATGGAGTCAAACCTGAAACGGTGATCTTTTCGCCGCAAGCAGCCGTCGAGGCGGGCATGACCGGCACGCTCGTTTTCCCAACTGGCAATCTTGCGCCCGATGGATCGGTCATCAAGGCCACCACGATCGAACCTACTCTGGTGACCGACGGCGTGTTTCATTTCCAAGGCAAAGCGCGCGTCTTCTACCGAGAATCCGATGCGATATTGGCAATCAAAGGGCAGGGCAGCAAACCCGTCGAAGCGGGCAACGTCATCGTGCTGATGGGCTGTGGGCCTGCGGGCACCGGCATGGAGGAGACCTATCAATTGACCTCCGCGCTGAAACATTTACCGTGGGGCAAACATGTGCCATTGCTGACCGACGCACGTTTCTCAGGAGTGTCCACCGGTGCTTGCATAGGACACATTGGCCCCGAAGGACTTTGCGGCGGCCCCATCGGACGCGTTCAAGACGATGACTGGATCGAAATCCACATCGACCGGAACTCTGGCACCGGCCACATCGACCTGATCGGTCACGGCAGCGAAAAATCCGATTCCAACTGGGGCACTCAGACGCTCAACCGCCGGCAGCAGGACGCCGAAATATCTCCTCACCCGGAGCTACCCGACGACACTCGGCTGTGGGCTGCGCTACAGAATGTCAGCGGTGGCACGTGGGGCGGCTGCGTGTACGATGTTGAAGAAATCCTAAAGCGGCTATCATAAATAGGCGGCTGGATTACGATTTCGTTTACGACAATCGCCTGCGGCAGTTCAATCGGCACTCATTTACCATCCTTTTTTTTCTCCTCATCCATGAAAAACACTGTTTGCAAATTTGGTAGTTCGTTAGCCGCTTTCGTGATGATCCTATCATGGGGCGCAGCGACTTCGCTGGCCCAGCAAGCAGACGATTACATGCGAGCCCTCCAGGCAAAATCCGCCAGCACAAAAGAATCCGATTGGATTTTTTGGGGCGACAAAGTTGGCACCTTTACGTCATGGACCAATCACTCCAACCGCCTGATTCCCGTCTACACCTTTGGTGGTAATCTTGACGCGATCAGCGGCGAGAACAGCGTTTATCGCGATGAGTCAAAACTGGAAGAACTTTACGGCAAAGTTCCCGATGAAACATTCAACCCAGATGCCGACTACTTCGATCAAACGCAGTTGTACACGCTTCAGAAACTTGCCGTGCAGCAAGGCAAGAAGAACATCATCGTGATGATCTTCGACGGCATGGACTGGCAGACCACCCAAGCCGCCGCCATCTATAAAGCCCAAAAGATCGCCTACACCCAAGGCCGCGGCAACGTTTTGTCCTTTCAAACCTACGACAAAGGCCCCACCGACTTTGGATTCTGCGTCACCAGCGCCCACAACGCGGGCAGCAAATACGATGTCGATTCACAAACGGTTGTAAATATTGGCGGCGATGCCGGCGGCGGATACAACGCAGACTTCGGCGGCAAAGCGCCCTGGAGCCAACCTGGCGACCATTCTTATTTACTGGGAAGACGAAAAACGCTGAACCATATCTACACCGACTCAGCCGCTTCGGCGACATCCATCTTCACCGGCAAAAAAACCTACAACGGAGCCATCGGCATCGACCATGAAGGAAATCACTTGAATTCTATCGCTCATGAACTTCAGGATGCAGGAAGATCGGTGGGCGTCGTCACCAGCGTGCCACTTTCGCACGCCACACCTGCGTCCGCCTATGCCCACAACGTGACTCGCAACGACTACCAAGATCTGACTCGCGATTTGGTGGGACTACCCTCGATTTCCCATCGAGAGAAACCGCTGCGGGGCATGGATGTCGTTATTGGCTGTGGTTGGGGCGCAGAAAAGGATGATGACACGCAAAAGCAAGGCAAGAACTTCGTCGCAGGTAACAAATTTCTGCCGCAAGAAGAAGTCGAAAAGATTAATGTCGATAACGGTGGGCTGTATGTCGTCGCCAACCGAACCGAAGGAATTAAAGGCAACGAGGCGCTCGCCGCGGCGACATCCGCTGCCAGCGATGGTCAGCACCGTTTGCTGGGTTTGTTCGGCGCTCAATGCACGCATTTGCCCTACGCCACCGCCGACGGAAACTTCGATCCCACGCGCGGAACGAATGACGCCGACAAATACACGCCGGAAGAAATTTTTGAGAATCCCTCGTTGGCGGAAATGACCGATGCAGCGTTGCAGGTGCTCAACACCAATGAAAAGGGATTTTGGTTGATGGTCGAAGCAGGTGATGTTGATTGGGCCAATCACAATAACAACATTGACGATGCAATTGGCGCGGTCTTCAGTGGTGCCAAAGCGTTCGACGCGATCACGAATTGGGTAGAAAACAATAGCAGTTGGGAAGACACGCTTTTAATCGTCACCGCTGACCACGGTCACATGATGAATGTGGTCGATCTTGAGCGGCTGATCCGTCCCGCTGCAAAAACCGTAACTAAAAAATCCGAAAATCAGGCTGCAAAGTAAACGTTGAAGGGGAATTTAAATTCGCCTTTCGCTCTGTGAAAAGAAGCGTTCTTTCGCAGAGCGCAAGCCGATTATCGGACAATCATTTTAACCTTTAAGAGAGAAAAATTATGGCAACCGCATCCGCGCGTCACATCTTGGTAGAAACCGAAGAAGTCTGCAACGACCTCAAAGAGCAAATTGAAAGTGGCGGCGATTTCGCGGCTGTTGCTGCCGAATTTTCAGCTTGTCCCTCTGGCAAATCCGGTGGCGACTTAGGAAAATTCAGCAAAGGGCAAATGGTCAAAGAATTTGACGACGTCGTTTTCACCGAAGAACTAAACAAGGTACACGGACCTGTTAAGACTCAGTTCGGCTATCATTTAATTGAGATCACCGAACGCGAACAATAAGGTTTTCAACATTAGCCGGTTGGGCGCTAGCCCAACGCCGTGAACGATTTATCTCCCAGTTTAAATAAGCAGTTTTGGCGTTAGATCAATGGCACTTACTTTAGAGAATTGAAATCGTTGGCGTGGCCAATTCGAATCAGCCGCCAACGGGCTGATGCGTTGCATCAAGCTAAAGTAAGTACCATTAGGCCCCTAGCCACGGTTCCTTCGCACAACGAAACCGTGGCTAACGCCAAAACGGCTCATACTTACTTGCGTTTTTCAAACGAAAATCTCTTCACGGCGTTGGCGGTAGCCCCAGTTCTGCGATGACGAAACCGGGGCTATCGCCCAAACGGCTAAGTAAATCAACAAGCCCTGCCGCGTCAGGTTCGTACGAAGAGGCTCATCCCTCAAAAATTCAATCTAACTCGATCGCCCCTTCGGCGATCATTTTTTTCGCTTGTGTTTGAATTTTCTCGACGGCGTTGCGATGTTTTTCGGAGACTCCGTTGCCATCGCTGAGCAAACCCACTGCCTTCAACGCGCGTCGCGGCGAATCTTTCTGCAGCAACTGGATCTTCGCCAGATTGATGGCCACCGCAGCCTTCTTCGTTTGATGCGAGGCAAGATACACTTGGCTATATTCGATCGCTTGATCCCATTGCTCTTTCGCTTGAAACGCCGCGATCAGTTTCAACAGCGCCCCTTCGTCCCACGTCGCTTTTTTGTCCCACTTTTTAATCTGCCTAAATGTGGCCGCTGCGGCGACAGCGTTGTCCGCCTCCAGGTGCGCCGCGAGCGACTTACGATAAAGCAGGATCTTCTTCTGGCGCTCTTCGCGAAGCACCTCTTTATGATCTTCAATCTCCAACTTTTCTGCGCGTGATTGTTTTTTCTTGATCGGCTTCTTTCCCACCAACTCCAAAAACATTGAAAGTAAATCGTTTCCTTCGCCATCCACCCACGATAAACATATAAACGTTACTCCGACCACCAGTCCACAGATTGCGCCCATCAAATGCAACAGCGACGTACCAAACGAAAACCCGGTGAAGTAAGCAATTGTGAAATCCCACAGGAAATAGACCAATCCGAAAAAGGCAATGGGCACTTCGATGAAAAAGAGATAGAACAAGTAAGGATTGAAGATGATCTTCAAATTATCTTGCGGAGCCCACACCAGCGCGATCATCATCAAACCAAATATGGCCGACGAGGCACCTAGTGACGCACCCTCGAAATCAGAGAAGGGCAAGAACAT
>Ga0114956_1002041_pt1 | contig 15990 bp, 9 predicted proteins | sample MaitaG_FD_87304 | JGI IMG/M metagenome (GOLD analysis project Ga0114956, IMG submission 87304) | Marine algal microbial communities from Maine, USA - Maine_Asex2 metaG | ecosystem: Host-associated > Algae > Red algae > Unclassified | place: Maine, USA | collected 2015-01-05 | reverse complement strand
TCTTGTAGAGCAAGTGCCCCATCTAAATAAATTAATGCATTTACATTTTGCTTGCCATCGGCAAGGATAACTGTGTTGCTGGCAGAATCTATCTTTATCATTGTCGTAAGTGGAGGCCGACGAGAATACAAGGCCGGCTTGACACGGAAATTAACAATACTTGCCTTGTGGTCGTAATCAACTGTATGAGGTTGATAGTTGCGACTTTCATCCGCATAGTACGTTTCGATCGCTTTCCATTCTTGCTTGGTGAGTTGTGGTTCAGCCGCATATAAGCCGCTTGATTCAGCGATCTCCTTGGTAAATCCATTGGCAAACAAACTATCGTACTGAAAACCTTCGGGATAAATTCCCAGGCGGTGCCCCATACTCGGCAACACATTCTTCCAAATATGCGGCGGCAGCTCTTCTGGCAGGACATGTTGATGACAGGTGCTGCAGTAACGAGCAGCTAATTCTTCTCCTGAGGTGGATTGCGCCGCCTGGTCCATTTCGCAACAGATTGATAAAACGATTAGCAGGAATGCTAGTGCGGTAATTACTCGGGTTCTGCTCAAACTTTGCTCCTCAATTCTTCTTTTGCTCGGTCACTTTGTGAAAGCGCTCCATAATTTCTTGCCAATTGGTAAAAATAATACCCTTCTCTTCTAGAAATTGGTTGACTTTTGGATCAGCAAACATTTCCGCTTCCCAAATGCGTTGTTGCCAAGAGCCCGTGATTTCTTTTAGGTATTCAGTATCTTCTGAGGGATGAAAAATAATTTCAGTCAATCCAGGTCGCCACTGGTCGATCATATCAAATAAATTTTCACATTTCTCCTCATACGTTTCCCCCCAGGGTACAGAATAAAAATAATCCAATTTTGGCAGGGTATATTTATTAATGGCATCCAACATCTCTTGTGTTGCAGGATACCCCTGAGAGCGGAGCATTTGTAATACAAAAGGGTTGTTGATATCAATCACCATGGCCGGTATCCCATAGTCCTCAGCGACTTTCAAATAGACTTTCGTAAACGCGGGTGATCCATACAACGTACCCATGTGAGTATCAATATGGTCAGGGCGGTGACCCAGAGCAAGCGATTTCTCAATCTGTGCACGAATTTCTGTTTCGACTTCTTCTGCAGATGCATGGGCAACAACTTCTTCGACCGAGCGCCACAAGTTTCCTGTAGTATCGAGCAGACCCGGTACGTTCTCCGGATCTGCAACAGGACCCCAACGGTGTGTTTTCCACTCGCTTGTCAGCGCCAAATGTAATCCAACATCTTCTTCAGGGTGCGATTTTGCCCAGGCAATAAACGTTTCGAAATTGGGACAGGGAGGCATTGCCGCAGCCGATTGAATTTGGTCCCTTAGTAAATATTCTACGGCTGAAAAATTTGCTTCCTCACACATACCGATATCATCTGCATGTAGGATGAGAATAATGCGATCCGCGGGGTAACCCAGACGCTCTGCCCAGGTCTGCATGTTCGCAGGATCTGACTGACCGACGGAATGTAGTGACCAGATGCATAAAAAGAGTGTTTTGATATATATTCTCATGGGATACAGATTTTATAATTAGATAACCAAACGCGAAGCTTCCAATTGCAGCAACGAACCGTCTGTCAAAAACCAATGTTTAGCCAATGTTTCAATTGCCCTTTTTTCCTCAGAGGTGATCTGCCGAGCACTTCTCGATTTGCAACGCATGTTCAGTCCGCGCTGTGCCATTAAATATTTAACGCCAGATGGATGTATAGATCGTTGTGCGAGTTCCAACGTACACAATATCTCATGGAGCAACCTGGCGTGGTCTTTTTCTCCGCTACAGTATTTTTCATAAATCTGGACGGCTAAGTCAGGCAACCAATTGGCTGCCACATTCATCGATCCATGACATCCCAGATCCTGGGCGTCAAGCAGAAACGGGATATTTGCTTGTAAAATCGCAAGAGGAGACCCCGACAGCGCTGCAACTTTCTGTTCAATTATTTCAAGTTCGCAACTTGTCTCTTTGTAGCAAAAAAAGCGACCTGTCTTAGCCAGCTTACCCACGAGTGCAGGACTCAAAGTTATGTGAGCGGGATATGGACATTCGTAAATACCCAGTCGTACGGAACCACAGTCTTCGGCAATCTTCAAAAAGTAATCCTCCATTTGATCCTCGCTGTCTAGATCTTGTGGTACAAGCAGCATTGTCACATCAGCTCCTGCGGAAGAAGACCACTTGATAAAATCGATTTGTTCTTCGATGGTTGAATTCAGATTGCCCGTAACTGCTATGGGCACCTCACCGCCGCACACGGAAACCGTTTCAGAAACCAATAATCGGCGCTCTGCATCCGTGAGATAAAACATTTCACTGGAAAGGCACAATGCATACAATCCATGGCACCCGTTTTTTAAATGCCATTCCAGCATCTGTCTATACGCCTTGGTATCAACTCTTAAGGAACTATCATACGGTGTGACGAGCACCGGCCATATACCATGATATGCGCCACTACCAGAATTTTTATTGCTCATTGTACTATTCAATTAAGACGATATTAACTAATACCTGCGGTTTACATTTTCCAATGGTGGATTAACCCAAAGCGAAACCAGAGCGATGACGAGAATAACCACTGCAACAATCGCAACTACATACGGAAGTGGATCTCTCCTCTTAGATTCCTCTCGGGAAAATGGTGGAAAAGTATTTCGAGAGATAAAATAATAGCCCAGTAAAAACAGAGGAAGGTAGGCGGATACAGAATTATTTATGCTAGGCATCTTAACAAAATACCCCTTCAAAAACATTCCTAAAATCAAATATGCCCCCGCAGTAGAAAGCAAAAGCCCTCTGGCCACAGTCATCTGCTGGTACCGAGTTCGTGATATCCAAAAAACTATGGCTACTGCCGCACAAACGACCAAAAGAACTGCGCCCATAATTAAAAGTGAACTTGCGTAGCCAGCCGGATCAGCCAGTCCAAGACTTTGAGCAACATTGACCAATCGCTTATCTGTATAAGAGGCCAAATAGTTTGTCAAGGGAATTCCAACAAATAAAAATGCAAGTGACAGATTCTGCGTCACTGCAGGTGGTTGTCTCGTCTCTTTCCATTCTGTGGTGATTACTGCGTAGGCCATCGCCAGCCCCCCGGAAAAGCCAAGAATAAATTCCATGACATTCCACCAGTTGTAAGCAATGTCTGCAGCATGGCCCAGACCCTGGATAAAGTTTCCAAAAGAAAAACCAAAACCAGCACCACAAGCAGTATAGAGAGCGACTCGATATGCCTTATGAAAACCATGGCGCTTCATGTGCCAAAGCATGGCCAGCGCTGCACCCAAACAAGCTGCCCAGAGCTCCGATCGAGGCGGAGTCATAAACCACTCGAGTTGATAAATCGAAATCCCCCAAATCAACATGGCGCCAGCCACCATCTCGGTAAGGAGCCTGGCCCAGTCAGGCTTCTTCTCCTTGGTCGTCTCCAGGGCCAGTGCCAAAAAGCCTCCACCCATCACACCATAGAGTGCGCCAATGATGGCAAGCATCAAAAATCCGTAGAACACATTGCCAAAATCATCTCCACGGCAATAGCCGATTACAATGCCATAGCTCATCATTCCACCTACACTCCAGCCCAAGGCACCCACTGCACCGAGATATGGCAATTGTGCCAACCAGTCTTTGCGTCCTGAACCCACGATCAATGCCATAGCTCCAATCGCACCGGCCCAGGCAGCTCCCCACTCATGGCCAAAATGACCTCGAATTGCCCAAGCCACGCCGAGAAACAGTGCAGTAGACCAGAGTATGCCGTTGCCTCTCAATGTGCGATCTCTTTTTGTTTAAAAATCCACACATCGCTTACACGCGAATATTCCCGCCAATTTAAATGCGACTCATCCGGTCGATCAAAAGTTACTGTGATCTCCCCCGTTGTATTTAATGTGGCTGGTAAAATAAATTCCTTTATTCCATCAAGTGAACTATTGTACTTTGTGGTTTCGAGTCTCACTCCATTCACTTTGACCAGTGGATCGCCATATCCAGCAACGCGAACAACGTATTCATACTTTGGATCAATCGAATATTCCAATACCGGTGCGAATTGGAAAAGCTGACTAGATAAACGGGCTCTGCTCAGGCCATCATTCCACCAGGCATAGTCTATAGCATCGTCCGTACGAGAAATCACATGAGGGCTCTCCCCAATGGCAGAAATATTATCGTAATAATTTCCTTTCCCGGGCTTAGACCATGTTCTCAGGTTCTTGATGGCTTGCAACCGCTTCGATTCATCTTTCATTGATCGAATAGTATCAAACTGGTCTTGGTACCACCATTTATTGTTTAGGGGCCTATCCACAAAATCAATCACACTGCCCCGCTCGTAATTGCTTGCTTGGTACAAGGGGACACTCGTCTGTAAGCCCACACTTCGAAAAAGGCGCTCTGCCATGACCATGATACTATCCCTTAGTGAACTCTCTCTGATGAAAATACTATCTTCAGCAAGTGTGGCATTTGCCTTTTTTATCGCTAGATCAGAACCGATTTCTGAGGCATTTTCCAGTATAGCAATCGTGGTGTATTCAAGCTCTTGATCGTACATTGCTTTTCTACGTACGTATGTGTCATAATAAGCACGAAAGAGAAAGGATTGCCAGCGCCAATTTAATGTGAGCTCAGGATACATCTCGGCGAGTATCTGCCATTGTTGCAAGGTGGATTCGATCGCGCCATTCAACTCAATTGGGCCCTGCCAGTTTTGTTCGAGCGCCAAAATGGCATCTGATATTTTATCGACTGCTACATCGCCAAAGAAAAACGTTACATAGTCTCGCACGATTTTATGAGGAGCTCTGTTTGAATCCCAGGCCAGTTGATTCCAAACTATTTTATTTAGATCATCATGCACACCATCTGAATACGAAATAAATCCACTCGTCCATGGCATGTCGCGATGAAAAATATTTGAGTACAATTTCGGCTGGGGGTTTATCGGCTCTCTGCCCAACGTTAATGCAAAAGCCTGATCCCAATCCGCCGTCGGATATTGGCATCGTATGGTATGAGTTATGTCACCGTATAGTCTCAACTTATAATTTGCATCCAAGTTGATTCGCTCAAAGGCAAGCGGAGGACTGCTGGGCCCGTGCACCAAACCGACAAACCAGTCGGGGGGATCGTGATTAATTCTCTCTAGAAAATAATTTGTCTTTGCACTGTCAAAACCCTGCAGCGAAATCCATATCTCAATATTTGGAAATTTGGCTCGGGCAATTTTTGCAACTTCATCCAAGTATGGAAAGATATCCCGGGGATGATTATTTCCCGGATCTCCACCAGGATAAAAAATAGACCTCAATGCTGGCAGACCCGCGACCAACGCAGCAAATTTATCCAAACCCTCCGAAGCCTCCATGGCAGAGGACAGCTCACGCGGTCCCGGAGTCCAGACCCAATAATCCACATCATATTTCTTGCATATCTCACTGATGCGACGATGCATTTCTTCATGCGGCAATACCATATGCACCGCTTGCTCAGTAAATGGAATATCCTCGATGGCATTGCTCCCAAGCAAGACCAACTCTCGGATGTACTTATCGTATTGTTCGGGCGTCCAGGCATCCCAGGAATTGGCTGTATTGCGGTAGCCCAATTGATGCCCCCTCAGCTCATACTCTGGTGCAGCGGTGAGGTCTACCATTCCGCTCATCTCACCAGCTTTGTATATTTCGGGCATCTTTAGCAGTGCTCCTATACCATAGATATACCCCCGAAGGCGAGCAGCCTGAATCGTAATCTCTCTACCACTACTTTGTATCCGATAGACTTCGTCTCCCGATCCTAAAGCTGACTTTTCAATGGGGGTAAAAACAAGCACTATGTCACCTTCACTTTCTCCAACACCAATGGAACGCTTGGCAAATTCTTCCTGGACGACCTCTTTCAAGGTTGCAGCATCGCTTCTCGAAATTGCATCGGAAAATAGGATGCCTGTCATTTCTTCACCAGCAAAAAGAATACCCGCGTTGAGTATTAAAAGCAAAGTGGCTATTGTTGAAAACTGCTGCATTTATTTGCCGGTTACACTAATCAGAAAAGCTGAATCCGCCCACCAGAGAACTGGTGGGCAAGATTCATATTGCATGAGCTAGCGCTCAACTCTCTACTACTATATGCTTAAACATTGCTACCAAGGTTTTCCTGTTCCTTGCAGCAACCAAGGTTTTGACCAGGCACTGTTGGTACCATCAGCTTGGGAGAAGTTTGTTTCTTCCAGCAAATCAAGTGCGGCTTGAGCATTGCTGGTGTTGATGTTCAATTCACTTTGCATATAGTAGAAGCGCACGGGTAGTACATCTCGCTTGGCGATGGGGCCCGCCTCCAGCTGAGGAAATCCAGTACGTCGATAATCAAACCATGCCTCTGCCGCTGCAGTCCAACTTGCAATCCATTTTTGCTCGATGATCTGACGCACGGTACCATCAAAGGCCACGCCTGGCTGAGATAGATAATCTTCTACTGACTCTTCCAATCCCCAGGAGGTAAAGGAGGCACGTATTCCCTCTTGATAGTGCTCTTCTGCCGAACCGGGCACGCTCCAGCCCTTTGCGGCTGCCTCTGCCAAAAGAAACCTCACTTCTGCTGCAGAAGCTACTCTGGCCACTAGCAGCGGATCAGCTGCCTTGGTATACAGCTCGTTTAAATATGAGACATGAGGATTGAATGACGTCTGGCCCGGTGTTGGATTGAGATTGTATCCACTGGGTATGGCTGAAACACTTGGAGGAATGCCGACATAGACTGGGTCTGTATCGACAAGCTGACCTTCCACCACATCTGGTGCCAGCCGACGCTGACCGTCAACGACCTCGTCCGTGCCAGGTGCAGCATTCGGATCTACGACCAGCGGTACATCAATGGGCTGTGCCCAGACCGCAAGTCTGGGATCATTCAGTGTTTGCAATTTATCAACCAATGTTGCGCACATCTTAATGCGGCGATAACTGCTACCACTTGCATCCGTCAGCACATTGCTTGGCCAGGAGTCATCACTCGTGGTACCTACATAGGGCATGGTCGCATCATCTGCTGGATCAAGGATCAACGGCAACGCTGCGACTGATTCAAAACCTGCCTTTGCCTTAGAGGGATCTTTATCGGAAATTCGCATCAAGTAGCGTAGCCGCAATGAGTTTGTAAACTTTTGCCAACTTGCCACATCTCCCCCATAAAATAAATCAGCATCTCCGACAATTGCATCATAGCTCTGTTGAGGTGCACTGAACAATGCACTGGCTTGCTCCAAGTCATTCAAAACACCATTATATATTACAGACTGTTCGTCAAAAGCAGGTAAAAGTTGATCGAGTGCTCCCTCATCCGCTGCGACCGCATCGAGATACGGAGCCGGCCCCCATAAATCCGTAATCAAGGCAAACATATAGGCTTTCATGGCCATCGAGACACCTTCGTGAAAATCGAGCTCCAAATCGATGGCGCGCTCTTGCATTAAATCTGCATTGCGCAAAATGCTGTATTGTCCACCCCAGCTTTGATCTCCCCAATCGTAGTCGTTGTGACTGCTAAACCAGGCATCTTTCTGAGTATGCTGCATGACACCTGCTACATTTCCAAAACCCAGACTCACCACTTGTTTGGCACTCTCGCTGATCACAGTGGCCATTAGAAGATTAGGATGCGCATTCAGAGGCTCCACTCCGTTGGGGTTTTCGTTGATCTCAGATAGATCATCGCAGCCAGAAAACAGAACGCTGCTGAGTAATAATAAACCGAATAATTTATGGACTAATTTCATGTTAGTTTCTATTTATTGGTTGTTAAAATGTGGCATTTAATCTAATTCCAATCGGAAGTACGAAAGGGTTGACATTGTAGCGTTCAATGCCCTGCTTGAAGGTAATGCCATTGCCTTGCGTACCGCCTTCTGGCTGAAATGCATTTTCCGGATCAATACCAACACCCGCTTTTGTCCATAAGATTACATTTCGGCTATAGATAGAAATATCTGCCCTTGATATCCCGACTCGATCAGTAACCTGGCTAGGAAGTCGGTAGCCAATCGAAACATCACGGAGCTTTAAAAAGTCTGCATCAAAGGTAGATGCACTCGTGAAGCTCCAAGGATAGTTTGCCGCGTACGGTATATATTTTGTTTCTGGCCCGCCGAGGTTTTCAATATAGCCAGTAATATTGCCTTGGTCGTCGTACTCAGCGATCACTCCGGGATTAAATACCCCATCATTGACCACCACTCCAAAATCAAATGGTTGGCCCCCAAATTCATCACCTGGGCCTCCGACAATATTTATTCCATCCGTGATATATTCATCCTCGTTGTCTTTGAGCCATTGCGGTAGGTCTTCACGGGCGCCATCGTAGACAATTAGTTTGTCCAACCACCGCTGAGTCTTTAGATCAGACTCCGAGTAGCGATAGGTTTGGGAGACAAATTGACCACCTTTTCTCCAATCGATGGTAAACGATAAGGTGATATTTTTGTAGGTAAGCGAAGACTGTCCACCAAGAATAAAATCAGGATTAAAGTTTCCAATTTTGTTTCTGGTATCCTGGTCATCGATATCTTGCCATGAGCCCTCATCGTCTAAAATGGGATACCCAAAATAGGGGGAACTGGGATCAGTGACCGTAATTAATTCCGCGTCGTAAATATCACCAATGTCCTCCCCCACATAGGTCCAGGCACCTCCCTTTGCATCACGCCATAATTGAAAGCGATCAATGCCTTCCGTAAGCTCATCAATGCGGGTCCGATTGCGGTACAGATTAAAATCCAAATTCCATTCCAGCGCACCTCTTCGTATCGGCGTAAAACCCACCGAGGCTTCCCAACCGCGACTCGATACCTTTCCGGCATTAATGACTTTGCTGGAAAACCCACTCGACTGCGGTAGGGCCAGTCCCAAGATTTGATTTTCATTTGAAACCGAATAAATAGTTGCACTTAGACGGAATTGATCATCAAACATCGCCAGGTCCGTACCTACCTCAAATGAGGTCGATATTTCTGGTTTTAAATCTGCAGTCAGTAAACTGCCCGATTGCGTAAGTCGCGTCACACCATCCCATGCTCCAGCATTGCCCAATACAGGATATAGTGAGTATGGATCAGTATCATTTCCCACCTGGGCCCATCCAGCCCTAATTTTCCAGGTATCAAAACTGGGCAGTTCCATCATATTATTTACCAAGAGGCTGAGGGAGGCGGATGGATAAAAATAGCTTCGATTTTCAGCTGGCAAGGTGCTCGACCAATCGTTGCGACCAGTCAAATCCAAATAGACAATGTCTTTGTATGCCAAATTAACCAGGCCGTAAACGCTGTAAATTGACTTTCTAAATTCAGTACTGCTAAAGTCAAGATTATTGGGTTCTATATTGGCCAGGGTAAACAGACCCGGGATCACCAAGCCACTGCCCCGTTCTTTCGTTGCTGTACGTACACTCGAACCATTTTGATTCAGCACATTGCCTCCTGCGGATGCCGAGACACTAAAGTCATTGACGTCTGTGGTGTAGGTTAGGAGAAAATCTGCATTGCTCTCTGTTCGCCCCAAATTGATCAATCCGTAGGCACCATTTGCCTCACGAGTATAGCTCGGTGCAATGCGTGTTTCTCTCTCTTCACTAAATTGATCCAGTGAATATCTTCCCATCAAGCGCAGTTTGGGCGTAATCTGCCACTCACCCATAACATTTCCATACAGTCGATCTCGCTCAAATGAATTAATTGCCTCATTGGCTAAAAACCACGGGTTATTGTAATCACCTGGAGCTTGAGATCGTTGCTGAATGCCCTCTTGTCCGGGCACCCAGTAGTCCTTGAGGTCATTGATGTCAATGTGTGGAGACACTTTGTAGGCCCACTCCAAGGGATTGCTGCCGCGATTACCTGCTGGGCGATTGTTCGAATGAGAACGACCTACATTCACGTTGGTCGAGACGACAAAATTCTTATTTACGTTTACTGCCGAGCTGAGACTGAGGTAGTTTTTATGAAAATCCGAATTGGGAATTAATCCACGGCTGGCTAAGTTGGTGTAGCTCGCACGATAAGAAATCAGATCATTGCTGTTGGCAATCGAAATATTATTGGTCGAGTTGATTCCTGTCTGAACAAAGTCCCTTATATTATTGGGATGTGATTCCAGAGGTAACAATTGCGGGTGCCCATCCGCACCGATGGGGCTATTCCATTGAATCGCAGAATATCCTTGATCTAATTTCGGACCAATTCCTGCTGCCGAACCCTCTTCAATGAGCAGCACCCCACCGGGGTAGGGATTATTGTCTGGGGTGTATGGCCTAACTCCAGTTGCATAAGAGGTATGGAAGTCCAGAAAGCGAATGGGATTATCGAGTACCGTATTTGAATTTATCGAAACGGTGAGGCCGTCAGCTTTTTGACCCGATTTGGTGGTAATTAGCACCACCCCATTTCCAGCTCGTGAACCATATAGGGCAGCCGCACTTGGCCCCTTCAGGATGGAGACACTCTCGATATCATCGGGATTTAGATCAGCCACTGCATTTCCAAAATCAACTCGATTATCTCGTCCTACCTGACCCACATTATTTAATGTATTGGCAATAGGCACGCCATCCACCACAAAGAGCGGCTGATTGTCACCATTGAGTGAATTGGCCCCTCTGATCACCATACTCACAGACGAACCTGCCCCTCCGGTACTGTTTATTTGCACCCCGGAAACCTTGCCAGCAATTCCATTGAGCACATTTTCTTGCGCAACTCGATTGAGGTTGTCGCCGCCGACACGGCCCACCGAATAGCCCAAACTCCGTTCATCACGTTTGATCCCAAGGGCAGTTACCACCACTTCATCTAGAAATAGAGTGGATTTAAGGATTATACTAAAGGTGCGCTCATCACCCACCTCCACACGCTGCTCCTGCATACCGGTGTAGGAAAACTGCAGGGTTTCACCTGAAGCTACATTGCTCAAATCAAAATTGCCATCAAGGTCAGTGACGGTGCCGTTTGCGGTCCCCACCACAAGGATTGTAGCACCAATAATCGGATCGCCCGATTCATCGACGATCGTCCCTTGTACAGACTGAGCGTGCAGTGAAAGACCTAAGACGGATAAGCAGAAGAGAAGTAGTACTCGCATATTCATTTAGTTTAATACTTGAAATTAATAGGAAGTGCGATCAAACGCTACTGGTTTTTTGATCATTTATTGGTATTTCTTGTCAATCCACCTATTTCTCCGGTCCTGAAATGACGCCCAAGTAGCGCCCCATCCAGTAGGGTAGCAAATAAATGTCACCGCTGGATTCGCGTCGGGCGCCCGTATCGCGATCGATGACAAACGTGTTGGTGTTATGTTTGTAAATAGGTTTTTCGTCGGGTGGCAGCACCTCTTTGGTGGTTTGGCTGCGAAAATTTGGTGGCAATAATTCGATGTCACCGCGATGACTATTCTTGATCGTATAATTAATTAAGTCAAGTGGAAACTCCTGCAAATACCAGATGGTCTCATCAAGATCAAATTCCTTTGCCCCGGTCATGGCATAACAGAGATTCCATAGTCCATCTCTTTCGGGTCGCTCAATATTCCAGTGATTCTTAATTGTTTCGGCGTACTTATCTTTTAGTTCAGCCGAAAAAGCATAGGGATATAGGTACCAGTAACTCAGGAAATACATCTCGTCGTCCGAGTGATTCCAGCGGCTGGAGAGCATGGCCGCAAGGGAATCGGTATTGTGCGCTCCAATCTCCTCCATGGGAGTCATGAGGTTTTCGAAGTAGCCAAAATCAGCAATCAAACGCTCGGCTTCCTTTTTATATTTATTATCACCCGTAAAGTGGAATGCAGTTTGCATAAAGGCGATGATGTTTGATGAATTAAGCTTGCGATCACCAACCCCACGTGGAAACCCATTGACATAATCGGGATGCCAACGGCCCCAGCGCGTTGGTTTTCCATCGACATCTACGAGGTACAAATCGTTTTCGATAATATGGTCTGTAAGGGCTACAATCAGATCTATTGCCCGTTGTTTTATGCTGCTGTCCGGAATGATTTCAACTATTAAGCTGAACGCAAAATAATGTCCGATGGCCTCATCACTGCTTGTCGTACCTTTCCAATCCCAAGCCGGCTCTGCAGCATCGTGCCACGCGCTTTTATCGTGTTTTACATACCCGCTGCGTTCATACGATCGCGCCGGAAAGCCTTCTACCGGGTTAATGTCATAGAGCCGTTCCATGGCCTCAAACGATTCAAGTGCATTGAGATACGCGTCCTCTTCTCCCGTCACTGCATAGCGAAACAGCTGACTGCCTAAGTACATCGAGGTCCATAGTCCATCATTATCTGAGTCTACCACGTGACCAGAGGAGAGGTCTCCCGGTACATTCATTTCAAACTCGGCGCTGTTGAAACCATGCCTGATGTGACGTTTTCTGACCTGATCTTCAAAGTGCATTGCTTTGTCGTGGAGGGTCATAGGAGTGTATACAATCTTAGCCAGCCCTTGCTTGGTAAGAATCAGCACTTCTTTTCGATCAGCAGATATCGATCCAGCAGTAATATCAACCACCGCATCGTCAACCAGCCAGCGCTTTGAAGCGTAGTAGTTGATCTGGTCATTATTATCGATACTAAAGGCACCCTGCTCGCTACCCACCCAAAGGGTTTTATCGATCATTGCGAGCACAGTAATCCGACTGGATGGTAGTTCCGTCTTTGTATCGGTAATTGCACCTTGCTTTAGATCAAAGGAGTGCAGGCCATTCTCTCCAGCAAGTACGAGTTTGCCATCGATATCGCTGGTTAAAGCGCTCAGACTCGTGCCTGATAGCAGATCAGTGATGGTTTTTTCCGATGGCACAAATAAATGCAGGCCCCGATCAGAAGCCAAATAAAACGATTTACGATCTGCATGGTGAATGGCATCATTAATGGTGAGGCTCTCGAGCTTGACTCTACTGACTTCGACTCCCGCTTCAAAAAATGCAATTTCAGATTCGGCAATCACCAAGTAACTGGATCGAGAAGCTGGCACCAACAACCGGGCATTGCTCACGTTGTGCTCAAAATGTATACGCGCAGCCCAAGCATTGGCAAAAACATGTTGATCCGTGAGATAGATAAACTCACCATCGATGGTCGCTATGTCTTTTATCGCAAGATCATTCATGAATCGATAGCGTCCATCCGTGACCAGGTGGTTGCCTTTAGTCGTAAGCAACCGGCCATTTGCCGCAATTTGGGTACGGCCGCTCCGATCTGTGACCACCCGTTCCGGCTGCAGTACAACTTGATCTGTCATAAGAAACTGTTCACTTCGGTCTTGCCAAAAGGCACGGTCGGTGTGGGTCGGTTGCTGTGCAGATAAACTGGATGTGAAGAATATGAAAAGGAAAAGTGACAATGCTGCCTGTAGCAGATGTCTCTTGTAAATGCAATCGTAAATCTTTGCTAAGGAATGGTAAAGTTGGACTAAATTCATTCTATTCTGGTTAATATGTGCTAAGAAAAGGGGTTGTAGAGAAATTGATTGCACTTCTTTTCTTATTTTCTACCTGTATCTTAACCGATACGAAATTTACTCATTGAAAGTCTTCTGCTGCTATGGAATTAATCTTTGAACAAATTCGCGTACCCGAAAAGCGCTCGTTTATAACGCGACGACTTGATCTGGCTTTGCGCTCTCCCAAAATACATTCACATAAAAATTTTGAGCTTAATCTTATCACTTCGGGATCAGGTAGACGCCTAGTCGGTGATCATATTGCCGCTTTTGAGAAGAACGATTTGGTGCTGATGGGACCCAATCTTCCACATTGCTGGGATGTGCAACAATGCATCGGCGATGAAAAACCAGAATGCATCGTCATTCACTTTTATGAAGATCTTATCGGCTCTGCCTTATTCAATACACCTGAGCTCAAGGAGATCCGAAATCTACTTCAAGAAAGCAGCAACGGCATACATTTTCATCAGAATGTTGCTGAGCAAGTCCGTCCACTGATGAAATTACTCGCTGGTGAACGGGGGCTCACAAGCTATATCCAATTATTGCAAATATTCCAGCTACTCCTGTCGACTTCTGAAAAAGATGCACTCGCCGCAACCCCCTACACCAAAACCTACCAGAATGATCACGATCGAATCAATAAGGTCTACCAATATGTACTTGAAAATCTACATGCAGAGATCAGTCAGGAAAAAGCAGCCGCTCTGCTGCATATGGCTCCGGGATCTTTCTGTCGCTATTTTCGAAAAAAAACCGATAGCACTTTTTCGGCCTACGTCAAAAAAGTGCGTATAAGCCTCGCAGCGAAAATGCTGATTGAATCAGAAATGCGCATTTCACAAATCAGCTACGAGTGTGGATACAATAGCATATCAAATTTTAATCATCATTTTCGTGCATTGTTTTCAAAGTCGCCGTCAGATTATCGCCGGCAGTTTGAAGAGATATCTTTGTAAACCTTCTATTTTCTTAATTCTTCATGTTATTCATTCGTGCTCTTCTTTTCCGCATTTTCCGCCCACCGGCTGTACGCCATTATCTTCGCTCAAAGGTGCACTGCACCTTCGCTCCGCCCTGCGGGACGGAGGTCGCTCGATAATCCTATCTTTGAGCTCGCTTATGAATACAGAAACGAGAAGTCATTTTCCGTCACTTTCCCAAAAGGTAGCTGACCAGCAAACAATTTATCTAGACGGACCGGCTGGCACGCAAGTTCCCATCTCCGTGCTTAGCGCGATGGACAACTATTACCGATCAGCCAATGCCAATACTCACGGATATTTTGCGGGAAGCGCAGAGACCGATGCACTATTAGACCGCACGCGCCACAAAGTGGCAACCCTGCTCTATGCACCATCTCCCGAGTGCATATCCTTTGGCCCAAACATGACCTCACTTAATTTTAGTTTGAGTCGAGGCCTGAGTCGAATGTTTGCTCCCGGCGACGAAGTGATCATTTCACAGCTCGACCATGAAGCCAATCGTGGACCTTGGCTCTCTCTGGAGGAGAAGGGCATTGTGATAAAGGAAATACCTCTGCTGGACAATGGCACCCTCGACTACGACAGTATCCCCGCGCTCATTTCAAATAAGACAAAATTGGTCGCAGTCGGCATGGCTGCAAATATTTTCGGAACCGTAAATAATATTGCCAAAATAAAATCTCTGCTGCCAGATGACACACTGCTGTTGCTCGATGCGGTGCACTATGCACCTCACTTCAGTATCGATGTGCAAGAGTTGGATTGTGATTTTTTGCTTTGCTCGGCCTACAAATTCTATGGTCCGCATGTCGGATTGCTTTATAGCAGACCCGGACTTCTGGACCAAGTACCCACAGATCGCCTGCGCACACAAGATCAAACAGCGCCCCATTCCATAGAGACCGGGACCCTTAATCATGCTGCCATTGCCGGAGTTGAGGCTGCCATTGATTTTATCGCCGACCTAGGCGCCGGTAAGAACCTTCGTCAAAAACTAATTTCTGCGTACGATAAAATCAGCGCACACGAAAATAAATTGATGCGCCGCCTTGCCGCTGGCATTGCAGCGATACCCTCCTTGCAATTGTGGGGTCCGGATCCTGCTGCAATGCGAGCACCAACGCTGGCATTTACTTCTGAAAATCACAGTGCAGCGGATATTTGCAAAAACCTGGGCAGCCAGGGTATCAATGCCTGGGACGGCCATTTTTATGCGCTTCGAGCAGTCGAAATTCTTGGCCTGCTTGAGCGCGGAGGAGTGACCCGAATGGGGATGGCTGTATACAATACCGAAGAAGAAATCGACCGTACACTGGACGCACTTCTATCCGTATAGAAAAAGCCATGCATCGCTGCATGGCCATATAACCAAAAAACCTAAATACCCGTTTTGATCTAAAGAAACCAGCGGTCGAGACGACACGCAAGGTTTGTGTCGCAGTAAGTCACCGCTGGTTGTCACCC
>Ga0114956_1002039_pt1 | contig 15995 bp, 14 predicted proteins | sample MaitaG_FD_87304 | JGI IMG/M metagenome (GOLD analysis project Ga0114956, IMG submission 87304) | Marine algal microbial communities from Maine, USA - Maine_Asex2 metaG | ecosystem: Host-associated > Algae > Red algae > Unclassified | place: Maine, USA | collected 2015-01-05 | reverse complement strand
TTTTAATTTTGAATATCAGCCACAACCAATACTTATCACAGAAATAAGAACTATGGTTTAAATATTCTTTTCACCCTAAAATCAAAATGTTGTACCATAGTTGTACCCATTGCATAAAAAAAGGCCGTAACTAGTTGATAATCAACTATTTACGACCATTTTTTGTACCCGAGGCGGGACTTGAACCCGCACGCCCCGAAGAGCACAGGATTTTAAGTCCGGCGTGTCTACCAATTCCACCACTCGGGCATCAATTTTCCAAAAATGCACCCTGCATTTTTGGTGATTAGCACTTTATAGAAGGCTAAAAAAAGGCCCTCTATTGAAGGCCTTTTGGAGCGAAAGACGGGATTCGAACCCGCGACCCCGACCTTGGCAAGGTCGTGCTCTACCAGCTGAGCTACTTTCGCGTTTTACCTTAAAGGGACCACTTTTAGTCCTTTTTTTCTAAGGTGTCGCAAATATAATAGAATTGTGAAGAAATTGTCAAATATTTCTAATTTTTTGGACTTTTTTTTCCCACTTTTATTTTAGAGCGGGTGTAAAATAGATTTAGCCAAGCGATTATCGGCGATGTACTACCTACACAGTCGAATGGTCCCGGATTACTTCAATTTTTATAACTGTAATGTATAGTCAAATTTGAAGTCATAATCTGATCCCAGGCTGACCATAATAAAACCTGACCCTGCCATTTTTAGTTCCTGGTCGATCAGGTTTCGTGCTTGTCTTATATTGGCCACGTCCAGATGGCTAAACGGTTCATCGAGTAATAAATAATCAAACGGCTGACAAAATGCCCTAATCAAGGCAATTCTTTGCTGTTGACCGTAGGATAGCGTGGCGGGTGTTTTTTCCAGGATATCTGTCACATTTAACTTTGCCGCCATTTGATGAATCTCATCCGCTGATTTATGGTTGGTAAGTGAATTTTTAATCATGATATTCTCGAGGGCCGTCAATTGTGAAAACAACCGCAAATCCTGAAAAACGATGGATAGTTTATCTTTGCGTAACGATGCCAGTTCTTCCAATTTCATCTTCCCCACCTCTTTTTCGTCAATCACTATTTTTCCCTGATAGTCACTGCGGAGTCCATAGACCAAATGTATAAAGCTACTCTTACCCCGGCCAGATGGCGCTTTTATCAAATAACGTTGTCCTCTTCGAAAAGTACATTTTCCTAACCATACGTCTGACTTCCCAATCTGTGGATGATCAAGCAACGGTACGGGACAGACTTGTTCTAAAAAAATGGACACCCTGATTTATTTAATTTTCACTAGACTTGTTACCCTTTAAGAATTAAGATCTAGAAATAAGGACAAAAGGCTATTTATAGAGCCAATTTGTTAAAGGGTAACAAGTCTACTTGTAAAGGTTTTTTCAGTTCAATAGAATAATGTCTCATACACTCCGTCACTCATTCATCACGCCAACTTTACTATCCGCCCGCTTCGACCGTTCCCACATCACACTCTGATTGTCCCCCAAATAACGGAAAAAGCCACGATACACTGCATAGTTCATGATACAGAAATAATAAGGTACGAAAAACGCCTTGAGCTTAATCTTTTTAGTTTCCAGAATATAACCAAGCAAAGCCATGGCGTAAAACAGGATTTGACAGGCCAGGATCACCTTATAAACAGGAGCACCTCCGGTAGCCAGAAAAATATTGGTGATCAAAATAACAGGCAATGCCAGTGGCGCTAAGGTCCATCGTAAAACCCGGTGACTGATATATTGAAAACTCAGCACTCCGTATTTAAAAATATTAAGCAAAGAGGCCAAACGAACAATCGCCTGAATACCACCCGCTGCAATCCGGATTTTACGCTTAAGTTCTTCTTTAACAGAAGCCGAAGAATGTTCCGCCGCAAATGCGTTCGGTTCGTAAACGACGCGGTAGCCTTTTTGAGCAATCCGTAAAGTCATATAGAAATCCTCAATGATGGTGTCCTTTTTTACCGCTTCAAATAACTCCGTCCTTAACGAAAAAAGTTCTCCTGCGGCACCGACTACTGACTTTAGCTCCGAATCCCACTTTTTTAGCGTAGACTCATATTTCCAGTAGATACCTTCTCCAGCAGCATTGGCTGCATCTTTTTCGCTGAGGCGAATTCGTTTTTCACCAGCTACTGCTCCTACTTTGGGGTCTTTATAATGACGTACAATATGACGGATGGCCATTTTATTGACAAATGTATTCGCATCCGTATAGATAACAATAGGCGTTTTTACATAAGCCATAATTCTTTCTACCGCTGCAATCTTCCCCTGACGCGCATCTTCGTGATACAAACGAATCTCCACATCCGGTGGCGACTGATAGTTGCGAACTACGTCCGGGGTATCGTCATCCGAACCGTCGGTAACGAATAAATAGTTGATTTTATCTTTGGGATAATCAAAATCAAGACAATTTTCGATCTTTTCTACCATATAGTCCGCCTCATTATATGCAGCTACTACAAAGGTAACTTCCGGCAAATCGGCATCATCGGCAATTACCGGAGGTTGATAACCACCTTTAAAAAGCCTTTTTAGCTTTATCAGGATAAATAAAACGATACCGTAACCTACGTAAGCGTAGAAAACGACGAAAAGACTTATCCAGAATAATATTTGTAATGCAACCATATTGTCTACTTATACAGGAATTGTACCCAAAATTATAAAAATAGTTGCGGTTTTTTGGTTATTAGAATATTAAGGTTACCAACAACCCTGTAATTATGGTAGTCCTCTATTGTATACCCCAAAAAGGGTAATCTTTGCAAAAATACCCAATTTAAGATTTTATTAAGTTACTAATAGTGAACATTTAGCGTCTTAAGTGCGATTGAATTAATAGTAAAAAGTTACTCTTCATTCAAGTAAAATTTGATAGAACTATCTTTTGACAAATTTTATTCTAAATGTAGTTATTGAAATTTTCACAATACATAAAATACCTTTATTAGGGTATATATTATGGATTTAAAGTGCATAACTTTGTACTGTAAGACTTGAGAATATACTGATAATCTAAAAAGGCCCCAATCGTAATATTTTATTTTATTTAAATATTTACGGTTAAAATTAGTATTTGAAGAAAAAATCATATCTTTACAGGAATTATCGCATGAAATTTTTTTTAAAGCATTTGCGAGAAGTCCTGTGAACATATAAAAGGGAGTATTTTTGCTTCATCCTATTCGTCCCAACTACCCTCCGGCGGAAATCCCGCAGGTAATTAAGTTGCAATAACCCTCTAACTTAGACTTCTCATTTTCACTATTGTTTTTTGGTCATACGACCAATTAATGGTAAGGCCATTGTATGTCTTTTTCCCCCAAGGTCAAGGCGCGCAATGTGTACTAAGGTATGACATTTATTAGCAATTATTTACCCTCCAATTTTGAATATTAAATTTCATTTTGGAAACCGTAATAACATGATACGTAGAAATAAGATACTAGTGATTGAAGATCACGACAGCATCCGTATGTTGCTTAGCAATTTTTTAAGCAAAGACTTTGATGTAGTGACCAAAAACGATGGCTTTGAAGGTATCGCTTGGCTCAGTAGCGGCAATATTCCAGATTTTATTCTTTTGGATTACGATATGCCGAGAATTAATGGCCTCGATTTCCTGAAAAATATTCGGCGCAGCGGCTTCTTCCATTCAATTCCAGTCATTTTGGTAACTGCTGAAGAAGATGAAGACCTGAAAACTGAATGTAGCGAATACGGAATAACAGACTTTTTATTAAAACCATTTAACCCAATAAAACTTAGAGATAAAATACAAAAGGTGCTGGCATCACCCTCCAATACAATTTAAACCTGCTAGATATTTTTTTGATCGAAATCCCCTTAAATACCAAAACGAAAGGCTACTTACTATTTTACAATTACTTTTTTGATCAACAAACCATGCTGACATGAACCAGAAATTTACGACATCTACTCTTACCTCCACTACTGACATAAAAAATGTTCTTATCGTAGGATTTGACAACTTCTCCTACATCTTGATGAATGAGAACAACGAAGCGGACTTAGGGTACTACAAGTTCGAGAAATCTGACGATTCTTTTAAGGCTTATCGCTGGTTAGAGGCACGGATCGCTGAAAATTCCTGTTCCAAAACTGCTGTGATTTGCAGTTATAACTTTCTACAGGAAGATAATTTTAACTTGCTAAAAAATATTCAACTTAATAAAAATCTTAAAACACTTCCTTTTTTAGTTGTTTCTGAAGAAGAAGAGTTTGATCTGGATCGGGAAATCGCCCTGAAAATGGGTATCGACGATTGTTATACTGAGCCAGTTCGATGGAATGATCTACGTGCGCGCCTGGAATTTTTATTTTCTTTCAAAGCGGATTTGATAAAAGCTGCCAACCTGCCGGAAGAGGATGTAACGATTAAAATGCCGATTGGCAAGCGTGCATTCGATATCTTTTTCGCTTCTTGTGTATTATTGGCTTTAGCACCAGTTCTACTGATCATCGCACTTTTAATTCGTATCGGCTCTAAAGGACCTATCATCTACCGTTCTAAGCGAATTGGTCGGGGATATCAGGAATTTGACTTCTTAAAGTTCCGTTCCATGTGTGTGGATGCAGATACAAAACGGGCTGAGGTTGCACACTTAAATAACTACAAAGGTGCTTTTTTAAAGGTAAAAAATGATCCTCGAGTAACCAATATTGGAAAATTCATTCGTAAAACCAGCCTTGATGAATTACCACAATTGTGGAACGTAATCAGAGGTGATATGTCTATCGTAGGTAACCGACCACTTCCACTGGATGAGGCAGAAGCAGTGACCAGGGATGGCTGGGCGCTAAGATTTGGCGCTCCTGCCGGGATCACCGGATTATGGCAAACCGTTCCTACCGGAAAGGACACCATGTCGATGGAAGAACGAATTGGCCTGGATATTGAATATGCTAAGAAGTTCTCCTTCTTAATGGACGCACGGATCATTTCTCGCACACTGCCTGCCATGATTCAGAAAGGTGAGTAATTAATTTTTACTGACCAACCGTCATATACTAACATTATGTAAATTTCCTTTAAAATTGTTCAAGACCTCAACGGGTCTTGAACAATTTTTGTATTATAGCTTAATCAATATTCCTGATAGCCCAACGGCTAATAGCTTTTTTAAATCACCTGACAACCGACTTAATTACGTGTATCAACCACTCGTCTCAATTATCACCGTTAACTACAATCAGCCCGAAATGACGGTTGCTATGCTGGATTCTATTCGCAATCTGGCTTATCCGAATCTCGAAATTTTTGTGGTAGATAATGGTTCTAAATCAAATCCGATTCCTGCGTTGGAAGCCCAGTTTCCGGAAATTATTGGTATCCGGAGTGATGAAAACCTCGGTTTTGCCGGCGGTAACAATCTTGCCGTTCCCAAAGCCAGGGGAGAGCTAATCTTTTTTGTAAATAATGATACCGAACTGGCCGACGGTTTGATCGAAAAACTCGTCGCTTGTTTTGATACCATTCCCAAATTAGGCGCAGTCAGTCCACTCATCATGTATTATCCTGGTCCTGAAACAGACGGAAAAAATATTATTCAGTTTCTCGGAGCTACTAAAGTGAACTCTTTCACTGCTCGAAACAGGACCCTGGCCGTAGGAGAGGAAAATATCGGACAATACAGAAATAAAATTGCTTATCCTTCCCCTTACGCGCACGGTGCTGCGATGATGGTCCCCGCCAGGGTCATCAAAGAAGTTGGAGCGATGTCTAATCTGTTTTTTTTATATTATGAAGAACTCGACTGGTGTGATCGCATCAGAGCGGGTGGCTATCAGGTCTATATAGAGCCTAAAGCAGAAATATTTCACAAAGAATCCGTTTCTACGGGCAAAACCAGCCCACTCAAAACTTATTACTTAAATCGAAATCGGATCTACTTCATGCGACGCAATCGTACTTCGCTGGAAATAATGGCTTTTTACTGCTTTCTGCTTGTTTTTACTATCCCAAAAAACTTGCTGATGTTTGCTATCAAAGGACAATGGGATCATTTTAAAGCGTTTACACGAGCCATTAAATGGAACTTTACTCGTGCAGATCGTAAACATCAGGAAGATCACCAACCGGTTAATACTTTTTTTGAACACGCATAAATCTAAATACACATGGCAATCTTAGCAACCATCTTTATGATTATCAGTGCAATACTAATTTTCTTTTTAGTTTTTCCATTTGTAATGGTATTGTTATCCGGAATATTTAAAGACCGGGTAAAATCCGTTAAAAAAGGGGATGCTGCTTACAAGGAAGTAGACTACGGCTGTATCATCACTGCTTATAAAAATGCGGACATCGCCAAGCCTTTAATTGAATCTTTGGTAAGTACTCAAAAGTACAACAACTTGCACGTTTATTTAGTAGCTGATGATTGTGATGTAACCGGATGGGATGTCAATCACGATAAGTTTACGTTACTTAATCCGCAACCGGCACTAAAGTTGAAAGCAAAATCTATCATTTATGCGATCGAAAATTTTGTGCGACCACACGAATATATTGCCGTGTTTGATGCGGATAATTTGGCGCATCCACAGTTTTTTAATGTGATTAATAAATATGTCAATAACGGCCACCGTGCCGTACAGGGACAACGGACCGCTAAAAATCTGGATACGGTTTATGCTTGTGCAGATGCAACTGGAGAATTTTATAAAAACTATGTAGACCGTTATTTACCTTATGTGCTCGGTTCTTCCGCCGTGATCTCCGGATCAGGAATGGCCGTAGAAGCAGAATTATACAAAAGCTATTTAGCGAGTCCTGAGATAGAGCAGGGAAAAACGCAATGGAAAAAAATGTTGCAGGAAGACAAGATTTTACAGAATGTATTACTCCGTGAAAATGAACGGATTACGTACGCCTGGGACGCGATTGTTTTTGATGAGAAAGTTGTGTCAGGGGAGCAGGTAGAAACGCAACGTAGCCGCTGGTTATTTTCTTATTTTCAAAATTTTCCCAACTCTTCGGGGCTCCTTTTAAAAGGAATTTTTGGGTTAAGCTGGAATAAATTTTTATTCGGAATTGTTACTATTTCACCTCCATTATTTATTCTTTTAGGTATCAGTATGCTGGTAGCTTTTGTTGGATTATTTATCAATCTAACCTGGGCAATCTTACTCATTGGCGCCATCGGAATCTTTGCGCTTAATATTTTATTTACCTTATACCTTTCCAAAGCACCCAAACAAATTTGGTCAGCGCTCTGGGGATTACCTTTGTTTGTATTAAATCAATTTAAAGGGTTATTAAAAATGGGTAATCCCGACAAAAACTTTAAACATTCGGAACATACGCGGAAAGTCTCCATTGACGAAGTGTTAAAACAGGGCACACACAAGGAATAGGGAATCATGAATTTTGAATATTGTTTGAGGAAATCATGAATTTCTGCATGGATAAATGAAGGTTGTTGAGTAATAATTACCTGATTTTTGATTCAACGATTCAACAAAATTCATCCGAGTCTACCATCTCCAAAAATGAAAAATATTCTTTTAATTGCTTCTATCACGCTCAACCTCCTGCTCCTGCTCGTACTCGCGTATGCTGTCCAGCGTCTCGGAGGACCCAACGCGATACTTTCCCGAATTCGCAATGGCGGTATTTCCGAAGCTTATCAACACCGTACTCAAATCCTGGAAAACTTGACCATCGACTCTTCCAATATTGTTTTTTTAGGAAACTCGCTCACGGAATACGGAGAGTGGCGGGAGTTTTTTAATAATCAGAATATTCGAAATCGTGGAATTGGTGGCGAATTCACCGACGGTATTCTGCGTCGTCTCGATCCAATTATCACCGGAAAACCCAGACAGATTTTTCTGATGATCGGAATAAACGACCTGATCTTACACCGTCCACCGCATATTTTAGCAAATTATCAAGCTATTGTCGAACGGATAAAACTCGAATCTCCGGATACCGAGCTGATCGTTCAAAGCATTCTGCCAGTGAATAACGACGTTAAAAATACTGGTTTAGCCAACACCGATGTGCTAACCCTAAATAAAGGTATTCAAAAGATTACCACAGATTTTAAACTCAAATATGTCGATTTACACCAGAAATTTAAAGATGCTGCCGGGAATTTAGACGCCACTTACACGCTCGATGGAATTCATCTCAACCGCGCCGGATATGAGCTTTGGGTTAAAGAAATAGATCATCTTGTTCAACGGTAAGCGTTGGTAGATTTTATTTTATCCACATTTCTAACTAGTGCCTCATCCCGTAAGTAAATAACAAGCATAGATTGGTATGGATTTACGGGATGAGGCACTAGGGCAGGATAATTGTATCGTAAAGTGTAGATTTGTGACCTCGTTTGGCAACATGCCACGACGAGGTTCGTAATTAAAGTATTGCTCGGGCTGGCCTCGAGAAAACACGTTAGAAGGACTAATTAACTGATTAACCAATTAACAATCTTTATGTCGGCGTAATACTCCGATGATTTTATCTTGGGTAGCTTTACTAGCGGAATTAATCCTCAATACCCTCAGCAGTCACCAAAAACATGATTTTTAACAGTATTGCTTTTTTTGTTTTTATTGGAATATTCTTTCCACTTTACTTCGCACTAAAAGGACGGGCAAGACTTTTTCTTTGTCTCATCGCCAGTTACTTTTTTTATGGTTGGTGGGATTATCGTTTTTTGAGCCTGGTGGCTTTTTCTACCTGTATTGATTATTTTGTCGGACTCCAGTTAGACAAAACGGAAGATCAGCCTACCCGCAAAAAATTACTTATTGCAAGTATGGTGGTCAATCTTGGCTTCCTCGGCTTTTTCAAATATTTCAATTTTTTTATTGCTTCTTTTCAGGAAATGCTGACGGGTTTTGGCTACGACGGTTCCACGCACAGCCTGAAAATTATTTTACCAGTAGGAATTTCTTTCTACACTTTTCAATCCATGTCCTATACCATTGACGTTTATCGAAAAGAGATTGCCGTAGAAAAAGACTTTATTCGGTTTGCTACTTTTATATCCTTTTTTCCTCAGTTGGTAGCCGGACCGATTGTTCGGGCCAGTGATTTTTTACCTCAATTCCAAAAAGATCGGGAATTTTCGTGGGATCGAGTAACGGCAGGAACCGGACAAATCATTTGGGGTTTTTTTAAGAAAGTAGCGGTAGCGGATTCGCTGGCACCCTTTGTAGATCAGTGCTTCGCTGCTCCGGAAACCTTTGGTTCACTTCACCTTTTGATCGGTGTCATTTTTTATAGTTTTCAAATTTACTGCGATTTTTCCGGGTACTCGGATATCGCCATCGGACTAGCCCGTATTATGGGATTTGATTTTCCAGACAACTTCAAAAAACCTTATTTCTCCCGTAATTATAGTGAATTCTGGACTCGCTGGCACATTTCTTTGTCAAGTTGGTTGAGAGATTATCTGTATATTCCGTTGGGTGGAAATAGGGGAGGGACGTTCGCTTCCTGGTTTATCTTACTCGTATTTATGATTTTAACGGTCTTTCTCACCGGGTGGTGGTGGCTCGCCGTGATCTATATTCTGAGTTCGGTGGGTACTTATTTTTATATGCAAAAAAGCGATTATAACAATAAAAATGCTTTTAATTATATGAACCTGATGAATACGATGCTGCTTGGCGGATTATGGCACGGAGCAAGCTGGGCGTTTGTCTTTTGGGGATTTTTACACGGTTCCTATCAAGTCGTACAGCGATTGGCAGGACCGATTTGGAATAAAATATTAGATGCGATCCGGACACCCAAATTCTTTAAAGATATGCTGGCGATGGGTTTGGTTTATGCGTCCACCTGTTTTGCGTGGATCTATTTCCGTGCGCCGGATTTTGACGTAGCGGGCCAAGTAATCTCCGGGATTGCTTCGTTGGAAGCTTTTAACTTTGGTTCAGTAATTAATAAATTCTGGGTCATCAAAGGAGTGATGGTGATCGGAATTTTACTATTGGTAGAAATACTGGATGTCAAGTTTACCCTTTGGAAAGTCATTCAGACAAAGCCTGTTTTTCGAATCGTCAGTTTTGTCTTATTATTATGGGCCATTGCCTTTTTTGGTTCCTTTGGCGCCAATTCATTCATTTATTTTCAATTTTAAAAAATTGTGAAAAAAATATACTGGGTTTTTATTGTGATTATATTGTTTTTTGCCGGAGACCGACTCTTCGGGTGGGTCTTAAAGCAGTTGACGGAAAAAAGCCAGTTTCGGTACACGCGTCTCTACCAGGGAAAAGCCGAGTCCGATATTTTATTAGTTGGAAATTCTCGCGGACTTATTTTTTATCAACCTTACCTCGAAAAAATTTCCAACAAAAAAACCTTTAATATTAGTTATAACGGAATGCCCATCGATCTGGCTGAAGTTTTGGTTAAGGACTATCTGGATAATTATCCTGCGCCTAAAAAAATGATTCTGGACGTTTCGATGTGTGATCGTCTAAACGGATCGTTAATTTCCGGTTTTAATTTATACACGCCCTATTCGCCCCGGATGTACGAACTCATTCGCAAAAATGATAAAGAAGGAGCGATCGCCGGAAAGCTCTTTCATCTCTATCGCTACAATAGTGAAATCTTCCAACGCTCCATGTTTTACTTGAATAAGACGGACGAAGACTGGCTACTTGATCGGGTCATCAACGATGCGATGGTGGCAGGGATTGATAATTATATAACGGATACCATCAAGATAGAAAAAGGAGTAATGGAGCACTTGGCCACCACGGTCAATTTTGCCAAATCAAAAGGCGTCGATGTTCAGCTAGTGATCAATCCATATTATCCTCCCTACCTGGACAAACTGGCCAACCTCGATCAACTAAAATTACAGGCCGAACGAGCCACGGGAATGAAAGTCCACGATTATTCTCGCTCGGTGACCGATCGCGACGGCTTCGGTGACTACCAACATCTTAATAAAGCTGGTAGCCAAATCTTTCTGGATAAACTCAAAGCAGATGGAATACTGAAATGATAGTTTTTTTCGGTACCGCTTTATTACTGAACTTTTGACAAATAAAATCAGCCTAAAAAACATCATCTCCACCACCCAGGCATCTCCACAAACCAAATGTCTCTGCGACTCTGCGCGACCCTTTCTTTCTTTCTTTCTTTCTTTCTTTCTTTCTAGAAAAATTCACCATCCACCAAAAACCTCTCTAGTGATTCGTTAATTGGTCCTTCTAACACATAGGTATCGTCCTCTAAGGTATTTGAAAAACATAAAAAAGACGGCAGAGAAAGTTGAGTTAACAGATCAACGTAGTAACAAGGCATTGCCTTGTTACTACGTTGATCAATATGCACAGTTATTTAATGCCGAAGGCACCAGCCATCGCTTGCCCAAAACCCACCGCACCAACCACCGCTCCAGTCGCAAAATACTCCAGTAAAAACCCCACAGCAAAACGATCTCCCGCGCCCGTGGTATCTTTTACCTCCATCGGTTCCGTCGGAAAATCCATCACTCTGGCATCCTGAAAAACCCGAACCCCGTTGCGTCCCCGCGTCATAATCACCAGCGGAACAAATTCACAAATCGCAGAAATTCTATCCTCAAAACCCACTACATCCGCATCACTAAAAAACAGTAAATCCAACGGCGCCAACCTCTTCCAATCCATTATCTTCGCAAATACTTGCCCCTCTTTATCCCAATCTCGCAACCAACCCTGAATCGTCGCTGCCGTCAATGCATTCGGAAAGCATTCTAGCAAATCGAAGCCTACCTCATCCGCAATCGGACAAAACAAAATTAAATCCGGAGCTATCAAATCAGCAGGAATATCACCCGCGGAAATTGTCCTGGCTCGTGCGTGTAAATACTGTATTCTTTCTCCTTCATCCGGATAAATATTTTCAAAAACAGTCGTCTGCTTCGCTGGAATATTATGAATAGAAATACCCTTTTTTTCAAATAAACTTAAGAATGAAAAATCCGGTCCGACACTTGTCAGAATAGTTACCGCAGCCCCCATCTTCCTGGCTAGCAAAGCAGCATAAGCCGCCGTACCACCCAGTTTAATTTCGCCAGACGGCAACCGATCATGACAGAGATGTCCAATAATATATAGAGTAGGCGCAGCCAAATTTTATTGTTTATTTATAAGAATAACAACGCTGACTTTTAAAATAGTCTCGCCTGTATTCAATCCACCAATCACCAATTCACCAATTCACCAACCTACAACTCCGCCACCAAATAACTAGCCTGCTTAATCGCCCGTTTCGCATCCAACTGGCCCGCCTCATCCGCACCACCAATCAAATGAACGCTACCATGATTCGCATTCAATTCTTCCCACAATTCTCGCAACGGTTCCTGTCCGGCACAAACCACTACATTATCTACGGGCAATATTTTTTCTTCTTCTCCCACCGAAATATGAAACCCCTCATCGTCTACTTTATGATAAGTTACGTTTGCCAAATGAACCACCTGCTTCATCATCAAGCTAGCCCGGTGAATCCAGCCAGTCGTTTTACCCAATCCCTTTCCGTGTTTTCCAATTGACCGTTTTAATAAATAAACCTGTCGCGGAGAAGCTTCTGGGTCCGGTTTTTCTACAGCCCCACGAGTAGAATAATCCATGTCCACGCCCCATTCTTTCATATATTTTTCCACGTCCATGCTAGGCGCAACGTGATGCGGATTATGTGTTAAAAATTCGGCCGTGTCAAAACCAATGCCTCCTGCTCCAACAATAGCCACGCTTTTTCCTACGGGTTTTTTACCAGATAGAACATCGGCGTACGACAAAACCTTGGGATGATCATGTCCCGGAAAATCTACCCGGCGGGGAGAGACGCCCGTAGCAATAATAATTTCGTCGTATTTATTTTCCAGTAATTCTTCCGCAGTTACTCGATGACCTAAAGATAAATTAACACCGTGTTTTTTTATCATCGCATCGTAATACCTGATAGTTTGGTGGTATTCCTCTTTTCCAGGAATTACTTTCGCCAGGTTAAATTGTCCACCGATGGCATCCGCCGCCTCAAATAGATCAACTTGATGTCCACGTTCGGCCGCAATAGTGGCAGCAGCGAGTCCGGCAGGCCCCGCTCCAACGACACCAATTTTTTTCGGATTCTCCGTCGGTAAAAAGTTCAATTCCGTTTCGTGACAAGCCCGTGGATTGACAATACAAGAACTTAATTTGCCCTCAAAAGTGTGATCTAAACAAGCCTGATTACAAGCGATGCAAGTATTGATTTCGTGCGCACGATTTTCTATTGCTTTTAAAACCAGATTTTCATCTGCTAAAAATGGTCGGGCCATCGAAACCATATCTGCCGCACCATCCGCAATTATTTGTTCACCGATTTCGGGCATATTGATTCGATTGGTAGCGATTAATGGAATGTTTACCTCGTTCATCATTCGTTTGGTCACCCAAGCAAAACCACCACGTGGTACGACCGTTCCGATAGTCGGTACGCGAGCCTCATGCCAACCAATTCCGGTATTGATGATCGTCGCACCGGCAGCTTCTATGGCTTTGGCTAGTTGTACAACCTCTTCCCAGGTACTTCCTTCAGGTACTAAATCGAGCATGGATAATCGGAAAATAATAATAAAGTTTTCGCCTACTTTTGCACGCGTGCGCCTGACAATTTCTACGGGTAATTTAATTCTATTCTCATAACTTCCCCCAAATTCGTCCTCCCGGTGGTTGGTTCTTTTGACAATAAATTGATTGATCAGATATCCTTCGGAACCCATAATTTCTACCCCGTCGTAACCAGCCTCCTTCGCCAGCGCTGCGGCGTTTACATAATCATCAATCGTTTCCCAAACCTCTTTCGTTTCCAATGCCCGTGGAGTTGTTTTGTTAATGGGCGATCGAATCGCAGAAGCAGAAACGCCGTCTGCATGATAAGCGTAGCGACCCGCATGTAAAATTTGCATACAAATTTTTCCGCCTTCCTGGTGTACCGCATCCGTGATGACTCGGTGAGATTGTGCGTGTTCAGAAGTTTGCATCAGCGAGGCGTGGTGTGCGACCGCTCCGGCTTGGTTGGGTGCAATACCTCCGGTGACGATGAGGCCTACCTGACCTCGTGCTCGTTCGGCGTAAAAGACGGCGGCCCGTTCCAGTCCTCCAGGGATTTCTTCAAGATTGGTGTGCATAGAACCCATGAGTACCCTGTTTTTCAAAGTAGTAAATCCGAGGTCGAGCGGAGCAAGAAGGTGTTGATACATTATATTTTGGTATTTATTTGATAAAGTTTATTGGTCATCTCTAAGAAAAGATTGTGAAAATAATTAAAAACTTTGATACGCGTGAAGTAGAGAAGTCAAGAAGTAGCTAATTGAATATTTATCTGTTATCAGGGGGTGTCCGATAAAGGGTGTCTGCGCGAAAGGCTTTCTTTAGGATTGAGGTGTGGGCGGCAAAAAGACACACTTCATGGGACGCTCCCGGAGATAGCGTAATAAATGGAAACGAGAGACTCAAGAAAAAATATTAGGAATGAAAATTAAACAGCCAAATATATCTTGATTCTACTTCCTTCCTAAAACCCTTAAAGCCAACGTGCCACCCAACCATGCCATCGGCAAATAAGCTACTACTAGATCCAGTACGGCAAACCACCTCGGACCGGGCAACATATAATTAACCGCCAATCCGCCCAGTAAAAAAAGTAGGCCAACAAACATGGAAAATTTTTGCTTATTAGTCGCCGCAATTAATCCTGCAAGGAAGGCTCCCGCCAACGTACCCAGCGCGTGACCTAAAAATGGAAAAATAAAATATTTGGCGCCCAGTGTCGGCATCACTTTGGCCAGAGCGGCCATGTCATTGGGATCAATATTTGGAATCGGAAAAATATTATATCCCGTTTTTATAAGTCCCATATTAACGGCACTCCCGCAGAGCCAGCCGAGAAAAACAGCCAGGACATTTCTGATGATTGGTGACATAGGTAGTTGATTTATTATTTTATTTTATCAAAAGGTTAAACAAGATTTGGGTGAAGCGTGTTGGATAAAAAACAGCAAGGTAATGAATTTGAAATTAATATTTCTTCTGATAACTATTTTCCCATTATTTATAAATGCCCAAAACATGGCCGAACAAGATATTTTAATCAACTGTGATCCCGTAACCGGATTATGCGAAATCCCCGATTATAAAGGAGAAAAAATAGAAACAATTTTATATGATGGTGAAACAGAAATTATCTACGTAGGCGATCCGATGTGCAGTTGGTGCTGGGGTATTTCTCCACAACTTAATGCGCTGAAAAGGTACGGCAAATCAGTGGGCGTTCCCTTTCGGCTGGTCATGGGTGGATTACGACCGGGTGGGGGAGAAGCGTGGAATGAGGAGTTTAAAAACTTTCTTAAACACCACTGGGAGGAGGTCAATAAAAAAAGTGGTCAGCCATTTTCTATGGATTTATTTGATCGGAAGGAGTTTAATTATGATACGGAGCCATCTTGTCGAGCCGTCGTCACCGTACGAAAATTAAGTCCTGACAAAACATTGCCTTTCTACGAATTGGTTCAGCATCATTTTTATGTAAAAAACAACGATCCCAATCAGGTGGAATTCTATCAGCCGATTTGCGAAAAACTGAATATTGATTTTAAGGATTTTAAAGAATTTTTCAATTCTCCGGAAGCCATCGAGTTAACCAAAAAGGATTTTGCGATCAACCGGGAATGGGGTATTCGTGGATTTCCGTCGGTGGTGGTGCGAAAAGGAACAGAACTGCATTTGATTGCCAGTGGTTTTGCTAGTTTTGAGGAATTGAAAAAGAGGGTAGAGGAGGTGCGGTAAGCGGTTATTTATTATAAAAGCAAATTGTAAATAATGGTTAATCCGTTTATTGGTTAATCAGTAGTCGGTCAAATATTAGGTAATCCTGATGTAAGAGCGCAACCAGGATGGTCACGTTCGCATTGCGTACTATGTGACTGATCCACCGATTAACTAATCAACAACTT
>Ga0114956_1002038_pt1 | contig 15997 bp, 11 predicted proteins | sample MaitaG_FD_87304 | JGI IMG/M metagenome (GOLD analysis project Ga0114956, IMG submission 87304) | Marine algal microbial communities from Maine, USA - Maine_Asex2 metaG | ecosystem: Host-associated > Algae > Red algae > Unclassified | place: Maine, USA | collected 2015-01-05 | reverse complement strand
GGACGAACCAGAGTATTAGATTTCCCGATTGAATCGTTTGAGACGTTGAGGAATTAGGTCCGGTTTGCCACCGCTCCAGCTTCGTGGTCGGCCAAGCCGTGCATAGACAGAGCAGAGCGTAAACGATGAAACCCGCCGACCAGATCCAGGCTTGTGCCGTCAGAGTTGCGAAGGGCTCGATCAGGAACGGGTACAGCAGCAACGCCAGCATCGAACCCATGTTGGAGACCGCGTAGAGACGGTAAGTATTATTTCTTTTGTTCGCATCACTTTCAGCGGCGGTCGTTTGGGCTTCGTGCCAAAGTTGAACAAGTGTGCTGTTGGCAGATAGGACAAAATAGGGCAAACCGACGGTGAACAGTAGAGTCAGCGCGACGGCAAGGTTAAGGCTCTGGCCACTTTCGGGACGCAAGGATGACTCGGGGATGATTGGAAGAAAAAGGCAGGCCGCTGTCAGAAGGATCGCGTGTGTGAAGAAAGCAGTTCGGCAGGAGAGCCATCGAGCCAAAAGATGGGAATACGCATATCCCAGCACCAGCATGACTTGGAAAAACATCATGCAGGCGGTCCAAACCGCTGCGGAACCACCAAACCACGGCAGAATCATTTTCGCAATCATTGGCTGGATTAGAAACAGCAGAAAGGATCCCAAGAACATCGTCAGTCGGAAAAGATGGGACGACGCAGGCTTCATTTTGGATCAATGGGTCGGGGGAGTTTCGGCGGGAAAACGGTTTGGCTATCATCGTACCTATGGACAACGAAAAAATAGCCAAGAATTTAACTCAATTAGCCGACTTGCTGGAGTTCACCGGAGCCAACGCGTTTCGCCTCCGTGCCTACCGCAACGGGGCTCGGCAAATCAAAGACCTGACGACCTCGATCAAATCCATGATCGCCAACGGTGACGACTTGACGAAGCTCGACGGCATCGGCAAAGGTGTCGCTGAAAAGTGTATTGAACTTTGCGAAACGGGTAAACTTGAACAGACCGAAGCGCTCTTCGAGACCGTTCCGCGGACGGTGTTGGATCTATTAAATGTCCCAAAACTGGGGCCCAAGAAAGCCGCCGCGCTGTTTAATGAACTTAACATCCAAGACCTCGATCAATTGAAGGCGGCATGTGAGGAAGGCATCGTCAGCGGACTGTCTGGATTTGGTAAGAAAACTGAACAAGCGATCCTTGAGGGTATTGCCATTGCCGTGGCCGCGAATCAACGCATACTTTGGGCGCACGCTGACAAGATCGTTGAGCGTCTGCGCGAGCACATGAGTCAATGTGCGGACGTCGGACGGCTTGAATTTGCCGGCAGCTACCGACGTGGCAGAGAAACCGTTGGCGACTTAGATATTTTGGCAACGTCAATCGAAGCAGAAGCGGTCATGGACCACTTTGGTCATTTTGAAGACATTACTTCCACGATCGTCCGCGGCGAAACGAAAATGGCGGTGCGGCTGGAAGATGAATTCCAAGTCGATCTGCGTGTGGTGCCGGAGGAGTCGTTTGGCGCGGCGTTGCAATACTTCACCGGTTCCAAAGACCACAACGTGAAGGTCCGGGGATTGGCCAAGCAAAATGGTTTGAAGATTAACGAATGGGGCGTTTATCGAGTCGATGGCGATGAAGAAGAGTTAATCGCCGGGAAAGAAGAGACCGACGTTTATGAGACGTTGGGGTTGCCGTGCTTTGTGCCCGAACTGCGTGAGGCGCGAAAGGAATTTGAATGGGCCGAATCTGGTAGTCTTCCCGATCTGATCACGCTGGAGGATATCAAGGGTGATTTGCACATGCATACCACCGCGTCCGATGGTAAGGATTCGATCCAAACGATGGCTGACGCGGCGCGGGCGATAGGGTTGAAGTATATTGCGATCACGGATCATTCCAAACGCGTAACGATGGCCAATGGACTTGATGGAAAGCGTCTGTTGAAGCAATGGGCGGAGATTGATGCCATCAACGCAGCAGCGACCGATGATTTTGTGATCCTCAAAGGTGTCGAGTGTGATATTCTCGAAGCCGGTGGCATGGACATCGAAGACGAAGTATTGGCGGAGGCGGATTGGGTGATCGCCAGCGTTCACTATGGTCAGAACCAACCGAGGGCTCAGATTACCGAGCGAATTATTGGTGCGATTGAGAATCCGAACATCTGCATGGTGGCCCATCCAACGGGTCGATTACTTAACAAGCGTGAGCCCTATGACGTGGATCTCGAAGCGGTGTTTGCTGCCGCCAAGACGCACAAGACGCTGATGGAGTTAAACGCCAATCCGGTGAGGCTGGATTTGAATGAAGTATATCTGTTGGCGGCCAGAGAGCAGGGGATCCCTATCGTGATCAACACTGACGCTCACCGAAAGTTGGGGCTGGCGAATATGAAGTACGGAATCAAGCAGGCGCGGCGGGGTGGGCTGCGGGCCAAGGACGTCGCAAATTGCAGGTCGCTGAAGCAGTTGAGAAAGTTAATCGGACGCGATTGATGAAGCCGTTGCTGTTGCGGCCGTCGCAAGGTCAAGGTGGTCCCCAGCCCGACTCTATCTTCTGGGTGGGTGAACTTTTCCGGTTACGCCGGTCGCGGTACGGGTTGGGTAAGCCGCGTCGTCTTTTGCATTTTTTAGGCGTTTATGCGTTCGACTGGTTGTGCTTCGCGTCGGATCGCTTCAACGCGGATGACCAACAAATCTTCTCAAAAAAAGCGTGAAGATTTGTCGATCGCCTAAAAAGAAAACGGTTGCCGACAAAGGATGTGCTTCAGGTTGTCGAAAACCTAGAGCATGGATGGATGCTATCAACCGCGACACATGGCTCGGAAGCCTTGGGGCAGTTGCTGAAGCACCTTAGTAATTCGAGCGATGGCAAAATAATTAGTATGGAGATTAATCTTATGAGCCGCTTAACGATGAAAATGAAATTGGCTCTCGGCATAGCCGGCGCCCTTATGGCGGGTGGTAATGCACACGCACAAGACTACTTTGACGCGTACGACGGGTATGCTTCTGATTACAGCGCTGCGTATGACGCGGTTGAGCCTGATGCGGACCCCGATGGCCCTTGGTCATTGTTCGCATTTGACAACCTGAACGTTGGCGGTTGGTTCCAGGGTGGATATCATTCTGAAAGCAATGATCTATTCAACAGCCAACCGGAGGAATTTAACCTGCATCAAGGTTGGTTGTTCGTTGAGAGGGTTGCCGAAGCACAGAATGGACGTCTTGGTTTTGGTTTCCGTTTTGATGGAATGTACGGTATCGACGCTAACGACACGCAGTCGTTTGGCAACAATCCTGGCGAGTTCGATCTTGACGACAGCTTCCAACGAGGTGGTGGTTACGGATTCGCAATTCCACAATTGTACGGTGAAGTTGCTGGAGATAACTGGTCGGTTAAAATCGGTCACTTCTACACATTGATCGGCTACGAAGTTGTTACCGCTCCCGATAACTTCTTCTACTCTCACGCCATCACGATGTACAACTCTGAGCCGTTTACTCACACCGGTGCAATTGGTACTTTCAACGTCAGCGACGACACCACGATCTACGCTGGTTGGACCGCTGGTTGGGATACTGGTTTCGATCAGTTCGGCAACGGCAGCAACTTCTTGGGTGGTATCAGCACTGCTCTGTCTGATGCTACAACGATGACTTACATCACTACCATCGGTGACTTCGGTGCTCGCGGTTCTGATGCTTACAGCCACAGTTTTGTCTTCGACACACAAGTCTCAGACAACTTTAACTGGGTTGTTCAAAGTGATCTTCTGCGAGTTCAAGAAACTGGCGAAGACAACGTTGGCTTGAATCAGTACTTCCTGTACGACATCAATGACAGATTAGCTGCTGGTGTTCGTGCTGAATGGTGGAAGGGCGATACTCTAACTGGATACGCTCCACACGGTGGCGTTCTTCCAGCGGAAGGATCTCACTCTTACTACGACGTAACCTTTGGTCTGAACATCAAGCCTTCACAAAACTTGATCATTCGTCCAGAGTACCGTTACGACTGGTCACCTGCTCTTGATTACGAGCAAGGTTACTTCGGCATGGACATCATCGCGTTGTACTAAGATCCAATGGATCTGCTGAGACAACCGAGCTGATGACGAAAATTGAAAACGGTGCTTTGCGAATTCGCAGAGCACCCTTTTTTTTGTTTTACGTGAACCAAAGTGCTATCGGACGAAGATGCTTGCGCTATATTCTTTCGGGCTGGGAACCTCAAAACGGCTCTGATACGCTAGCGAATCAGATGTTCTCACGCGTGAGCACTTACTCGCTCGCATGATGGTTTTGTATTGCTGCGTAGCGCTTTTTTTAAGTGACGTTTTCCCCAAAAAACCTACTCCGTGAAGGTCGACCGCGTCAGCGTTAAGGCCGCTGTGGTGAAATCGTCAATCAAAGCCAGCCTTTCTCAGCCTCGCTAAACCTAACAGTTTGAAGAAATCATTAGTGACATCTCTTGCAACGATCCATCAGGCGGAAAGTTTGACTTTGTATATCGCCGATACCCTCTAGGTGGATGCTAACGGTTCCGACATCAGCCCCGTCGTTTCCAAAGCAAAATAATGGCTCGCCAAATAACCCAAGTTCCCAGCACGTGTGATTTTACGGTTGCGATATACACTTTATCGCTCAGCGGTTCGCTAGCCATTGTTTGCAAAAAGCTCTAGAATTAGGTTTGCGACCACACCTCACGTGATTGGCCTCATCCGATTTTGATAGATTAATAATGAATCGTCGTTTGAAAAATACGCTGCTTGTTGTCTTCGCCCTTGTCACGCTTTGGAGCATTCCGAAATCCTGTGATGCTCAGCAATGGGCGCGTTCGATGTTCACCGAATTCTCGCATGATTTTGGTAACGTCCCCAAAGGTCAACGTCCTGAACATCGTTTCGTCATCGAAAACAAGTTTAAGGAAGACATACAGATTCGCAACGTGGTTTCCAGCTGTGGCTGCACATCGGTTTCTGTTTCCAAAAAGAGGCTGAAGAAGTGGGAGAAGGCCGAGGTCATTGCCGTCTTCAACAGCCATGCTTTCGACGGATTTAAGCAAGCCACAGTGACGGTGCAGTTTGAGCGTCCTTATGTCGGCGAGGTGCAGTTGACGGTGCGTGGAAACATCGTCAGAACGTCAGGCCTGAGCATGTCGCCCAAGGAGATCAGTTTCGGACAGGTAACTGAGGCGAATCTTCCAGAACGCGTCGTCAGGCTACAAACGCAAGGCGATCCTAGTTTCCGCGTGGTCGATGTCAAAAGCACCTTCCCCCACATCAAGGTATCCTTGAAAGAAACCGCGCGTAGCAATCAACAGGTGAGCTACGAAATGCGTACGCAACTTAAGCCATCGGTTCCCGCAGGCGAGTCAAACGGCGAGTTAATTGTCGTCGTCGAGGAACAAAATGGTCGACGCCAAATCCGAGTCCCCTTTGACGCAAAAGTCGTGGCGATCAAGATCAGCCCTGAGGTCATCACCTTGGCCAACGTAAAGCCAGGTCAAGAGGTGAAGAAGACCATTATTCTTCAGTCTGAGCGGGAGTTCAGCATCACCGATGTCAAGTGTCGAACGCGCGCCTATCGCGTCAAGCAAAAGAAGAAGGGGGCGCGGAAGGTTCATGTCGTTGATGTGATCTACACCGGCGAAGACGAACCTGGCAAACACGAATGTGAGCTCAGCTTCTACACTGATCTTAATGACGGTGTCTCAGGCGTGGTCAAAGCGATCGTCGAAATCGACGCACAGTAGGTTTCGTTTCGACGCTTAGTTGACGTTTAGTTGGCGTTTAGTTAGACAGCATTGCATTTTAATGTGAGCGGCGTGGCGCAAGCCGCCGATTTATATCCGCTGTTCACCGGCGGCTGACGCCCTGCCGCTCGCGAAAGTATCGCTGTCCAATTTGGAACTGTCCCGAAATAAGTTCCCCTTGGGCTACCAATCAAATCGGGAATCTGTTTCAGGACGAATGCTAAATCGGGATCAAGAAATTGGGTCTTAGATTTCTTTGGGACGCCAGAGGTCTATCATGCGATAATCCCCGCTGCTGACAAGCTTCGCGCTGTCGCCCCAATCGTCGCCCTTCATTTCGATGTGTGCGATGGTCGCAGTTGGAACCGAGTGGCTCTGACCTGTCAATTTCTCAAGCAGCCATTCGATACCGGGATTGTGTCCTAACAACATTATCGAATCGAGCTTCGCTTGTGCGTTGCGCTTGGACAGTCCTACCATCAGTTCGATGTAGGTGGGCCATGGAGCGAGATATAGGTCTTCGACAACTTCCGCCGAATCAGCATCAAATATTGAGCCTCCAACGGTAGTTTCGCCATGAAATTGTTCGCTTAGCAATCGCGCGGTCATCACTGTCCGTTGGGCAGAAGAATAAAACAGTCTCTGCGGTACCAAATTCCGCGCGACCAGCATCTGCCCCATTTTGGGTGCGTCGCGTTTGCCACGCTTGTTAAGCGGACGTTCATGGTCGGCCATTGCAGATTGTGCCCAAGAGCTTTTCGCGTGACGCATGATGAAGATAGTCTTAGGCATAGAAATTCAGACGTTTGAGTCAGCAAACAGGGAAAGTCGTTTTGGAAATTAATCGCGCGATCCTCAGGTGACCGGTTAACTTCATCCGATTTCGCGGATCATTGGGCTTGAGGATTTATCAGCGGAAACAAGGTCGGAATCTGGAATCTGATTTTTCACAGCAAAAACGGGCGAGAATCGACCAAGGTTTGTGTAAAATAGCGACGGTCGCTTTTTATATGCTGACACAGCCCATATTTCAATCGCGACTTGGATTTTCAACGCATGGCGGTCCGCCATTAACTTGCTCAACTTCACTTGTATCAAATCGGTTTTTGAAAATGAAACGAAAAAGTCTTAACGTCATTATCCAAGCGATCGCTTGCGGGGCAATCACTCTGAACATCACCCCTCAGCTACACGGCCAGCAGTTCGAAAGTCAATTGAACGGCCAATTCGACAATCAAATCGACGGCCAATTTAGTAATCAATTTGAAAACCAATTCAACGGCACCTTTGAAGAGATGGCAGTGCCCTACGCGCCCATTGAAGGCCCCGCAGGGAGTGAAATCGAGATCCCCGGTACCGCCTATTACGTGTGGCCTGATGGCCAACCGATAGCGGATATGGGGCAGTTTAAAACTGAGGGTATGCAAGCGACGCCGCTCAACGGTCCGCAAGCGACTGGCGAAACGATCATTTCAGAGGATCCAATTTTTGATGGAAAGACCGTTTTTCCGATGGGAACTTTCCCCACGCAGGAATTCGGTGAGAAAATTATTTCTGAAACGATCGTCGATGAAAATGGAGAGACGGTCGACGTTCCTGGCACCCTCGAGAGTGATTCGGCAATCTCAGATACGGGACAATTTGAGAACGGGATTCCTGTTGCTGAAGTCGTTCAGCCTAACTTAGATGACACGGCCACTGACGAAATGCAACCGCCTTCACCCGACGGCGATGATCCGGCGATGTCGGTCGTGGAAGTCGCGCCCGAAAGTAGTGATGTTGTCGAAATCGCAGATGATCAAAGCGCTGAACAAACTGGAGATGAAGATTCTGATTCCGATGCCGATATTAAAGTTGCAGATCAAAGCAGCCCGCAGTTAGAAGCCGTGGTAAGGCAACTGGAAAAACTGAGCGTCCGGCACGATCGATTGAAAGGTCAACTTAGCGAAGCAAAACGCTCGATTGAGAAACTGGAGCAAGAGAATCAGCAGGCTGAAAAAAATGCTAAGCAAGCGGAGGCAAAAATTGCGAGCATGGAGAGGGTCGCCGAGGCGAGAGATCAGCGCGCGGCATCAATGATGGCTGAGAAGAAAAAGTCAGCAGAGTTGACCGAAAAGAAAATTGCTGAAGCTCGGTCCCAAGCGAAGGCAAATTTGGACGCGAAAGAAAAAGAGTTGAAACAACAATATGCAAAGTACCAGCAGGAATTAGCGGACGCGCAAAAGAAGATGGCAAAGCCCAAGTCCGACGGTAGTGCCACATCAGAAAAATTGGCGGCGCTAATGACTGCCAAAGCTTCGGCGGATGCGGGACTGGCGAAGTTGAAAAAAGAGTCAAATGCAACCACTTCGAAGCTTAAGAAACAGATCAACGGGCTGAAGTCGCAACTGAAGAAGGCAGAAGCCAAAGTCAATGATAAGAAGGATAAGGCCTCACAGGCTGCCACAAAGCTTCAGAAGGATTTGGAGTCGGCCAACAACCGCGTCGAGAAGGCGGAGAAAGCTTTAGCTGAGGCAAACAAGAAAGCCAAAGCTGCTGAAGAAGCACTGACAACCAAGGACGAGCAGCTTGAATCGGCGAAAGCGGATGTTGCTGAGCTAAAAAAATCACTCGACCAAACAAAGAAGCGAGCTAACGACGCTGAAAAGCAACTGGCTTCCAAAGCCAAAGCGATGGATTCCGAGTTGCAAAAGTTGGAAACTCGCATGGAGGAGAAGCTGGTCGCCAAAGAAAAGACCGTTGCTGATAAAGAAAAGGTCATCCTCGAAAAAGAAAACTCCATCGCTGAAAAAGAAATGGCCATCGAAGAAAAAGAGAAAATGATTGCTGAGAACGAGAAGCAGATCGCTTCGTTGAACAAGGAGTTGAGCTCGACGGAGAAGGAATTCAAGGCCGCCAGCAAGGAGGTGGCAGAAGCAGAAAAACGGCAAGAAGAATCATCGGAGAAGATGAAAGCACGGTTAAAAGATTCTCAGACTAAGTTGAAGAACCTTGAGATGGAAATGGAGAAGAAGGTCGCTGCTGCGAAGGAGGAGTCAGAGAATCTCAAAAGCAAGCTCGAACAGGCAACCAAAAAGATAACTGCCGCAACGAAGGCGGCCGATACTGCGAAGGCAGCGATGGCCCAAGCAAAGGAAAAATCGAACTCACTTTCGGCTGAACTGGCCGCGCAGGCAGCATCGATGATGCAGCTCAAATCAGAGAAGCTTGACAATCAAAAAGATGCTGAAATGAAGCAGATTCAGCCTGACGATCAATCGGTCGAAGCAACTAACGGAGCCAGCCCGAAAATTGATATCGAATCGGCGGATGAGCAGGCCGATGCGGAACGTGAGAAACGCGAAGCAGCCAAATTGGAAGTGGAAAGAAAACTGGCTGAAGGAGAAGCTGAGTTGAAAGCGAAGATGGCCGCTGAGAAGGCCGCAAAAGAAGCCGCGAAAGAGGCTGAAATGAATGCTGCCGAACAACGACGGCAAGCGGTCCAAGAGAAATCAGACGTCGAAGCGAAAGATGCCGAGCATGGCAAAACGTCTCGGTCAGTGCTTAGTCTCGAAGATCAAATCCAATTACTCAAAGACAAACGAGATGACTTGATTGTTCAGGCCAAATCAAAGATCCGCGCAAAGCAACAGGCTGAAATTGACGATATGATTGCGGGCGGAAAGGCGGCGGGATCTGAGGAAGTGATTGCGGCTCAAGATGAATTAAAGAACGCGATTCAATCCAGCAACGATAAATTGACGGCTCGTTATCGCCGCAAAATTGAGAAGCTAAAAAGGTCTTTCAAGGCGAAAAAAGAAGGAGCGCAGCGAACAAAAAAATAATCGGCTAACGTCGAAAATTTGAAGATGAACAACGGAGGGCAGGTTTTTAATCTGCCCTCTTTTTTTGTTTGCGGTATGCGGGGGCGTATGCAGGCAGAAAGCTGACGCCACTTATCGCTGCGCCCTTGATTTACATCGCCAACAATTGCCAAATGACTACGACCAACCCGAACGGGATAAGATAATAGGCAAACCAGTGCAGCCTTCCCGCCTCCAGCCATTTCACTAGGATCGTCAACGAAATCCAACCGACGACAAAAGCGATCACTAAACCGACCAGCAGCGGAATCATCGGCGTCTCCGTCTTGCCGGCTTCGACAATGTCTTTCAGCTCCAAAACCGTTGCACCCAAAATAGCGGGTATCGCTAACAGAAACGAGAAGGTCGCCGCCGACTGTCTGCTTAATCCTAAAAACGACCCCATCACAATCGTCGATCCGCTACGCGAGATGCCTGGTAGCAGCGCAAACGCTTGAGCCAAACCGATTAGGATTACCATTTTGTAATCCATATTTACGTATTGCTTGTCGCCAGTTTTCAGTCGCGACAGCACGATCAGCATGACGCCCGTGATCGGGAACATCAGTCCCGACAGGAGTGTGTTGGCTAAGAGTGGCTCGTGCATTTTTTTTAGATAGATGCCAATGATCGCTGCGGGGACCGTGCCCAAAATCAACATGGGAATCACTCGTTTGTCAGAACTGAGCAATGCCAATATACGCTTCCAATAGAAACCGATGATTGCCAGTAGCGTGCCAAAGTGGAGCACGATGTTCAGCTCCGCCGATTCTGAGAGTTTTCCCATCATGGATTGAAACACGTTTAAGTGTCCTGATGAGCTAATAGGCAGAAATTCGGCGATCCCTTGCACGATGGCCAAGATGACGACTTGGATGAATTGCGGAATCGCTGCAACTTGTTCGGTAATTTCGGCGATCAGATACATGGCAACGACTCGAGGGTTTACGCAAAAGGGCAATTAGAAACGCATGTTGGCTGATGATAGTTGAAGCGCTGCGATTGCTGAATACCAGTGAAATAACAATGTCCGATGATTTGTTGCTGTCCTCGCGTCGATCTATTGCCTAACCAAAGCACTCAGCAAATTGGGGTGGCCTTTGAATTGAAGCGCTTTCGAAAATCGTGATCACGGTTTATCATGAACCGCCAACGGCTGTTTTGTGTCAATCAACTACACAGCACCAAAACACGCAAATCAGAAATTGAATTACAAAGAAACCCTGGAAGAAGAATGATTGCTGCCAAGCCGCGGACGATGTTCGAGAAAATTTGGGACCAACACGTCGTCTATGATGAACCAGGCAAACAAACGATGCTGTACATCGATTTGCACTTGGTCCACGAAGTCACCAGTCCCCAAGCTTTCGAAGGGCTCCGATTGGCCGGTCGACGGCTGCGACGGCCTGAACTGACCGTCGCGACCCAAGACCACAACGTGCCTACCACTGACCGTTCGCTGCCAATTGTTGATCCTGTTTCTAAACAGCAGATCCAAACGTTGAGAAATAATTGCGGCGAGTTTGACGTGAAGCTGTACGATTTGCATGACGCTAATCAAGGCATCGTCCACGTGATCGGACCAGAACTGGGACTGACTCAGCCTGGCATGACCATTGTCTGCGGCGATTCGCATACGTCGACTCACGGTGCGTTCGGTGCCTTGGCGTTTGGCATTGGCACCAGCGAAGTCGAACACGTCATGGCGACGCAAACGTTGTTGCAAACGCGCCCAAAAACGATGGAAGCTCGTTTCAACAACACGTTGGCCAAAGGTGTTACGTCCAAGGATTTGATCCTTTATTTGATTGGCCAGATCTCAACCGCCGGTGGGACGGGTTACGTCATCGAGTACACGGGGGAGGCGATTAGTGCATTGTCGATGGAACAGCGGATGACGATCTGCAACATGTCGATCGAAGGAGGCGCTCGCGCGGGCATGATTGCTCCGGATCAAGCAACCTTTGACTATCTCAAGGGCCGGCAAAACGCGCCGTCCGATTATGACGCCGCTATCGAACGCTGGAAGACGCTACCCTCGGATACAGGGGCGCAATACGATCGCGTCGAAATCTTTGACGCCGCCGTTATCGCGCCGCAGGTTACATGGGGCACCAATCCGGGGCAGGTGACTTCGGTAAATTCCAACGTCCCTGTCCCCACAGACATCGAAGACGCCACCGATCGTCAATCTGCCGAACTTGCCATTGAGTATATGGATCTCAAACCGGGGCAAGCGATGGAGAGTGTCACGATTGACAGAGTCTTTATCGGTTCATGTACCAATTCGCGTATCCAAGACCTCCGTGCGGCCGCCGAAGTTGTCAAGGGCCATCGTGTTTCGTCATCAGTTCAGGGCATGGTCGTCCCCGGCAGCGGCATCGTCAAACGGCAAGCCGAGGAGGAAGGTTTGGACAAGATCTTTTTAGAAGCCGGATTTGAATGGCGGGAGGCCGGTTGCAGTATGTGTTTGGCGATGAATCCGGACAAACTGGAACCCGGCCAGCGTTGCGCATCGACCAGCAATCGCAATTTCGAAGGCCGCCAAGGCCGAGGTGGACGTACGCATCTGGTATCACCCGAAATGGCCGCCGCCGCAGCAGTCGCCGGTCACTTCGTCGACATTCGCAACTGGGATTTTAAAGCGTAGAGTAGGCCGGTCTGATTCGAGCGTTAGTTCGACCAGTTCCCAAATTAAATAAGTTAACAAAAAATAGTTATGCAAGCCTTCATCAAACACAGCGGCATCGTAGCGGCGATGGACAGATCAAACGTTGATACTGACCAAATTATTCCGAAGCAATTTTTGAAACGTATTGAACGAACAGGATTTGGCCAGTTCCTTTTCTTCGATTGGCGATTCCATCCTGATGGGACCGTCAACGAGGATTTTGAACTTAACCGGGACCGATTCAAAGATGCGTCGGTACTGGTTGCCAGGAAGAACTTTGGTAACGGGTCCAGCCGCGAACACGCCGTCTGGGCGCTCGATGATTATGGGTTCCGTTGCGTGATTGCGGAATCGTTTGCTGACATTTTCTATAATAACTGTTCCAAGAACGGTGTGCTGCCCGTTGTGCTAACCACGTCCGAGGTGGAAGCGATTCACCAAAATGTGGCCCAGCATTCAGGCTACTATTTAACGATTGATCTTGAGAAGAATTTGGTCACCGACAGTGCCGGGTTCTCCGCCTCGTTTGAGATCGACGCCTATCGACGGCAGTGTTTTTTAGAGGGACTCGACCACATCGACCTCACCCTTCGGCACGAAGATAAGATCTCGCAATACGAACAACGCTTGGTGAAGCAGTGAATCCAGTAAGGTAGTTTTTCAAGATGCGGTTTGGAAAACGCTTTTGAATACGCTTTGGAAAACGTGTTGGAAAACGTGTTGGTGGAAAACGCTTCGAACGCAATCGGTGTGAAACGAACAACTTGGCCGAATTGTTAAGCAATCTTCTTCAAAACCAACGATTTGTGGCGACAATCGACTTTCGCGACAACCTGCCGCTATAAGCTTTACAGGCTCACCCTCAATCCATCGCTAGTTTCCGCCAATAGCTTCAAAACGGACTAAACGACGGTCCAAATCGCCTTGTCTGTACTAAACTGATGTGACTAATTATTTGACGAACGCTTCATCCAGATCAATACAACGCTCTCCGAGTTCCGCACTATGAAATTTCCCGTCCTCTCCTTCTGTTTGTCCTTGACGCTGCTGTCTTTAGCCATAGTTTCACAAGACGCTTCGGCACAACTGCGAATTGTCACCTACAACACAAACACGTTTGGCACCGAAGCCAATGGCTCAGACGTTCGCACCATTCGTGACGAAGCCGACATCGTCATCCAAGCCATTGGTGAAGAAGTGGTCAATGGATTCGCGCGGCCAGCGGATATCATCATGCTGCAAGAACAGCAGCGGCCCAACACGACGACCCAAGATTTTGTCAATCGGCTCAATAATATCTACAATGGCCAAGGCATTACCTACGCGCGCGGGTTCCAAGTCGGGCAGACGATCATTGACACCCCCGATGGAAGTTTATCCAGCAACGAGATTCGTCAGAGTGTCGTTTATCGGACTGATTCTGTCAGCCTCATTAGCGAAGATTCCTTCGGCGCCCTTAACGGCACTACGCTTCGTCAACCTCGGGAAACATTGATGCACCAGTTTCGCCCGGTTGGTTATGGAGCCAGCGCGGATCTGTTCGTCTTCAACGGGCACTGGAAAGCCAGTGACGGAAACGCCAACGAGGCTCAGCGAGAAACCGAAGCTGACCAAATTCGCAACTACATCGACAGCAATGGCTTGGGAAATCGAAATGTGATCGTTGGCGGAGACTTCAACGTTTCAGACAACTTTTCAAATTCTGGAAATTCAGCGTTTAATGGTCAATCAGCTTTGGAGATCCTTTCCGCAGCGGGGCCGGGACGAGTCCTTGATCCATTGTTCCCTGACAATGAATCGGTCAACTTTTCAATCTATGATAGTGGTGTTCCCAATACAGTTAACGGCGTTGACCTAGCATCTTTCCTAACGCAAAGCCCATCCGGTCAAGGCGGAGCACTGGTCGGCGGTGGCATCGACGACCGATTCGATTTCCTTCTCAACAGTGACGAACTGTTGGACGACGAAGGTGTTTCGGTGATCAACGGTTCGCTACGCACCTTCGGAAACAATGGTTCCACCGGCAATACCCAAATCAATGACGGCAATACGATTGAGTTCGATGGAGTCACATCCTTCACTGATCAAGAAGTCCTCGACGCATTGGAAGCGGCCAGCGATCACCTGCCCGTCGTTCAAGACTTCCAGATCCCGTCGGTCTTAGAAGCACAGTTGGTGGGAACGATTCCCACGACGGTCGAACAGGGATCGGCGGTTGATTTATTGCTGGCCATCAGAAATGCGGCGGACGTATTACTACCCCAGGGAGCCGACGAATTGGATTTCCAATTCAGCACGATGGGTGATCTTTTTGGATCAGAGACCGGCGTGGATGATGCTTTAGGTTCAGTGTTCAACGGAATTGTAAGTCTTGACACCACTCAGTTGGGGACCCGGTCTGGCGTCATCACCGTCAGTAGCAACAGCCAAGACGTTGCCAACGGTTTGTTCTCCATCCCCGTTTCTTTCGAAGTCGTCGCTGCGATTCCGGAACCGGGTTCGATCACGTTGACGGCATTGATTGGCGTCGCGTTGGCGACTCGTCGACGACGCTAAATCGGAACAATCTGGCAGTCATTCCTTGAGGTGGCTGTGGTCCATTGCAATCGCGTCGCCACCAGCGAAGAAACTCAACCTGCGATTTATCGGCGTGTCCCGACGCATTAAGAACAGTTATGAAGTTGTCTCAAAGTTACTTCAACGGATCTTAATTTGATAGCGCCACATTTGAATCAAAACACTGGTAAATAACTTGGCAAAAAAAACTGTGAGCGGAAAGGGGTCAGCTTAATGGCACTTATAATTAGATAAACTGTGACTGGAGATACAAACCCGCAGCGCGAGCAAGTGAGTTTTTTTCGCGCGTGGCGACTCACTTGCTGGCGCTGCGGGTTTGTATTTTAGGGCTTCTGCCCCAGAAGGGAACTAAAGCAAGCGCCATTGTGCACTAACTGCCGGTTCTGCCCGCCGTTGACTGGCGGCCAGTGCCTTGCCGTTCACGAAAATGACGCTGTTTAGCCAATCCGTTGTTCTGAAGCAGCGGTGTAACTTCAAATTAAGTTGAAGTTGAAATAGGAGCGATACGATCAACAGCTACAACCTATCACGATTGGCCATCGCATTTATCTGGCTTTATCATGGCTTGTTGCCAAAGCTGATTTTCCGGCACGAGACAGAAATTGAGCTGATCAGTAAGGGGCCGATGTTGGGGACTGCGGAGCAAACGCTATGGTTGGCTGGGATCGGTGAAGTTTTGCTTGGGTTATGCGTGCTGATTTTCTGGAACCGGCGATGGCCCATTTTTCTTTCAATAGCAGGGTTCGTGACGCTGTTGATTGCCTCGATCGCCATTGCGCCGGAGCAAACCGTCCATGCTTTCAATCCAATCACTTTAACCGTGTCCGCAATACTCTTTTGCTTAATTCAAATATGTGAGGCACGAAGAATTCCAATTTCGCCGAATGAGAATTTGGAGAAAGGCTAAAACTGAGTCATCTCGCGGAACGCTGCCACGACCGCGTCTTGGTCGCTGAGCATCCAGTAAAGAGTGAACATTGCCAGCGCTAAAGAAATTACCAGCAAATTTATGCCGAAGAGGCTTGGACGAACCTCAACCGATTGGACCGATTTCTTCAGCCGGGCCTCCAATTCATTCCATCCCTCATAGCCCTGTGCAAGCCCGCTGGCGGTAAGTTGCACGCTGCGATTCCACAATGAGGGTTCCAAGTGCAGATGAAT